>SDBV01000014.1_pt1 | contig 154344 bp, 144 predicted proteins | sample 2277081 | NCBI WGS metagenome assembly SDBV01 (sample SAMN10402039, study PRJNA504765) | marine sediment metagenome | isolation source: marine sediment core GS10_PC15, 223 cmbsf | place: Arctic Ocean: Southern Knipovich Ridge | collected 2010 | reverse complement strand
ATTGATTGAAGGCCTTGCAAAGAGAAGAACCTTGACTGAAAGCGCGGCCGGCGGCGGAAGTGATGCCGTAAGCGTTGATATGGGCGTGACATTCATCACGCCCTTAGATGTCGGAGCGGGTGCGGAAGTGTTATTACTGGCAACGATGTTGAGTCTGTCAGACGTTGGCAGTTTATCGGAGCGGTGGGTGCTTAGTAGGGGTTGGGGTGAGATAGTTACCACAGCTTCCTTTGTTGTTTTTTCCCCTGGTGATGCTGGTTCAGGTTCTGAAGTGTTAGGCATGGCGATCACTCTGGATGTTGCTGAAACTGGCAGCGGTGTCGATGAAGCGGTGCGGCCCCTCTCCCATGATATTTCAGATGTTGGCAACGGCGTTGAATCAGGACAAGTTTTCCGTGATCACGAGCAATTAGAAATTACCAGCGATGTATTGGTTACTGAAAACGGTGTGCTGGTTGAACTGTGGCGAATAGTAAGGACAAACCGGGAAGTTCTTGGCATCGCAGCACAAGCTAGTATCACAGATAACGGCACGGCCGCCGAGCAGATACAACAGTTCATGGCTTTATTCCTTCAAGATGTTGGAGCTTTAAGCCAGGAAGACGTTGCCGCTAATTTTGGAAAATTAGTCACAGACTCAGTGGTTGGCGCGGAATCAATTTTTGAAATTACAAACCATCTTCAAGTTAATGATCAAGGACAACTTGCGGAATCTATTTTGTCAATATGGGAAGATGTTCTTACTTTTGTCTCTGGCGGCATTACAGCGGAAGTGTTGACACAATCATTGAGCTTAGAGGTAACGCGAACACAAGAAATCCTACTCAACAGCCCAGCTTTAGGTTATGAAGATGTCGCAACTGATTATGATGCTGATGTTTACTACAATGATTTACTCATAGGGCAACCACCGCTTGGGCTTTCTGTCTCTAGTGGCATTACAGCGGAAGTGTTGACACAATCATTGAGCTTAGAGGTAACGCGAATAAAAGAGACCATGCTTAACAGTCCTGCCCTGGATTATAACGACGCTGCGACCGATTATGATGATTTTGATATTTATTACAACGATTTACTTACAGGACAACCACCAGAAGGGATAATGTAATGGCTAGTTTTCCTGACGCTATATGGTCGACCTCAAATCCGGCCGGTAACGATAAATTATCAACTGGTCATGCGTCGCAACATGGAGACGTGAACGACGAGGTTGAAGCAATGCAGCAAGAATTAGGGACTAATCCCTCTTATCGGCTCTGTCCGACTGGGTGTTATATAGCTTACGGCGGCGACACCGCTCCTAATGGCTTTCTGTTTTGTAATGGGGGCGAACATAGTCGGACAGGTGAAGCTGATCTGTTTGCGGTTATCGGCACCAAGTATGGTGTGGGCGATGGCTCGACGACGTTTAATGTCCCGCTCATGGACGGCAGAACGTCAGTTGGTTTAGACTCTGGCGACTCTGATCTTGACACGATAGGTAAGATTCACGGAGCTAAAGACATTGCTTTGACGATTGCGAAAACGCCTCCACACGAACACACAGTGGATGTTGACAATACAGCAGCAAATGGTACTGGTCAAAGCGTTGTTGATGGTCCTGGCGGTGGCACAAGAACGTCTAGTTCAGTTGGCGGCGGCGAGTCTCACGAAAACATGCAGCCTAGCTTAGTCGGCAATTTCATCATCAAGACATAAGGAGATTTATGCTACTCCAAATCAACCATCCAGCAAGAGATGGACAAAAAACTAAACTCAAGGCGAAAGCGGCAGCGGCAGCCGTGACGCTGACCATGTGGTCGAATGTTGGCTTTGCTGAAAACGACTATATTGTTGTTGGTGAAGTCGGATCAGAGTCGGCCCAGATCGTCAGGATCACAGCTTTAACAAACGATGATCAGGTGACGGTAACGCCGGCCATTAAGTTTGCTCAAACCATCGACGCGCCAATTGCTCGTATTGCCTATAATCAAATCAAGGTATACAAGTCGTCCACGGAAACCGGCACCTACGCATTACTCGTCACAGTCGAAATAGGAATTGACGAGCTCAAGACTTTTTACTCGCACACAACTGGTCTTTCAACTGACTACTATAAGTTTTCCTACTATCACGATCAAGGGGCTCTTGAGACAGCATTGTCCGGGGCTATTTCAAGCGCTGGACCGCTATTTTACAGTTTACAGTCGATCACAGATAGAGTGCTTTCGATTCTTCCCGACAAGAGCACGAGAGATAACTACCGGCCTTATGTGGCTGAGTGGATTAATGGTTTTTATGAGGAACAACGTAACTTGATTCTTCAAGGCGACGACCAATATTTTCTACAATCTCTGCTCGCTCAACCATTAATCGCAGATCAACAAGAATACAGTTTGCCGACCAATTGTACCTATATTGAGCGGCTTGATTTTTCCTATGATTCGACCAACTATGAGAAAGCCACGCCGGAAAGATTAAATTCAGCGGAACCATCAGGCACCGATGAAAGACAGATAAAAACTGGTGGAATTTATAGCCAAGAAGATCCATTTTATTACTTGTCAGCTAACAAGTTTGGAGCCCGGCCTAAGCCGATCGTAGATGGTCTGTACAGTGTTTGGTACTACAAACTGTTTACTCCCTTAACGAACCCTGGCGATGTGCTTGAGAGGCCGTTTCAGAGCTATTCAAAGATGTTTGTTGAGTACGGGCGCTCGAAGGTTTACGCAAGGATCGGAGACAAGGAAAGCGAGAGAATGTGTCGCGACGAAGCCATTAGTCAGTCTGCGAAAATGATGGTCGAGGTTGCCGGACAACAAAAAGAACGGCCCGGCGCGCTGGACATATTTACTGATGTGAGTGTCTTATGACCGTGAAAGACGTAACGATTGATAATTTTGAGGGCATAAATCGAGGGGTAAGTCCTTGTTTGTTAAAAAAGAGCGAGTTAATAGTTTGCCGGAATCTCTACACAGACGTTATCGGAGCCAAAACAAAGCGCCCAGGATATGCGACGTTTCTTAATGCGCCGGACTCCAATCCGGTGCGAAACCTTATCTATTTCGAGCTTGGGAATGGAGCGACAAAGAGGCTTTTGAGGGTGTCGGGTACCAAGATATACGTCTATTCTTTCACGGGCGGTGTATGGGGGGCTGTGGCTAAAACTATTACCGACAGCACAAATCGTTTCAGCACCGCCGCGCTTTCCGGCAAGCTCTTTATGTGCAACGGGAATTTTACCCCAATGGTCTATGACGGCACTGATTTTAATGATGTTGGGACCGCGCCAAAAGGTCGATGGTGTGCGGTATTTAATCGACGAATTGCGGTATGGGGCGTGGTTGGGAATCCGGACCGGTTGTATCTGTCAAAGATAGACGATCCGACTGACTGGTCGATTAACGCCAACGATCCATCGGCAGCCAAGTATTACAATGTCGACCCCGACTCATACGGGAACCTAACGGGCGGAGCGGTAGCGAGCCGTCGTCTGACGCTGTTTAAGGAGAAAGCGGCCTACCGCTTTGATGGCACTGACTTTGCGCCCGTGCCAACGTCTGAGGGCTTGTCGTCGCAAGCTGGAATCAAAGAACTAGAGGACTTTGTTATTTATCCCAATAGAGCCGGTGTTTATGGCTTCATTGGAGACAAGCCGACCCCGCTTTCTGATTATGTGAAAGACTACTACGCGGGGATTGCCAGCAATTATTATGATCCCCTTGTCGAGCGTCTAGCTGCTGGACTTTGGAAACAACATTATTTATTGAGTGTTGGCGCAATAACCGATAAAGACGACAACACTTACAGCAACGTGGTTCTGGCTTACAACCAGCGATTAAATCAATGGTTTTTGTGGACGTTCGCCCATTTGCCTTATGCGTTTGAGGTCTACAATGACGCCTCCGGGGTGCGGCAAACAATCTTTGGAGACGACAACGGAAACACATATACGTTTGACAGTGGTACCGCTGATGGAACTGAAAATATTGACACGGAAATAGTGACAGCACCTCTAGGCGCTAAGCAGTATCAGAGATATCACCTGCGCGGCATAGGTGTTGTGGCAAGCCCGTCCGCTAGCGGTAAAGTGTTTTATGATTTTTCAGATAACGACTGGCAATCAATAGGGGAGCTCAAAGGAAGGTACACGACCTTTATGTGTCCCGAAGAAGCTATCGGGGTGGCTCCGCGTATTAAAATTGCCGACAATGGCAACTCCGCCAGTCACACGATTTACTCAATAACTGCGGCCTTAGAGGAAGCTAAAGGAGACTGGTACAAAAATGAGTAACTGGTCTGATTATGGCTACGATCCTTTTTTGCGACGTGTTGCCAAGCAAGGCGATGGCTTATCTTTCATGGGCGACGCGTATTCCCTTGATGGGCTTCTTGAGGGCGGCATATCGGGAACAAAAATCAGCGGTGGAATTATCAAATCGTCTGACGGCAGAACAAGAATTGACCTTGAAGGAAAGCAAATAATAATCAACGACGGCTCAGATGATCGCGTTCTGATAGGGTTTCAAGATGGCGGTTTCTAATGGAAAACTATGGACTCAAGGCTTCAATTGATGGCGAGGATGTTCATTCCACAGATCCGCTCAAGCTAGGTTTTTCGTCGGGTTTGCCGACACCGTTAATTCACGCTCAAGGTATCGCCACAATCTCGATGGGCGTCGGAATAAACAACGCATGGATAGAGGTATTTCACACGCTGGGCTATATCCCGGTAGCCATCGCTTTTGTTGAAATAGCTGCTAATCAAAAACAACTGATGGTCGGTAATTTTGACGGTACTCGTAAATGGGAACTCATAGCGTTTTCTAACAAGATCAGACTCTATGGGGAAGATGGAAGTCGCGGCGGCGGCAGTCCGGCTGTAACTTTCGATTGCTATTATTACATATTTGCAGATCAGGTGGCTTAAGTGAGCAACTATGGTGCGAAGGTATCAAAATCAGGTAAATCAATTACGAGTGGGATGATAGAGGACTACGCTCTAAACTCCAAAAACGCAGGTCTCAAGCAGTTTCTTAAGGGCAGCGTACCGGTAACTGGCAACGGGACCAAGGCTGAGACAACGGTTATGCACAATCTCGGCTATACTCCACATTTTCTAGCTTTTATACGGAAGGGATCGGAAAACAAGTGGTACCCAATCGGGCACGATATTTACGCGGCAGATGATCGCTATGACGGGATCGCCAAAACCAACGGACTTCTTTTGAGAATAAAGCCGGCGCCAAACGGTCAAGCCTACACGCTCTACTACATAATTTTCGTTGACAAGGTTGAGTGATGGGAAACTACGGAATCAAGATAAGCAAAGCCGGTTTCAGTGTTTTGACAGCAACGCCGGATCAGTTAATAGCTTCGTCTAAATACAATATGCTCAAGGTTCACGCAGCGGCGACACTGACGAAGAATATTACAGGGGCTCCTAAAGAAGAAACCTACACAATAGCTCACAACCTGGGCTATGTCCCAATTTATATTTGCCGGACCGTTATCCCCGCTTCACTAAGCGGTTATGGGGCAGCGGTCGCGTACTGGCAGCCAACATCGAGCGGTAGTCCCGTGGAGGTACTTTATTGGGCAGACACGACAAATCTCTACATCAGAGCCAGGTATAACAACGACGGCACCGGTTACAAGTTTCAATATCAAATATTCAAAGACAAGATTGTCTAAGGAGGCAGTAGATGATTGACCTTAATCCCTACATTGAGAGAGCAACGGCGGAAGTCGGAAACTATTACACGCCAGCAATTGAGCAAGGAAGGGCTGGTATTAGGCGTATTCGACAAGGCACGAGAAGGCGAGTGCAGGCAACGAGAAAACAGATACCGCTTTTAAGAAAAAGGTATCAAAGCCTGCTCAAAGACCTTATCCGCTCAGAAACCAGAGGCAAAGAGGAAATCGCCAGGGGTGAGGAAAACCAGGTTGGCGGAATAAAAGCCAGTGAAGCAAGTCGCGGCAATTGGGGCGGTTCAGTTGAGAATAGCGAAATATTAAACACCAAAGAGAGTTTTGGGCGGTTGCTTGGCGACCTAATTAATAACAGCAACTCTCAGCGTCGCACAGCTAAAGGCGACTTAAACGAAAACGAGAACACTGTGCGAAGTCAAATCGCTGACTTAATCGCTGACAAAATCGAGCGCGTTGGACAAGCCAAGAGCGCCATTCAATCATTGTTCACTAGACGCGGAGAGGCTATAACGTCCCGAGCTAACGAAATGTTTAGTTTTGACGAGGACCGAAGACAATGGAACGACGAACGACAACGGTGGGAAGAAGACACGAGACAAAAAGGGCTGGATCGCGCTCAAGAGCTTTCTATATTTCAACAAAGACTTGATGCTGATGCAGCTAGGTACGGGAATGAACAAGACGAAAAACGCGACGAAGAAAGCCGCGCGCGGAGGTCGGCTTGGACCTCTGACATCGAGGGGCTTTTTGGAAAAAAGGGTTGGAAGGGCGTACATGACGCTACTCAAAAAAGCGCATCCATGATGAGAGAAGACGGTGTAGACCCGCAAGGGGTACTTGATCGCTTAATGCTCAATCGTCCGCCAAGGGCCGGTAGAGATTACCACGAGTCCTCGACGTTGAGCCCGTATAAATTTAAGCCAGGCGCTTTTCAGGGCTCTATGTCTTGGTTGAACAGTCTGTTTGGCACTGAGTAGTAGGTAAAAATGGGAATATTTAGTGAACCGACGAGAGGCAGCTCAGGAAGCTCTTACGGGCTGGGCTTCTCGTCGCCTCAGAAAAAGAAAAAGAAGAAAAAGCGACTTCCTCCGGTGGCAACACCAGGCTTATTTGAGCGATTGCTTTCTGGTGCCGGAAGTGCGCTAGAAATTATTGATCGTCCTCGCAGAACCATACAAGAGGGCATGGCAGAGATCGGCGGAATGGGAACGCCTGATGTTAGTGCTTTGGATATTCTCTTGCACGGCAAGACCGGTAAGACTGGGCGGGACATTGTAGATAAGATTGGCGGGGGCAAGCTAGACCCCAAAAAAACGCCCTGGTACAATCCGGGCAACTTGGCAAGAGCCGCAGGCGGATTTGGGCTAGATGTTTTAATGGACCCGCTATCTTATGTAGGTGTGGGGTTCGCTCCTAAGCTCGCTAAGGGTGGCAAACTGGCGGTTAAGGCCGGAATGGAAGGAATAGAGGGGCTTAGTGAAGTTGCTGCACGAAAAGCCGTAAATGCGTCCATTGAGGGCGGAGCAAGAGGCCTTGGTCAAAAATCAGGCATAAGATTACTTGGCAAGACCGTTATCCCTGGTAAAAAAATAGCAGCGGCGTCCGAGAAGATAGGCCTGTCTAAACTCGGTCGCGGAATCAGAAAAAGTGATATCGGTCAGGCCTACGGCAAAAGAATGATCCCTGGATTTAGACCCAGGGAAATAGATAACTTGCCAGGGGGAGAATACGGGCAGCTTTGGGATGAAGCTAACGAGTACCTTCAGCACATGGGAAGACAAAAAGAGCTACGGACCCAAAGGGTTGTTGACTCGGTGCGAAAAAGCTCAGAGCAATTTAGCAACGAAGAATTAAAGATGGTTCTGCGCGTAGTTGAAAACCCCAAACTTGGGAAAAGGCTGCGCGAATCAGGCGAGCTAACCGATGATTTAGTTGACTATATTAGACGGTCTAAAAAACAGATGAAGGCAGCCGCCCGAGTCGAGCAGGGCGCAGGCTTGTTGGGCGGAAAGCTCCGCAAGGACTATGTTAAGCACTTAGGGCTCGAAGAAGCTTCTGGCGGGCGCAAGTTGTCTTCTGGCTTGGCGCGTGAGTATACGGGTACGGTTGAGGAAATAAACGAAGCCGCCGGCAAAGACATTTTTGAAAACATGTTTAGTATTGCCCACGGAACGCGACTTGCTGAGTCTACTCGGAAATTAACCAACGCCGAAGCAGTAGATGAAGTGCTTAAGAGGTACGGTCAGCAAATTACACCAGGAATGGTAATGCCCGAGGGTTTTGAGGTTTATAAAAGACAAGGGCAAAACCTTGTCGAAGTGCCTCGGTCTATGGTGGCGGCTCCACACGAATACGGGACAACGAGAAAGGCTAAAGGGGCGCTGTCTACAACAAAGCTGCCCACAAACAACCTTCTCGATACGGTTGACGCTGCTAATGCGACACCAAAGCAAAACCTGGCGAGCGTTCTAGGGGTTGAGGACGTACCCCAAAACCTACTTGGTTTTGAAGATGTAAGCAAAAGCGATTTAGTTGGCACTCCCTGGGCAAGAAGATCAACAGAAGAACCAGTCGTTAATCAGATATTTGGCGACTTAGGGCAAAAAGCAAAAGCAGATATGACGCCTGATGAACTCAGAGTCTTTGAAAAAGAACTAGCAAAATATCGACTCATGCCGAAGGAGTTCGCGAATCTTGCTAAGACGTTTACGGACAAAGAGGCGGGCGATGCACTCACTAGTGGCTGGAAAAAGGGTCACGCTCTTTGGAAAAGCTATGTTTATGGCATAAGGCCAGGAGCACAAGGTCGAAACGCTCTTTGGAATAGCACAGTCTCGGGGATCGCTGGCATGAAGAACCCTAAGAGACTAAAGCAATCTGCGGACATTATGAGTGGCAAGGCCGGAGTAATTAAAACCAGCCTTGGTGAAACACTGGAACACACAGACATAAGAAAATGGGCTCAAGAGCTTGGCGTTGAGGGACACGGTTTTTACGGTGCTGATGTGCCGGAAAAGGTCATGGACGTTTTGGGGAGAGGTCGAAAGACGACACTTAATCCTGCAAGCCTAAATAACCCTGCGCTACGTGCTGGGAGACGTTTTGGTACCGGCGTGGAAAACAATGCTCGTATGGCGCTCTTTGTGGATCAGCTTATCAAAGGGGAAACGAAAGAGCAGGCCGCTCGGGTTGTCAACAAGTATCTCTTTGACTATGCGAACCTGACACCCTTTGAACAAAAATATATGAAACAACTAATGCCTTTCTACACGTTTACCCGCAAGAATATACCGCTACAATTCAAGACAGCGGTTGAGAAACCAGGGGTCTACGCGGCTCTACCGAAAGGCAAGGCGGCGGTCGAAAGCTTAAGCGAGGACACGGATGAGACCAACCTTCCTTCCTATCTTAAGCGTAATATGTCGATAAGAACACCATTCAAGCAGGGCGATAATCCCCTGTACTGGCTTGCAAATCTCGGTTTTGAGGATCTTAAAAAACCCATGCAGCCAAACGATCTTTTCTCTATGCTGTCGCCGGCAATTAAGATTCCGGTTGAGCAAATGACCAACCGGAACATCTATTTCGATTCACCCATTGAGAAGACGCCGGGACGTCCAGTTGGAGTACCAGCGGCATACAGCAAATTGCCAAAGGAACTTAAAGACCTTCTCGGAGTGACTACGGGTAAAGACGGCTACTACGAGGGCAAAGACGTAATGAGTGCGTGGACGCGCTATTACTTGGACCAGGTACCGCAAAGCCGGGACTTGACGCGGATCGCAGCCGGGGACGAAAAATCCGCACTATCGTTGTTGGCACTTCTTACCGGTGCGAGAATGACACCTTTTGATGAAAAACTGGCAGAGCAGTTTGCGACGGGGAATTTCCCGAGAAAGAAGAAACGCAAAGCATTGGCGACAGCAGGAGACGGACAGGGAATCTTCTAGGTTTGGGGGAAGTTGTGGGTGAGTGGATACAGTATGGGGCGCTTGGGATTTTGGGTGCCAAGCTATATTTCGATCACAAAAGACAGATGAAAGCCGACAAACACAGAAACGAAAGACAGACGGCCATTGATGAACGTCAAGGTAAGCTTGAAGACAGGCAGTCAGCAATGACGGGCAATCACTTGGAGCACATGACCGCCTCTTATGACGTATTAGGTGGAGCGATTACGAAATTAACGCAAGTCATAGAAAAGTGTCGTTTTAACCAAGAACCAGAAAGACCCAGCTAAACGGCTTATCCTAAGCGTCGAACAAGAAGACTTGCGACCTAAACCCCTCGGGAATTCCAGGGGTTTTTTGTTTGGAGACTATTATGCCAAAGATCATAATTCAGAAAGGACACAAGCGACCTTTTCCCTGGAATAATTTCGGTACCGGCGCCGGAGGGGAAAGAGAACTAGCCGAAGCGGTCGCCGGTCCCCTCATGTCTGAGATGTTGGCTCGAGGCTGGAATGTGTCTGTCGTTCCCTCATTGTTTAATTACTCCGAAGAAGCCGACGTCTTCATATCACTTCATGCTGATGGATCCAGCACGTCAACAGTTCGTGGTTTTTCGATAGGGTACCATCCAGATCTAGACAATGCTCCGGCGAGCAAGGCACTAGCGCTGCGTCTTGCTGATCACTATAAGACAATGATCAAGCCACTGAGAACCCCGCCATTTAATTACACTCGCAATCAGATGTACTACTACGCCTTCAAGAGACTGGTCAACGTCGAGGCTGTGATCCTTCTAGAAATGGGTTTTATGTCTAATCCACAGGAGAGAACATTTCTTGAAGGACATCCAAACCTAGTGGCGAGTGTAATTGCAACTGGGATCGCCGGTCCCAGGCCAATCAACAATCAGGATGAGGAGGACGAAGATATGCCGACGACTAGATATTGTTGCCCGAACCCGAAAGGGGAAGTTAGCCATCCACGGATCGGCTTGCTGAACACGTTTGGCGAGAATGACGTTTGGGTTGCGGTCAATTTTTTAAAGGAGAACCCGCCGAAGAACGCGTATGTGAACTTGATTATCTTCCCGAACGATCTAAAAAGGGGGGAAATTAAGATTCCTTTAGAAACGAACAGCAACCGAGAGACTGGATACAACATCAGGCGAAAGAAAGCCCTCATCGGTAAAGACTTTTCGCTTACCGCTCGGTCGAGCGAGCCGTTTGCTATGACGGTGGTACAGACCTGATAAAAAACAGGGGGGTATACAAATGAGAAAAAGTCGCTGAGCTGGTAATTATCTCGGGCCCCGGATCTGCGATCGTGAACATCTTGGCCGGTAAATACCCCTTGGGGGTAAAATAAAATCAATAAAGGTCGCTCTACTCTTAATGGGTAGGGCGGCTTTTTTTATTTACCAGGGACTATAGGCTAAAGCCTCTTTGAGCTTGGCGTTCTCGTTGGTCGACAAGGGTATTTTTTGAGCAAGTTTTGTGCGGAGAGCTCTTGATTTTTCCAGCAAGGCGGTGTCTTTTTTAACGGTATCTTCGGCCCGCGCTATGTCGGCAGGAAAGAGGTTGTTGGCTCTGTCGATCTCGGCTTGACGCTCCGAGACAAGTCGATCATATAATTGCTTTTCGGGGTGCTCTGTGGGTGGATTGTTGGGGTCAAGGCCATAGCTCGACAACTGGCCCTGAAAGTCGGCTTCGGCTTCGGCAATAAGGTCTTGAATTAATTGATTCATGCTTTCAATAGAGTCTTTCTGTTGTTTTATAAATAATTCCATATTGCTGATTCTAGCGTCCAATTGTGCGATCACTCCCGCGTTGTCGGGCGTCTCCGGGTCTTCCGGTATTACCGGTATTATACCACTTGTGTCGGGGGTGTCCGGAGATGGAGAAGACGGCGGAGAAGACGGCGGTGTTGATATTGATGGAGTGGACGGCGGCGGGCTCCCCGTATCGGTTGTTGGATCAGGTGTATTTGTAGTGTCCGGATCCGGCGTCGAAGTCGTATCTTGATCTATCTGTTGGACAACATCAGGGGCGGTGCTCTTGGCTCGTGATTTTGCAATAGGGCTGTCGGGTAGAGCGCTGGAAGAACTTGTCGATATCAAAAGAAGGAAGACAAACGTTGTCAGTAAGTGTTTTTTCAAAGAAACCTCCTACACCACCAAAGAAACTAAGATTGTAGCACACCAAAGTTACTTCGACAAATAGCTCAGGTTGGTGACGGCATCCTTTTTAGTTTCTGAGTCACTATGTACATATAGCTGAGTGGTTTCAATATTCTTGTGACCCAAAAGAACGCTGACGGTCTCAAGGTCGGCGCCATTTCTCAGGGTGTGTGTAGCAAACGTGTGGCGCAGAGTGTGACTAGACATTTTAATTCCCTCTTTTTTGCCTATTTTGATAACCACGTTTCTGATATATCCTCGTGAGAATCCTAAAAGCGCCCCGCTGCTAGAACTCTTTTGTTTAAAAAATTCATCTAATATTATCTGAAGTTCTGGCTTTATGGGCACGGTGCGTTCATAGCTGCCCTTCCCAAACACATAGAGCAGATCACAGCGGATATCATCGGCCCTTAACCGGAACGTCTCTATTGACCGGAGACCGGCGTACAAGCCCAAAGCGATAATGAGACGCCATTTGATAGGATATTTGCTACGCAAAAGAGCATGAGCTTGTTCTTTGTTGAGAAACCGGCGACACGGCGGGGCGTAGCGCTTTAGCGTCATTCCCGCCATAGGATGTTTTTGTACTAGCCCGCGCTCAAGGCAATAGTTAAACATTCCTTTGAGCGGGACAAGATATGACGTGATGGAGTTAGGTTTGTTGGTCAGCCGTCGCTCTGTCACGTATTTAACTATATGTTGATTTTCAATCTTCTCAATTTCCAGTTCGCCCACGAACCGCGCGAAAGTCATAATTTTGCTTTTGTAAGAGGCTATTGTGTCAGGACTTTTCCCCTCGATAGACAATACCGTCAGAAAATCATCAAGAATCATTTCCAACATACCCTTTCTGTCGGCACTTGTTTGCTAATACATTAGGCACCTGGTTGTTTAGTGTGCGATTTTAGCTATGATGTTTTTTTGTTTTTTGCTTGGGGAGATAGCCAGGGTTTTGTTGAAATACTGTTGACTTTGCATGCGGTTATACCATTGAACTACACCCGCATTGCAAAAAAGTTTAGCAGAAGGGCGCGCGGTCCGTCTACGCCGAGTCTTTATCGTCGTCGACTCGCATGGCGTCCAGCGCCAGGACAGTCTTGGTCGCCTTTGCAGCTATAGCCAGCTGGTCTCGGGATGGCTCGCGTGTGGTTAGCATCTTCTGCAAAAGGCGTCCGGGGGCAAGGAGCAGTCGTGAAAACGCAAACTCCGGCGCCTTCACCACAAGTCGAAAAAGTTCAATCGAGACTCCTATGTACAGTAGCGTATAGCCGATTGTGCTAGCCATCGAAATAAGCTGGACGCCGGACGGAATCCGGATCAGCGAAGCTGTGGCAAAGAATGCCACCAGGTTTGTGCCGCAACGGTTATGTACGCGAGAGCAAGATGCTATCGCGTCCAGATTGTCTAAGTCAACACCCTGTTCATAGGCGTGAATAGTCTTGTGTTCAGCTCCGTGGTATGACCAGATTTCCTTCGGCAATGCTCGGGAAAACAAGAAGAAAGCTATTGCGAAAGACGTGATTTGGAGTAAGGCATGAACCAGCCAAGGTGTCGGCAAATCCGGATCGATGATCAAGAGCGTTAAAACGATTGTGGTGACCAGATACAATATGAGTGGACGCAGCAATACACGATCTCCATCAAGGCTGATATCACGTTGAATACGGAACGAAAAAACAACCGATTCAAAAAACGCGATAATCGAGCGAATGAAGACGATATTTAGGATCGGACGACGATCGAGCCATGAGGATGATGAACCAAAACGGATATTCCCATCATCCGTGGCCAGAGCCCAATTCCTTTTTGATTTAATTAGAACACCGTTCGGAAAAGATTGGCCGCCAAGGCGTCTTTTTTTCAACCTGGTCATCCCCATAAAAAGAAGTATTTATGAGAATAGACAGACTCTAAGCTGGCGTCAAGCGCCGATCTTAAACATTTTGGTGCCACAAACTGGGCATATACCCTGAGTTGCCGGGCGCCCATTCTTCATTGTAATCTTCTCCGGCTCTTTCATATCCCTCTTCGTCCGACATTTGACGCAGTATCCATTAGCTGCCACTAGTCAACACTCCCTTCATTCTGATGTTGATATTTACCCAAAAGCTGAAACGCTTATTAGTATTTAACCCGAAAATCCAGCAATGTGCCAGAGTTGGTCTCATTGAAGAGCCTATAGTTGATAAATGGCGGAACAAACCCGATAATCAGAAGAGTAGCAATTTGTGGATAAGCAAGGGAATCGGGTAAATATCGGCCAGGTGGTCAAAGTCGCAGGTCGCATATATGCCAGGTCGTTCTTTAGCCGGTGAACAGAGAAGGAGAAGTTCGTTGGACTACAAAGAATTGGTGCTTAAGTCGCTCAGACTAGTCTGGGGCAACAAGTGGCTGTGGATTTTTGGATTGTTTGCCGGAGCCGGAGGTTCGGGTTCTTTTAACTTCCAAGGCGGAGGCAATATGGGCTCTTTTTCTGAGAACTCCGGCGATTTGAACTGGCAAGCCTTTAGTCATTCTATGTCCGACTGGGTCAGCAGGAACCTAGTCCTTCTTATCGCGCTAGCGGTAATTCTTTTTCTGCTCTTCATCTTGATGGCCATTTTCGGGATCGTCTCTCAAGCCGCGTTGATCGGCGCCGCGGACAGTCTGGACAAGGATGAAGAGACCGGCTTCTCAAAATCACTAAGCACGGGTTTGTCTAACTTCTGGCGTCTGCTGGGATTCATGATATTGCTGGGACTAATCGTATTAGTGCCTCTGCTTTTTCTGGGCGCATTTGGAGTCATGGCCTTTGTCAGAGGTGTGTCGCCGGTTTTTCTTTTGTTCTTAATACCGATTGGCCTGATTATGATACCGGTATTAATAGGGATTGGCTTTGTGGCGATCTTAGGGACTCGGTCGGTTGTCATCGACGGTCTGGGGCCGGTAGACGCGATCAAGTCGGGCTGGAAGATGCTGCGGGAGAATCTAGGTCCGGTGCTTTTGACATGGCTCATCAGTCTGGCTATCGGATTTGTTGTCGGGATCATTGTGGTGGTTTTTCTCATAATGCTGATTGTGCCCATAGCCGTTCTCGGCTATCTAACTTTTACAACTGGAGTAACCACAGCCAAGTTGGCCGGCATCGCGCTGCTGGGTCTGCTTTTTTTCTTGATTTTTCTTGTGCTCCGCTCCGCTTTCGGGGCTTATCATTCTGTCTATTGGACGCTAGCCTTTAGGCAGATGAGGGCGTTAAATGAGCCTGAGGCTCCGGAATAGCTATTTTCCTTTATTTTGCTTCGATTGGTTCCAACTTTATGATTGTATCGCGGACAAAGATCGGTTTTGCCGGGATACCCAGTTTTTCATAAAGGGCCGGAGGAACACTTATATCAGCTAAATATAGTGTGCCGGTGACCTTCTGAGCGTGTTTGCTGATGAGCCCGATTTTCGGAAGAGCCAAAGTCAAGGTTGAAGTAGCTTTCACGCATGGTTCGTGCGTTTCACCTGTGGTTCCGTCAAGTCCTGAAGGTAGATCCAGGGCCAGCGTGGGGCAGTCCAGTTGATTTATGCACTCGATGATGTGGGCACTCCAACCACTAGGGCTGCCAGTGAGACCATACCCGATCACAGCGTCGATTACGAGATGTGGACGGTGCTCCTCAAAGGTGTCGGAAACGCTGTCGCCGAACCTGCTTTCGATGGGCAGTTGTTGCAGGATTTTCCATTGCTCCTCGGGTGTCCCGGAAAACGAATCTGATTCAGCCAGAAGCATAACGGTCGCTCCCCAATTTGAGAGGTGGCGCGCGGCTACTTGTCCGCCCCCGCCGTTGTTGCCTTTTCCGATACCGATAGAGATGAGCCTGCCGCCTACACTGCCACCGAGCAATCTGCGTGCTAGCTCAGCTAGATTACGACCGGCGTTTTCCATCATCTGGAGCAGCTGAACATTAAACTCCTCGATCATCAATCTGTCTACCTCGCGCATCTGGTCGGTCGTGATTGTCGGGACTTTGATCCAGTCAGCTAATAAATAGCCCATTGCATCTCCATGTGTAGGTCGACTTCTAAAAGAAAGGTAACACTCATGGGCCAATGGCGCGAAGTTCGTGGGCGCAGTTATTTGGTCCGGTAAAGAAGACGTCCGTCGGTTGAGACAGCTGCCGCGCGGAAGCGCCCGGTTGTATCGCCGTCTTCGTCGAGCGTTTCAAAGGTGATTATCCAGGCTTCTTCGTTCTCAAAAGAACTGATCGAGCCCGACAATAATTTGAAAGGCGTGTTTTTGGACGCGATTGAAGCGGCTCGGACGGCATCGATCTTATCCGTGCTTTTGGCCTCTTCGTCCTCGAGGCCTGATTCAGTCCCGGGGTCTGTTTGCTGTTTCCGGGAAAAATTATCAGCATCCGCCTGTGGTTGCTCGTTTAATTCCTTGGCCATATTATCTATGTCCCGTCGAGTGGTTTGGAAGCTGTAAGAGCCGTCTGTCCGCCCCTCACCAATTTTCGGGGATATTTTCTTTTCCCTGTCCGCCGGCGCTGATAGCCGGGTTCGTTCTTGGAGCTCTGACATAGAATCCGTGCTCTGCTGCACTGGCGAAGACACGACCAGAACCGCTATGGCCAGAACGGCGACTGAGGCGGCCACAGCGCCAAACGCGGGGCGCGTAAACAAGCGCCACCAGGCCGGTTTTTCTGACGGCGCGGTCTGGGGTTCCGGCATGCGCAGACGCTCTTCAATCGCGGTCTCAAGCCGTTTGGACGCCTCATCGGACATGGAAACGGGTGCGAGATCACCGACCATGTTGGTAACCTGCTTTAGTTGGGCCAAAGACTTGGCACAGGCGGCGCAATCCAAAACGTGTTGCTCTACCGTGGCCATCTCCCCTTTTGGCAACTCATTATCTATGTAAGCTGACAGCCGTTCTTCGATATCTTCACATTTCATGACTAACCTCTTAGATGATCTGGAGCGTCAATTTGTTCCCGGTTCTTCGCAGAATCCTCATCGGTCCCTAGATATCGAACCAATGACAGACGGCCCCGCGCCAGACGGGATTTTACGGTACCGAGCTCAATCTCCAAAATCGAAGCAATTTCACTATAGCTGAAACATGCAAAATCGCGCAGGTAAACAACGGCGCGAAAATCGACAGGGAGCTTTATCAGGGCGTTTTCAATGAGACGGCGGACCTCGCGCGTTTCAGTTACTTGTTCAGGACCCGGGTGAGGGTCAGAGAGGGTCTCATTCATCTCAGAAGTTTCAAGACGCAGGCGGCGCAAGTGGTCACGACAATGATTTATCGCCAAACGATATAGCCATGTGCTGAACTTCGCCTCACCTCGCCACAGAGAAACTTTATCAAGCAGACGAATAAAGATTTCTTGAGTGAGATCCTCGGCTTCTTCTGTTTTTCCAACCATACGAAAAGCGAGATTATAAATGAGATTCTTATGGCGCTTCACCAACTCCGAGAAGGCGTTCTTGTCTCCATCGAGATATCTGGTTACTAGGTCCCGGTCTTCAGCGACATTTTCGGACATATTAGACACAATAATATCACATAGCATGGGAACTTTTAGGCGCCGGCTCCCGTCTTACTGGCAATTGATCGCAATATGAAGGGAGAAATAATGAGTATGTTGGCCAAATTAAAGGGGAGTCGTCTATTCCTGGCGACCGCGGTGATCTTGCTGCTGATGGTAGCCGGGACATTATCTTCACGGAGACTGCTTGAGAGTCCTGAGGTGTCTGTGCAAAAGAAAGGTGAAGGTCGAGTTTCCAGGCGATCGGGAGCCTTGCCGCCAAGGCAAGTTTCCAAGATGCCGGCGGAATTTGGCAGCGCACAAGATGTCGCCAGCCGGAGCGCGAATGAAACCCTCGGATCTGATCTGCCGCGGTTTGATGACAAGGTGATCAAGACAGGCTCTGTGACATTAAGAGTTAAGAAAAACAGGTTCGGACAGACGTTCGACAAAATAGTGATGATGGCTCGAGCCAATGGCGGTTACATCGCCGGTTCAAACAGTGCCTCCAGTGGTAATCGGATAGCCTCAGGCACTTTGACCATAAAGATTCCGAGTAAGAACTTTGAGGTTGCTGTCGGTCGTCTGCGGCGCATGGGCAAGGTCACTTCTATGAACATCGACAGTCAGGACGTTTCTGCGGAATATGTTGACCTAAAGAGTCGCCTCAGCCATTGGCGGGCACAGGAAACTATCTTGATGGGCCTGATGGAAAAAGCAGAAAATATTGCGGACAGCGTCACGATTCAACAGCAACTCTCAGAAATACAGCTACAGATTGAGCAGGTCGCGGGGCGTCTGAACTATCTAAAGGACAAAACTGAATTCGCCTCGCTTCAGGTAACTATTAACGAACCGGGTGTTATCGCCCGTCCTCTCGATCAATGGGGCTTTAGTACGGCGGTTATGCAAGCGGCTCACGCTTTTGTTAATACCTTAAACGGTTTGATCCTGCTGGTTGGATATTTCAGCCCCCTCGCGCTTCTGGTCGGTCTTATTCTCATCATCTGGACAAGCTTGAGTCGGCGCGAGATCAGAGCGTCATAGGAAATGAGGGATGTTGGCTAGAGCGCAAAGCCGATATCCCTCATGTCCACGTCTCGTTGGTACTCATTTAGGTGGTGGGGACAGAAATATGTGGACTTAATGTCTGTTTCCTGGATTCCATTTGAAAAGAACATCACACAATGTTTGTCACGACAATGTTCTAGGCCAAATGTGTGTCCTAATTCGTGGGTGGCTTCCTTGAGCGCGCGTTCTCGAAAAAGTACAGAATCCGTGTCTTCCTCTTTAGGATATAACCTGGCCAAAGAGATCATGGAAGCTTTGCCGCCGACATCGGCTTGACCAAAGACGAAGTTTAGGCCGGGGCTGTACAAATCAACTTCGGTAATGCCTAGTATTTTTGAGTCGTTTATTCCGGTGACCTGGCGTAATTTCATCAAGAAGGAACTGGCCAGATATTGATCGCGTTTCTCATCAAAAGCACTTTCAGGAAGCTCGTGTCGGTAGCCTGAGATAACTGGATGCTTAAATACATTGCCAAGCTTGTGACTCAGATCGAGCAACAAGTCTTGTTGGATATTGCCGAACGTTACTAGATAGATTCCACACATTAGACTATTCCCGCCTTAGTTAGGTGGCCGATTCCGGCTCTCATTTGTTCGACCGTAACCGCAGGTTGGATCTCTAAAACCTTTATGATGTCATTTGGCAGATTGTCTTTGACAAAGGTGAAATCAACCCCCCCTTCTCCGGGTGCAAGATGATCCCTGTACCCGTCAGCGTCATGAAGATGGACCCCGATCGTTCTAGCACGATATCGACCAAGAAGAACGGTCTGACTGTCGAGGCCCAGGTTTTCTTGAACGGCGGCATGGCCAATATCATGCCAATATCCGATATGCTCGTTATCGAAATAGGAGAGGAGAAACTCAAGGTCTTCAGAATTTGGAATCTCATGCGCTTGACAGCGGTTCTCAAGGCCAATTTTAACATGCGCTTTTTGTGCCGCCTCAACCAAAGGTTCAAGACATTCTCTGACTCTATCAAGGGCTCCACCTATTTTCGACGCACGGCCTGCTTTGATCTTTCCTAATAGACGGTTTCCAGAGGGGGCTTCTATTTGCCCCGCATCATAGATTTCATGTAATTCGTTTGTGCACGGATTCACAATGACATATCCGCAATGAACAATCAAGGCTTCGGCTCCTAAGTCGCCGGCGATTTCGATGGCCCGTTTTGTAAAAACGACAGCAGTATTGCGCTCTTCAGGATCTTCGGAAGAAAATGACCATTCATTCCCACCGGGATGAGGCACATCAGGCGCGGGAAAAAAGTTATGTAGGGACACAGGTCGGACATTATTTGATTTTAGAGCGGGTCGCAGCTGAGCAAAGATTGCGGACGTAATTCCATATGCCAGCTCTATTTCACTGAAGCCTAAAGACTTCAGGCTTTCGACTAAATCGCGTCCGCTTTGAGCTACATTAGATTGCCAGCAAGTGGAAAGAGCAATCAAATAAATGAGCACCTCCAATTGCTAATGAATATTCCACTTAGCGCGCGAAACTACGCAAACTTGATAAGCACTCTGGTAGCGACAGCTGAGCTTGCGGTTGTGCGAAAAAGGGGTTTTAGCGCAGTTCGATATTATTTTTGATAGATGGCCGAGTCGAAAAAATAATTTTCGTCGACTTCTTTTCGCTTGAAACCAGCCTCCTTAAGTTCACCGCGAATTGTCTTGAGTATCGTGGGTGGCACGCGATGTTCGCCAAAATAAAGGGAACCCTCGGCCTTTAAGACACGATAGAGCTCATTAGCCGTTGATTTCATCTCGCCTTCTTTTGCTACTTCCTCAAAAACATTGGCGGCAAAAACTAGATCGACGGTGTCTGAGTCCAATCCGGTATCTGATGAATTTGCCAAAAGAGGCTCGATATTTTCTGTCACAGGAAAGCGTCTCATCCTTTTCCTGAGCTTAGTCATCATTTTGGGAACGACATCTTGCGCGATGACCATACCCTTGGAGCCGACTTTCTGGGCCAGTATTTCGGTGAAGAAGCCGGGGCCACAACCAATCTCAAGCACAGATTGACCGGTCTTTACTCCTGCTTGCGCCGTTATCTTGTCCCTGTCAAAAGAGCGCTTTCTGAAGGGGTGAATTAGCAAAAACGAACACCATGACGGAAAGGGGCTCTGCGGCAAAGCCGCGGGTTTTTGCTCATTATTTTCAACTTGATTCATAACTTTGTGAGACTCCTTTTGCCTGTCTAAATCTTCGCAGTTTCTTTCCGGGCCTCGCTCTTTAGTTGCCTAAAAAGCTCATGGGCTTCTTCAGGTGTAGCGTTATTGTGAACAACCTCTCGGACTGCTCTGATCATGGGGACTGGAAAATCCGACTGCCAGATATTGCGACCCATATCAACTCCGGCAGCTCCTCGACTGATAGCGTCGTGGGCCATCTTCATAGCGTCAAGTTCTGTTTTCAACTTTGGGCCACCGGCGATAACCACCGGCACAGGGCAACCTGCAACGACCTGCTCGAAATCATCACAGTAATATGTTTTTACAAAAGCGGCGCCAAGTTCGGCGGCGATACGGCAACAAAGCTTTAAGTAGCGAGCATCTCGCTTTTCCAGTTCTTTGCCGACCGCGGTGACGGCTAGAACCGGGATGCCGTAGGTCTGACCGTTGTTAACAAGTTCAGACAGGTTCAACAAGGTCTGATTTTCATAGTTAGTGCCGACATAAATTGATAAAGCCACAGCGGCGACGTTTAAGCGGATCGCGTCCTCGAAATCGACAGTGATGCCTTCGTCGGCAAGGTTTGGCCCGGCGATGCTGTTTCCACCGGAGACACGCAAGACAATGGGTGTGTCCGTGGCCGGATCAACGGAAGTCCTTAGGACACCTCTGGTCGGCATCAAGGCATCGCAGTGTGGTAGAAGTGGTTCAATGGTTGTGGCCGGGTTTTCTATCCGGCTCATCGCGCCTAGAAAGTAACCATGGTCGACAGCGAGCATTACGGTGCGCCCGGTCTCCGGCCTGATTATCCGGTTAAGGCGATTTTGCATTCCCCAATCCATAAAAAGTCTCCTTTAAAGTTAGCGGTCGTTAGAGCTTAGCTGGTACGCGAATGATTATAGCTGCGGTTCTATTATAACCTTAATCGATTCTGTTGATTCAGCTACATATCGAAATCCATCTTTGGCCTCGGATAAGCTTAGGCGGTGAGATATCATGTCCGCGACCGGGACTCGCCCCATCTCGATAAGCTCAAGCGCTGTTGCGTGATCGGCTCGACTGCCGGCGTAAGATGACAGTAAGGTAATCTCATTGCGCCAAAAAAGATCATTTACCGGCGGATCTATGCCCACAGGATCTTTAGTAGCGGCGAAAAACAGAATCTTGCCTCCCCGCTCAACAGACGCTAATGCTTGAGGGATAGCTTGAGTGGCGCCGGCGGCGATTATGACTAAGTCGGCAAGACGGCCGTCATTTATATTACGTAGACGCTTCGGGACATCTTCGGTGGCGTTGAGGGCCAGGTTGGCCCCGAGACGCATTGCCGCGTCTAATTTATATTCAACAATATCGACGGCCACAATAAGGCCGGCGCCCAGTGCCGTAGCCAGCTGTAGATGAAGAAGCCCGGACATGCCGCTGCCAATGATCAGTACAGACTGGCCGGGCTTGAAGCCCGCGAGCCGTTGGCCGCGGTATACACAAGCCAATGGTTCGATAAATGTGGCTTCTTCGAAAGAAACGTCATCAGGTAAGCGATAGATTCCACGGTCTACGTTGATTGCCGGTAATCTGACATATTCAGCGAAACCGCCGGGTTCGAAATTTGTCTGACGCAGAGTTTCGCAGACAGTCTCGTGACCGCTTAGGCAGTAGTGACAGGTTTGACAGGACACATGATGAGCGGCGGCTATCCGATCCCCTTTTTTGTACCCGACAACTCCGCTGCCTACGTCTGCCACCGTACCGGCAACTTCGTGGCCGAGAACCAGGGGCGCTTTGTGGATACGGTACCACTCCAAGACATCGGTGCCACAGATGCCGCTGGCTTCAATCCTAAGGAGTAGTTCACCCGGGCCGATTTTCGGTGTTGGCATTTCCTCAAGCCGGACATCATTGTTGTTGTAGTACATCGCTACACGCATGGCGTCTCCTTTGTCGAACACTCAGTTCTCATTATATGAACATTTCGGCCTTTTCGCGCTTGGCACTATATTCTAACGCTTTGGAAACGAGGGTAAAAGGGAGCCCCGATAACAGAGCCATCATCAGGCCTTTACGCGGCCGCTGGTTGTGACGCGGCCCCTGCTTTTGGAAGAGAAAAATAGAATGTGGAGCCCTTATTGGGCTGTCCTTCCGCCCAGACGCGCCCGCCATGCCGTTCAATTATTCGTTTGACTATCGCCAGGCCAACGCCCGTACCGGCAAAGTCATCCCCGGCCCCAAGACGCTCAAACATACCGAATAGCTTGTCGACAAAGCGCATGTCAAAACCGAGACCATTGTCTTCTATAAAGTAGATATTCTCATCGTCCTCAGTCCAACCACCTATCTCGATAATCGCGCGTTCTCTAGTAGCCGTAAATTTAATGGCGTTGGAGATAAGATTCGCGAAAACTTGTTTAAGCAGGATCATGTCGCCGTGTGTGCTCGAGAGTGTTTTGATCTTAAGCTTAATATTTCGCTCGGGCTCCAGTTGGGTTAACTGATAAGAAACCTCATTAGCCAGTTCCGTCATATCGACTTGATCCGGGTTGATTTTAACACGGCCTGAACGCGAAAACGCGAGTAAATCGTCGATTAATTGTTTCATCCGGACTGTTTCAGTGTTTACAATATCCAGGAGCCTTTTACCCTCATCGTCAAGAGATTTCGAGTAGTCATCCCATAAGATTTGAGAAAAGCCGTCAATGGCCCTCAGCGGCTCCTGCAGGTTATGCGAGACAGAGTAGCTGAGAGACTCGAGTTCTTGATTAGCGGCCTCGAGCTCGTTTGTTTGTTCCTTGATTCGTTGCTTTAAGCTTTTATTCAATTGCCGGATCTCCATTGTGGCACGCTTTAACGCAGTCAGATCGATAATATTAACGATGACCCTTTCCCATGTTTTTTCGTATTCCTCAGGGATGAATATGCGCTCGCTGATATTTAGAGTGTCTCCTGAGAATAATTTAGTGATATTTTCAGATTCATGGACAAATTGACCTTCAATCGCGCCAAAAAAACTCTCCATTAAGGGTTTGAGGGATTCAGGTGGAAACAGATTGCGGAAATTCTTCACCAATTCATCTTTTGTTGTGGCGCCATATAGATCGAGAGAAGTTTGGTTGACATCGGTTACTCGAATGTTCTTGACACATCGCATGACGTCTTTAGGGTGCTGAGCGAAATGGGTCCTTAAGTCGGTAATTCCTTGAGCGAGAAGGTTGTCGAGATAATTTTTCACTTCCGCCCAGTCTTCTTCCCATATTGAGACAGGGGATCGCTCAAACAGAAGCTTGTAGCGGCGCTCGCTGGCGTATAGTGAATCCTCCGCGGATTTACGGTTGGTGATATCGGTAATCATCGCGAGCGCCCCCGAGAACTCACCGGTCTCGGTGGACATTGGTGTCGTGGCCACAATTGCCCAGACGGCAGCGCCGTTTTTATGTTTAAAGCGAAAATCATATTTTTCGGCTATGCCTTTTTCGCGCTGTTTGAAATATTCTCTTGCCTCAACGCCTGCCTCCTCGTCCATGAAGTAATATTGGGGTTGTCCAATCATTTCTTCTTTGCTGTATCCAAGAAATTTTGTCATTTGCGGATTAACAAAGCTGGTATTAGCCTCACTGTCTAGGATCCAGATGCCTTCCTGCGCTGTGTCGATAATGTTTCGCGACCAAAGCTCGCTTTTTCTTAAAGTCGCTTCAGTCTTTTTGGTCTCGGTTATGTCTCGGATCTCACCGACCATTGCCATGGGGTTGCCGTCCTTGTTTTTGGCCATAGACATCGCAAGCCATATCAGAAAAAGGCTTCCATCCTTGCTCTTGACTTGAACCTCTCCGTCCCACCGGCCGGCCTTCATGACAGCTGGCATGACCACGTTGCCTATTAATTTTGGATCAACGCAAAGATTGTCGACGGGCATTCCAGTCATTTCTTGAGCTGAGTAACCGAACAAGGCTTGAGTTTTCCTATTACAATAAAATAGCTTGCCGGTGAGGTCGGCTATCTGAAAACCATCCGGGGCCTCTTCAATGGTTTGAAAAAACAGGGAGGCAAGATCCGCGACCTGTTTTTCTTCAGTGACATCTCGCCAGGTAGCGACGACGCTGTCGTCTAGCTTTGACGCTCCAATATTAAGGAACCTCTTTTGCGCTTGTCCCTCATGAATGTCCTCGAATGTCGCGCCCTCTTGCGAAAAAGGTTGGCCGGTTTCAACAACGTTAGCAAAAGCGTCAAGCAAACCTGTTTCCGCTCGCGCCGGCAGGAGATCATAAAGCTTCTTTTCTACGTGCTCATCAAAGGTTATCCTGCTTGTTTTGTAGGCCGTCTTGTTTGCGTAGTCAACTCTGAAGTCAACTATCTTGCTCGTCTTGTCTCTAATCGCTGAAAAAATACCGAAGTTGTCTAACAAGTTATCAACTGAGCGCCGGAATTTATTCGCAGCTGTCGGCCCTCTTTCCCAGCTGTTGTTGAGCAAGGCAATGTTTTCAAGCTGTCGGTTGAGTTCAGCGGCTGGTCCCTTGATGAGCTCGTCGGGCGGAACACGCAGATAATTTTCTAAAACCATATTCCGAAAGATTACCAGGGGTTGAACACGAAGCACTTCCAGCAAAAGGCTGGGGGGGAAAGCGCGTCTATTATATTGGCACAGGGCCAGGCAATCATGTTGTTTTATAAAATAGTTTAGTCTGGATTCATATTCAATCAGTCTTTCGCTACCCGGTTCTTCTTCCAGAGCCCAGGACATGTCCTCGATAAAACGCAGCGCCGTGAAGCCTTCGAACCTCGCGCGCGTTATGCTTTCTTTCAGGAACGAGATCATGGCGTCCGGATCAAAGGTGCCCTTCTGAAGAAAAGTTTCACGTTCCGGCATTATCTCAAGCGCACCTTTATTCAACATCTCTTCATTATCAATTTTTGTGTCGCCGATGGCTTTTAGAATAGACTTCGACATATCGTAATCGGCGACATAGAGGCATTTTTCACCCTTTTGAAGACCAAACTTTATGAATGGGAGAATAGTAGCAAACTGCTCTGCCTCAGTTTCGTAAATGAGGCAGAGGTGGTCATGGACTTCAAGTTTTGACAAAGCAGCCTTAAATCTGTCATTTTGTTCGTTCGCCATTGTCACCGCTCAACTGAGTTATTTAAGAGTCTCTAATCCAGCTTCAGATTACCCATAAAACGCCGTTTCTAATACGTCGGTGCACATTTTTACGACGCAAGACGAAAGTCGTTTGGCCGGCTATTGCTATCTCTTGAAGTGAAAGAACGATCGAGATAGCAAAAACGCGATTTTAGCCAAGTTCATCAACTTTTTTTTCTAGAATAAGTGTTGTTCCTTGCGCTCCTGTTGACAGTGAAACTTTGGCGCAGACTTCAAGCATGATGCTAAACCCGAGTCCCAGAGAATGTTTCGTCGAGAACCCAGCGACCAAAGTTGCCTTTGGTAGGTCACGAAAGTTTATGCCCGGTCCGTGATCGGTTATCCTGATCTGAACAGCATCCCCGATCGTATAGAGCTGGACTTCACAAGAGCCCGCGTGTTTTACTCCATTGGCAACGGCTTCACCCGAAGCATGGATGAACTCGTCGATTGTCTCATGGCTGGTCACGAGCTGAGCTAAACCATTTCTCAAGAAAGCGCGAGACTCAACCAGTTCTTCAAGTGAGGGTATTTCAAAGGCCTCGCTTGCGGGTTTTCCTAAGGAGCCCTCAACTTCCGCTTCCGCAAGCAAGACGAGTTTGTCTTGAGTGACCGCGCTGAAGACATCGGCGTAGGCATTGCGAATATCTGAGTCTTTCTTGCGAAGAGCCGCTTCGGCGCTCCTTGCGCGTTCTTCTTGTTCCAAATTGAAAATGTCCATGATGTTCCAGATCGTCCACGTGATGCCAATAGCGGCAAATGCGCGGAACACACGAACGGGGATCTCGAACAGTGAAAAAAAAGTATCTGAATTTATGACATTGGCGGGAAAGAAACCCGCTTGTGGTACTACTAATCCCTCAACTATGGCATAGACGCCAAAAAAACCAGCAGCCAAGACAAAATATTTGTGGGTGTGTTTCATGGTCTGATCTTTGAGCTCTCTCAAATAGTAAAGCGTTAAGCCGATCGCGACCAATATGTTGGCCGGCAGGCCTAAGAAATAACGGCTCGCGATGGACCAGCTTTTCAAGGAGTTCGGTCCAAGAAAACCAGACAGCGCGAACAGCAAAGATATTAATAGCACAGGGAGCCAGATTCCGATCTTTTTGGCGACCAGATTGATCAACTTGTACGAGAAAACAAAGAGAAAAACGAAAGAGGTTATGATAAGAGCGGTTTCGAAGACAGACAAAGCAAGTTGCTCGCCTTTGAGGATTTCAAACAGATCAATAAACTCATGTGCCCCGTGAGTGAACCCGAACAAGGCCAAGAGCCACAGAATATCGAGGAGCTTGAACTCGCTTATTTCGGTATGCCTCAACTGGGAAGTGATCGTAATTCCTAAAATCACCAGAGTTAAGCCGTAGAAAAAAATAACAACTTCAATGTTGTTGGTGAATAAAGAGACCATTTCTATTGCCTTTGCTTTGGAAAATGATTAATTATCATGCTGATCTTTAATATTCCCAGATACTATTCTTCGAAAGCAGGGTGCGTATCCAAAACAAGCCTCAGCTCATAGAATCACAACTACAGTGTATCAGAATGCGCTTGATCTCAAGCCGGCAGGATGTTCCTGTGGAGACTCAATCAGAGATTAGGTTATCCAATTTCCGGGCGTGTGATACACGTCTAGAATTCAAAGCCAAGCCGGGCTATGACTTGTTGCGCTTGCTCAACGGCTTCGGTGAATTCATCTCGCAGACTGCGATCTTGAATGGCCGCGCTAAAGTGATTCCTGGCGCGGTTTAGATGGTTGACCGACGAATAGAGCGCGTCATCAACCACGGCTTCTCTTTCATTTAAGTGCTTACGTTGAATTTCGTTGAGTGACATATCTGACCTCCGCATTAAATAAGGGCCGCGACATGCTCTGCCCCTTTTCTTGTTTTATTTTGTACCAAAACTTTTTGAACCAAACTTCTTGTTTATACCAATCGATGCAATTACTAAACAAAATAACTCTGAGTCGTGGATGATCGACCCGCCGTCAATTTTGCTCTGGCTGAAAGCATGGACACTCATTGTTCCACTGCCGGTGCAAGTGTAAACTGTTAGAATGCGTTGAGTGTACTATTTCTCTTAAGGAGGCAATCATCGGGGTTGAGCTGAAGACCGATTTATTTGAAAGTTCTTCGTATCTGATCAGGAAAAAAATACTAAAACTTTTCGGAGGCGCGTTTCATATCTACAAGCCCGATGGCAAGCTGGCTTTTTACTCAGAACTGAAGGCTTTCAAACTCAAAGAAGATATCCGGTTGTACACAGATGAGAGTATGGCCACTGAAGCCCTGGTCATCAAAGCCCGTCGGATACTTGATTTTTCCGCCGCTTACGATGTCTTCGATCCGGCAACCGGGGGAAAAGTCGGGGCGCTTAAGCGCAAGGGCCTGAAGTCCATGGTAAGAGATGAGTGGATAATTATGGACGCCAGTGACCAAGAGATTGGCTTGCTGGAAGAAGATAGTCTGTTTTTGGCCTTGATCAGGAGATTATTGTCCGGTTTGATCCCGCAAACCTACAAAGGCAAGATAGGGAATCAACATGTCTGTACTTTTACGCGGAACTTTAATCCATTTGTTAGCAAGATAGCCATTGATTTCTCCCCCGACACCGGGAAGTTGCTGGACAAGCGACTTGGTCTCGCTGCTTCAGTCCTGCTCTGCGCTATTGAGGGCAAGCAACAGTAGCCTTAGTTTATGTCCCGAATAAACAAAACTTTTGTCCGTAACCTCACTATCCTGGCAGGCAGCTCACTTTCAGTGCTTGCCGCCATGATATTAGCGCCGGCCCTTCCGTCGATGCTGATCTTTTTTGAGGATCTGCCCAATTCAGAGTTGCTTGTGAGGTTGGTTTTGACAACTCCCGCCCTGTTCGTCGCAGTAGGGGCTCCTTTATCCGGCTTTCTTCTAGATCGACTGGGAAGAAAACCCGTGCTAATGGTTGCGCTTATCATTTATGCTCTGGCAGGCTCAGCCGGTTTTTTCCTGGATACCATCTATGGGATTTTGATTTCGCGAGCCATTCTCGGTCTGTCGATTTCCGCGATAATGAGCGGTTTTACGACTCTGATCATTGACTACTTCGAAGGCTCAGAGCTAGAGCGTTTCATGGGATATCAGAGCGCTTTTATTAGTTTTGGCGGTATGAGCTGGCTCTTCCTGGGCGGTATTCTCGCCGATATTGGATGGCGGTTGGTGTTTCTGATTCATTTGATTGCCGTCTTCATTTTTGTGGCTTCCGCGCTGACTATCAATGAACCGTCAAAGAAAAGGACAGCCGGCCAAGAAAAAGTATTGAGCTCGAAATCAGCCATTCCGTACAAGAAGATAGGTCTGATTTATCTAACGACGTTTATCAGCATCACTATTTTTTTTATTTTCCCCCTTCAAGTCCCCTTCTATTTGGCAAGCGCGTCTGATATCAAGAGCAGTCTTGTGGGACTGGCTTTATCAGTACAGGGTTTGGCCGGTGCGCTAATGGCGTTTCAATATATGAAGCTGAAGAAGTCTCTCAGTTTTTCACAGATTTTTATTTTGATCTTCATTTTCTTCGGAATAAACCACTTAATATTGTCGCAAACAGACGCTTACGGTTATGTCGTCTTCGCCTTGGCCATAGGGGGCCTCGGGATCGGGCTGCTGCCGGCCAACATCAATGTATGGCTCGCATCTGTGGTTCCCGGCGAGATTCGAGGCAGAGCCGTCGGTGGTCTAACAATGTCATTGTTTTTCGGTCAATTTTTAACGCCGATAATCACTCAACCATTTCTAAGTACCGTCGGTTTCAGAGGTATATTTTTCTCGTTTGCAATTTTTGCTTTTGTTTCAGCCGGGATTTTTTCTTTCGTAAGTCTCATTAATAGAAGAAAAGAGAGTTGATTAATTCATAAACCCCCGCCTTTATGGCCGGGGTTTAAGACTTATTGAACAAATGCCCAGCTCCACGCTGGAAATTGATTTCCCGCAACCAAGATCGCAGATTCTTGACAATGCCCGAGCAGCCCGTATAACCTTGAACAATAAGCAACTGATACAATCATAAGGGGTACACATGTCCTCATCACACGAAGCAGGCACTCGGACAACCTCGTTCATTTATCGACACGCTCGCTGGATCATCGGTTTGTCCATTTTGTTGACGGCAGCGCTAGCCGTTCCCTTTCTGACGATGGAACCAACTGAAAATGCTTCTCAAGAGCCCGCGGGGGAGGTGTTCGATGCTCGCGACGCGATTAATGAAAAATTCGTGACCTCGGTTTCCCCCACCTCTTTCGTTGTCGAGGCTCGCGATGGCAATATGCTGGCTAAACCGGTCCTGATGGAGCTACATAAGAATTTAAGGAAGCTTCGCGACCGTAAGAAATTTCGCAAGACATTGCTTCAATACTTTGAGCCACAGGAAGGTGTAGATATTGTAGGTACCCGATCAATGGCTGATCGAATTGATGATGCTCTAGCCTCCTCCGGCGGCCTGGCTAAAGCGAGCGACAAGCAGATCAATCAAGTCGCTATCAGGTTAATCGACGAAGTCGGTCTCCAGAAATTGGGGCTGTCCCAAAAAACAACCGTCGACCCTGATGCCGGAGTCGTGGTGGCGCCGGCGATGTTACTTACGGTGCTTTCGGACGATAACGTCCTTGGCTTTGGCAACGTAGCCATCGCGCTCGGCGGTGGTACTGAGAACGAAGAATACAGCCGTGATATCGAGACTGTGCTCAGAGGCAGCCAAAAAAATTATGAGCTTTGGGGCATCGCCATCGATGTTAACCTGACCAGCAATGAGCAAGGCGGGACAGCAGGCCCCTTTATCGGTTTTACGATTCTCGCTGTTCTGATCATTGTAGGGCTCACCTTTCGATCATACTGGGTATTGGCAATCACAGGCGCTGCTCTGGCAGCGCTGATCATTTGGCTGCAGGGAATCACCAATCTGATCGGGCTCAAAGAAGACTTGATACTCTCTTTGATTGTGCCGATTGCTATGATTTCATTCGGTGTGGACTTTGCTTTTCACTCCGTCGGTAGATATCGCGAAAACCGGGTCACGGGGCTTACTCCACGAGCGGCTTTCACTACCGGAATTGCGGCAGTCGTGGGGGCTTTAGTGTTGGCGCTGGCGTCTGATTCGGTTGCCTTTCTCGCAAATGTATCGTCCGGCATTCCGTCAATTGTTCAGTTTGGAATCGGGGCGGCGGTCGCGCTTAGCGCCGCGTTCCTGCTTCTTGGGATAGCAACACCCCTGGCAATCACGAAAGTAGAAGAACGGGTTGGCGAGCCGTCTCGGACGCGGCGCGGGACGGTGCTCGCGGTCGTTGGCTCTCTGGTGGCCGGCTCCTTAGCCATGACTTCGGTCTTGCTTAGTGTCTTTCCAGCCGGGGGCTTGATAGTTTTGGGATTATATTTGGTGCTGATGATCGCTATCCCTTACTGGCTGGCCGGTCGGACACATGCACCTGCGGTTCTGCCGGATTCCGCGCGAAACGATCGCCTGTCGCCCATCATTGGGAACACCTTAGTGGGTATCGCCAAGAACCATTGGATATTCTTGCCGCTGGTTTTATTGTTGACTATCGGGGCCGGCTACTTCGCGCTTCAGGTGCCGACAGAGTTTGATGTGAAAGACTTTTTCGCTGCCGACACGGATTTTGTCATCGCCTTAGACAAAATCGATGAATATTTTGGGGAGCAAGGAGGGGAGCCGTCCAAGATATATGTCGAGGCGGAACTGACTAATCCAGACAATCTCGCAGCCATCGCTAAATTCACAGACCGGATCGCTGAGATTGATACAGAGCGATTCACTCAAACAGAGGAGGGCAAAGTCCGAATCGGTCGGGGAGTATTGGACAGTCTGGATGATGTCTTCGCTAATCCGGCAGCCATAGGGGCGGTTGCCAAAAATACAGGCGTTGAACTTACTGACGCTGACTCAGATAAAATCCCGGATACGGAGGAACAATTGGCTGCTGTTTTTACCACTACCCGAGAGATCGGCGTGCCGATTGACGCTCGTCGCTTAGCCGCGACACCAGATGATGTTCGTACGGTTCTCTGGGTGTCGGATGATGAATCACAGCAGGCCACAGTCCTGACGCTTGAAATACGGGGCAGTCGAGCGGTTGAAAATGTAAATGACGCTCGAGCCGAAATCGAACCGTTGATGGATGATCTTGAGGTTGAATTGCAGAAGCAAGACCCTGACGCGTTTGTCCAGTTTACCGGGAGCCCGATTGTTCGTCAAGAAAGCCTCGACGCGGTCTCACGAGCACTCCAAGTCTCAATGCCGATCGCGGTGGTGCTTTGTCTGGCCATTGTCTGGTTGTTTATGCGCTCGCTCAAGTATGCGCTTATATCTATTATTCCGATTCTGATCGTTGTAGCTTGGCTGTATGCGTTTATGTATTTGGGAGGTTTCGCCATTAATCTGGTTACAGCCACAATTGGCGCAGTGTCGATTGGGATCGGCATCGATTACTCTATTCACTTCACGATGCGCTATCGCGATGAGCTGGCAGAGCGCGGGGACCGCCTTGAGGCCATCCGAGCCACAGGTCAGGGCACGGGCTTGGCGCTGACGGCGTCAGCCGTCTCAAGCGCGGTCGGGTTTGGAATATTGGCGCTGGCACCAATGCCTCTTTTTGCATCTTATGGGTTCCTCACGGCGGTGATGATCACTCTGGCACTGGCAACATCGCTGCTGGTTTTGCCGCCCCTCCTCATGCTGGTGACGAGGGATGCCTAGAGTGATCAGATATAGGTTTTATTAGAGAACAATCAATAACGAAAGTAGGTTATGAAAAAATACGAAAAAATAGATGCTCAAGCCCTTCATTATTTGGAGGCAAGTGATATGCATCCGGCAAATACATATTTTCATTTTTCATTTGCCAATTATTATGATTCTAAAAACATGAACTTCGGAGTTTTAAGAGTACTAAACGATGATGATGTGAAACCCGATAGCGGCTTTAGCACTCATCCTCACAGTAATATGGAAATATTTAGCTATGTTGTTAATGGAAAACTCACCCATCGTGACAGTGCGGGCAATCATGAAATTCTTGGCCGCGGAAATGTACAGTGTATTTCAGCTGGAACTGGCGTGACACATTCTGAACTCAATGAACAAGTTGACTGGTGCCGTTTTTTGCAAATATGGATTACGCCTGACACAACAGATTTAGCTGTTAGGTATGATATCCATAAATATTCTTTCGCAGACAGAAAAAATAAGTTATTACAGATTATGTCCAGTTCAGAACAGAAAGACCAAGCGCCCCTTTATGTTCACCAAGATATAAATGCCTATGTATCTGAGTTAACAGAAAAAGATGCAAGCATATCTTTCATGTTGGATGAAGGTCGCCAGGCATATGTTTACTGCTTTGAAGGAAGCATAAAAATCAATCAATATCCTTCTTTGGGCGAGCGTGACTCATTAAAAATATATGGTGATGCTAATGTGGAGTTCACGCCTGCCTCCGACAATGCCCATTTCATCATCATTGAGATGCAACAAGAATGACGTTGTTGCTTAAACCATCTTCCATGTAAATTGGGAGAAATATGGAGAAGTGGAGTTGGAGTTGACCCGATTCCGTTGACACCCTGAGATGAGACACAATGGTTGTGTCGAGAAGGGAGTCAACATGGCACATACAGAGCGTTCCGAACTACAGCGACACGGCAGAAACACAGAATAATGCCTCTGTGCAGGCAATTTCAGGATTTGTGGAGCTAAGGGGATGATCTTCGAACTTTTCTGGAGGAACGCAGTATTTAATAGTGCATCGAATGAGATCTTATATTTTGACATTGTGAAGCCAAGCGTACGCTTTTGTTGACTCAGTAAAGAATCCTAGCGTTTCACTGGCCTGGCCTTGTAGTAGATCCATTTTATCGCGACTGTGATGGACATGAGCCGATGCTACACAATACATGGCAATTAACTCATTTTGGGTCAAAGAATCATGAAAAGATTTCAGTACGCACAAGGAGGTCGGTTCAAAACCATACGCGTCCAAAAGAAGCTTGAATCTCCTCTTCTGGCAGTTGTGGTTTATCTCATTGGTCAACAAACGCGACCATGATTGAATGTCGTCCAAGGTTAATGTTCCCGAGGTTGTAGAGACGATGCGGGGGAGCTTGGGATCGTATATGACGGATATTTGTTTCTTGTTGTGCATAGTCTTCAAGGCCCTCGATGACAGTTTAGGTGAGAGTGCGATAAGAGGTAAAGGAGCAGTTGATCTGTGGAGCTAAGGGGACACTATTTGAACAAGGTCTTTGCTGTATATGAGCAGCTCGAAAAACTAATGTGAATAAAATTCACAAAATAATCATCTCTTTTAGCTTGCTTACTAGAACTCAAGGTCATATCCTATTTGCGGGGCGAGCAGATTATTGAGAGAGGCAAACAGCAAATGACGAAGCGCGCCCGTTCCAATGTTCTCATATTAATGCTTCTGATATTCAGCATTCTTGCCACTGGTTGTACTGAGTCTAGTACAGAGACGCTAGCGGCAAGACTAAAGAGCGATCAGTTTTCCGTTAGAAAGGCTGCGGTCAAAGCATTAGCCAAAAAGGGCGAACCGGCGATCAATCCCCTGATAGACGCGCTGGACGATAAAGATTATGACATTGTTATCCAGGCCGAGCAGGCTCTAGCTGAAATCGGCAAACCAGCGGTTAAACCGTTAATCAAAACCCTGCAAAATCACAAAAGCGCGATCGTAAGATTTGGGTCCACAAAGGCGCTTGGCCGTATCGCCGACAAACGCGCGGTTACGCCGTTAATAGGTGCTTTTCATGATAAAAATCATGCTGTCAGGGCGGCGGCTCGTGGCGCTTTGGCGAGTATGGGCGGCGATATCGCAGGACCCCAATTAATTGAAGCCATGAGCACCGAATATCCGAAGCGGAAAGACTTTCGCGGTCAGAGCAATAAGAAGTTTCTAGCCCAGGTTTATGATTTTGAAACTACGCGTGATAACGCGATGGAAACGCTTTCGCACATGAAAGACAAGACGACTGCAAAACTGCTCCGTGAGTTATTAAAGACCGACTATAAGATGGAGGCTATAGAGATCCTTGGAGAAATCCGCGATCCTCTTGCCGTAGAACCTTTGATTGCTCTATTGATGACAGAGGAAGGAATAGGCGATTATGATTTCGATATCAGCATTGCTCTAGAGCAAATCGGCAAACCGGCCGTCCGGCCTTTGATATCGATCGTCAATGGAGAAGTTGAGACACTGGAGAATCAAGACATTGAGACCTATATGAAAATAGCTACTATCGAAACACTCGGATTGATTAAGGACAAGCGCGCTGTACCATCGCTGATTGACGCCCTGAAATCCGATAGCGAGGAAGTTAGGAATTACGCTGATTTCGCTTTGGAGAATTATAAAGTTGAAACATATATTCGCCCTTTGAGGATCACCGTGGTTAATGGTTCACTCGATATAAGGTCCTTGTCCTCGGACATGCTTAGCAGGCTGGGAAACAGGGAGGCCGATGAAGTTCTGATAGAGAGATTGCGGGATACTGATATGGACGTTAGGTACAAGGCCGTAATTGCATGTGCGAACATTGACGACCGGCGCGTTGTTGAGCCACTAATAAAAGTTTATGAAGGAGAAAATTATCGGCCGAAGGGAGATTATTTTTCCATCAGGCATGAAGCAGGAAAGGCCTTGGCAAGAATCGGCGGGAAGCAGGCACTCGAATTCTTGGTTGGGTGGGCAAGGAGCGGGGATCAAGAAGCCTTGTCGGCCTTGTCGGAATTAAGAAAGAAACGCGACGCGCGAAACCTATTGGACGTTGCCGCTAATGGTAATGACAAACTGATAAGCGTAGCTTTGGGTGCCCTGGGAAAGATAGGCGGTCAAGAGGACGCTAAAAAGTTGCTTGGATACATATATGATGAGAACGCGAATGTCAGATCGGCCGCATTATCATCTCTGTCCTTACTTGGTGTTAGTACTCGGCAAATAAGATATCTCGCCCGCGCTTTGGACGATCCCGATTTTCGAGGAAATGTTGGAGCTATTCGAGTCTTTGGGGAAAGTGGGAATGAAGTGGCAGTCACGCCGCTTGTACAGATTGTTGATGACGACAAAAATGTAAAGCACCGTGAGGAGGCGATCTACGCTTTAAAAGAACTTGGCGATTCGCAGGCGGCGGATACACTTATCGCTGTCCTAAAGGACAAAAGATCTTATATCACTTTCCAGGACCTTGAGAGGAAAATCCCCCTTAGATATGCCGCAGCGGACGCTCTCGAAACCATTAAAAGTGACAAAGCAGCAAAAGTTCTCGTCCGAATCTTGGAAGAAGACGAAGACAAAATAGTCCGACAAAAAGCCGCCAGGACCCTTGGGAAAATAAAATATAGGGAAGCAGTAGGACCTTTAGCAAAAGCTTTACGTAAGGACCCGGACAAAGGGGTCCGGCGCAGCGCCGCGAACGCACTGGGAAAGATCGGTGATAAGCGCGCGGTCAGGGCGCTTGTTTTGGCCTCTCGTCAGAAATCTGCGATTGGGAACCAAGCCCTGGAAGCTCTTGCCGATCTTGGCATAATTCATTCCATGAATTATTCGGAGGATATATATTTTTGGTAACTACGGATCGGAGTAATATTTTAAATAATCGTTGTGTCGAAATAACTTGAATATAAAGTTCGAGTCCCAGCAGGGTTCAAATAATTTAAAGGCTCTGACTAGCCATTATTTAACAAAATATTTGGTGGAGCTAACGGGACACTATCTGAACAATATCATTGCGGCATATAAGCAGCTAGAGAAGCTGATTGGATAATACTGCGCTTCCTCTGTATTAGTTAACCTCCTACCTGAGATACTTCTTGAAAACTTCAGCAACACGCTCCTTATTGGACACCATTTAACGGCAACCATGCGACTCGGAGGCTCTGTTGTTTCGAATACATATGAAACGGAATCGCAATATCGTGAAGAACTTCCAGCTAGTGACCTCAATAGTTTGCCGGTACTTCCAAATGTGTCTCTTTGCTCGTTTTTGGTATATACATAAAAAACCGGTCGTGCGGCATGATTCATGATGTCGACATTCTAGGAGGTTTTCGTGGCAAACAAAAAGAAGACGCAGACAAACAATTTTGGAGAGCAGATTGATAACGATCAAAACAGTATGACGGCGGGGAGCGCTGGGCCGGTATTGATTCAAGATGTCCATCTACTGGAGAAACTGGCTCACTTCGACCGCGAGCGTATCCCGGAAAGGGTAGTCCACGCCAAGGGGGCCGGTGCTTACGGTTATATGGAAGTGACGGCTGATGTTACCAAGTACACAAAGGCAAAACTTCTCTCAGAGGTCGGCAAGCGAACTGAAATGTTCGCCAGATTCTCAACTGTCGGCGGCGAAAAGGGCTCAGCTGATGCCGAGCGCGACCCAAGAGGATTTGCCTTGAAGTTTTACACAGAAGACGGCATCTACGATATGGTTGGCAACAACACGCCGGTCTTCTTCATTAGAGACCCGCTGAAGTTTCCAGATTTTATCCACACGCAAAAGCGACACCCGACAACCAACTGCAAGGATCCCAATATGTTCTGGGATTTTCTTTCATTGACAGACGAGTCGATCCATCAGGTAACCATTCTCTTTTCCGACCGCGGCACACCGCGTACGTTGCGAAATATGAACGGTTACAGCAGCCACACTTTCAAGTGGTACAATGATGATGGAGAGTATTTTTGGGTCAAGTATCATTTCAAGACCGAGCAAGGCATAGAAAATTTTAACCGGGACGGAGCAACGGCTATGAAAGGTACCGACCCTGATCATGCGACGCGCGATCTGTATGACGCCATCGAACGACGCGACTATCCCTCATGGCGTTGGGAGATTCAAATTATGACGCCTGAGCAGGCAAAGGATTACCGTTTCGACCCGTTTGACATCACCAAGGTCTGGCCGCATGGGGACTTCCCCCCGATAACCATTGGCAAGTTCACGCTTGACCGAAATCCGGAAAACTACTTTGCCGATGTAGAGCAGTCGGCTTTCTCACCGGCTAACTTTGTTCCCGGCATTGCCGCCTCTCCTGACAAGATGCTCCAAGGGCGCCTCTTCAGCTATCACGATACCCACCGGCACCGTCTGGGCTCCAACTACCATCTGTTACCGGTTAACTTGTCCAAGAACTGTCCCACAAATAATTTTCAGCGCGACGGTTCTATGCGATCTGACGCCAACGGGGCTGGGGGGCCAAACTATTACCCGAACAGCTTTGGCAGCCCCGAACCGACCGGCGAAACAGAAGAGCCGCCCGTGGAGGTTTCCGGCGAGGCGGCGCGCCACCAATACACACACCCGAATGACGATTTTGTTCAGGCCGGGAATCTGTATAGGGATGCGATGACGGACGCAGACCGCAGCAACTTGGTCGGAAATATAGTGTCGCATTTAGGGGGAGTGCTCGCCCGTATCCAACTGCGTCAAACAGCCCTGTTTCACAAGGCTGACAAAGAGCTCGGCCGCCGCGTGGCCGAAGGATTGGGGTTGGACACAAGTGAAGTGACGCGATTGGCAAGTCTGTCTCAGGAAGATCGGGCCAAAGCAACGTCCGGGGAGGCGCCAGCGTACAAGAAAGCTGGATAGCGATAGAACATAAATAATACTTTTGTGCAGGCATTATTCGGATTTGTGGAGCTTGGGGGTTGAGCTTCGAACTTTTCTAGCCGATGAAATACATGTCCTCAGGTAGCTTACTTCAAAGCTAACCGGTGCCCCTAGGCATCCGGTTGAGCGTTTTGTTGTGACGAATCATCTCGATATTTATCGTATTCCTTGAGAAATAACCCGTTGCTCTTTCTTTTAGTGACCAAGTAATGATTATTGACTCCCAAGAAAGGCCATAAAGCAGGATTGATTCTGTATCGTTTTAACCCATGACAACGAGCAAATCTATCAGATCGCTTCATTTCGTGTTCCAGATAAATATCATCATAAAGGAACTTGAACTTTTCCCTGGAGAGCTCAACACCTAACAATGATAATCGACACATTTCTGTAATATACGAGTTGAGCAAGCTTTCGTCGATACTGAGATCTGACAAATTTTTCAAGATCTCCCGCTCAGATACTATCTCATTTGCTCCTATTAGCGAATTGAGGCCTTTTTCAACACTACCCAGACCCTACGTGTGAATGCCATAATCGAGCAAGTCCTATGTAATTGCTTGACCTATCTCAATACAATTACATAAAATGATTGCAGTTTAGAAGAAAGACAAAAATGAATGGAAAGAAGCTTTAGCAAATCGCTTTACGAGCCTGCTACCCGGCCAATCTATGCGTAGGTGCCGGTAAACATAGAAGTGATGCTCACTTTAAGGAAGAGGCGGTTAGACATGACGATCCACTCGGGTGAGATAATACCTTTTAGACCTCACCAATGTACTCAGTGCGAGAACTTTGTTCAAGATTACAAACAATGTACTGCTTTCAACAAAGTAGTACAACTTGTTCCGGGAATACCTTCCCTAACAGACGAGCTACGAGCCATATTTTCAGGAGAAAGTGGGGAAGACTGTTCAAAATTTGACCCCTTGCCTTCAGAGCATGACTTGAGTTTATTTGTGAAAGAAGTAAGAGAAAGCAAGGAACATTATATGAAATTAGTTGAAAAAGAGATGGATGTTAATGTTCCTGAAAAAAAAGTTATCTATGCCTCGGTGGCACTGGAGCGTAAGCCAGGGTATGGGCAGGCGCTCGGTCTTTTGGAATATTTGGAAAAAGAAGGCGTTCAGGTTAAGAAGATACGAGAAGTATATGGTTTTGATTCTGACGGCTATCCAGCCTCGAATGAAGAGAAGAATATCATCATGGATGAGGCTAGGCAACAGCCACCACCTCTTACAGACAAAAACGCTGCGGCGGGAGAAGAGTGGTACCAGAAAGCTTACCATGCGGTTAATTCAGGGTTCAAGATAGAGCACACATATTATCTAAAAGCTTTGCTTCATAATCCCAATCTTCGACTGGCTTGGGAAGGTCTTGAGGGAGCGGCTAGGGCTGCCGGGCAATACGACCTAGCCGAAAATTGCCTGGAAGCATTGGACATATTGGATAATAATGGATTCGTCCAGCACCGTCAGGACATATTAAGCTCGCCATAAAATAGATGGTGGGAGTTTTGGAAATAGGTAGGGAGCAAGGGGACGTTGGTTTCCTATGTTTCCTAGTAGTTCTGGGGACACAATACTTAATTGCAAAGAAAGACCCAGGTTTGAGGTCTTTTTTAGTAGCGGTGGCTGGAGTTGAACCAGCGACTCCACTGGTATGAATTCATTTCTGGAGTTTTCCGGTAGTTCGAGATAGTCGCTAGTTATGTCTCTGAGCAGGGGCAATGAGGAATCTTCTTTCTTGTTGCTCCTGCTTGTTTCTTGCTAATATGGCTTGTTTCCTTAGCAGTATCTTAGCTGGGGCGGGTGTAGATAGTTCTTGAAATACTGCCTTTTGCCTTCTTCTCAAAGCTTCGCCGGAAAAGCCGCGACGAACAAGTAATAGTTAAGTATTGTCCCCGGAATTCTCAATGGTTATTGCTGACACGAGGAGCTTCTATTTTGGTTGAATGTATCTAGTCGATAATTCTGTTAGCTTGGTTTCATGTGGACCTGAATTAAGTACTGCAGATATTGCCTTTGCTTCACTTAATCGAAACTTACCTGATACTTGGAAATTCCCGCTGCTGATTTTACTTTGTACGACTGGAGACGACAAAACCTTTCCATCTAAAATAATTGCCAATTGTTTCCCGATAAGATCCTGTGTGATTTTTTCAAATGCTTTCGCTCCCTTTTCAGTAAGTTCGGCATTAATAACTGGTCTTCCTATATCATCCTCTCCGACGGAAGCAGACTTTATTTCGTCCCCATTCATAAGAACTGAGCCATGGACAGAGCTACTATCAATAGGGTAGTCTAAGTCCTCGTCAAGCACTTCCTTAAACTCAAATTCACCCTTCACTGATAATATTTTGCCTAGGGAAATATCTTCAACATTCGGGGCTTTGATAATTATTTTGTTGCTTGAGACTGCCTCTATGGAGGCTCTTTGGCCCATATTCGAAATACGCTCTGCGATAACTTTCTTGGCCTTATTTATATCATCCTTTGATGAAATCCTTAAGGTAACAATTGTGCCTCCAAATTTTTCAATCGATCGCTCGTGAGAATTGAGATCATAAAAACCAACGGAGAGCAGGATCGGGATTAACAGAACCGAAAAGACGAGCCATAGTCGAAATATGCCAGTATTGACCTGAGCAGAACTTAAGACCTTGGATTCCTCTTCCTCTCCATGCTTTCTTTTGCGCATCTTCCTATTGACCAAAAGACCTCTAATAAAAAATACGAGAAAAACAACAAAAACAGATAAGCCGAATAAAGGCGATAATATTGAAAGAAATGATAGACCGGCAGAATCGGCATAAATATCGATTGCAAGAAAAACGGGGATAAGAATAAGGGAGAAAAGGGCACTGATAAAACCATTTCGCACTACAACGCCTTCATCCGTCTCAGCTGGATTTCTAATATAGAATCTCCAGATATATACAGGAACAAACAGATATCCGAACACCAGCAAACCAATGAACCAACCAAAACTCACGCCACGCGGTTTTTGTACGTACCAATAATCAAACACAGACCACAAGAACAAGATCATGATAATCAGGGCCAGATTAAGGAAATTCACAATTGAATACATAAGGGTAGGATACTCGACTTATTCCGAGCGAGCAAACAGAGCATAGGCATATCTATTTGTGAGGACATGATAGAGGACAAAATTTGGATCTTGATAAAACAATGTAGTCAAGAATCCAAATAAGCCTTTTGAGCAGGCTATTTGGAGTGATATAGCCGGGGGCGGGCTCGAATCCGGTGACCCTCCGAATCAAAAAGAGTGCTAGATTGAGGACGTAAGATATTCGAACAAGGTTCCGTTGGGGGCACTACAAACGGCCGCTTGATTTTCAAGCGATTGAGGACTTGAATCATATATCTGCAGGTAGTGGGATTAAGTATTGTGGAGCTTAGGGGTTGAGCTTCGAACCTTGTTGATGACTTATATTGGTAATCAGCTAGTTGTCGAGGGTCGTATACATGTATAAATACTTAGCCCTGGGGCTAGTGGACGAAGTTCGAACTTTTGTAAGTCTTGGTCACGTCAAGGAATTGAGCGTGATGTTGAAACAAGTTGGCTTCCCCGCGTAAGAAATTATTCGAACTTTTTGGTGCTTGAAAAGCTGCTGGAAAATGTGAACTAGGTGGACCTATCATACTAAAATGAGTCTCTCCGCCAGTTCTACTTTTCGGGTGCCATCTTAGAGCTTGCTCACAGTATCTGAGTTAAAGTTAGTCACCCATATATTGGCCCCATCAAAAGCGACACCTTCGGGCGTTGTGCCGACAGAGTAGGTGCCGACAGTGGCCCCCGTGGCGGCCAGAAGCTTGGTGACATTGTTCGAGTCACCGTTCGCCACCCAGATATTGGTCCCGTCAAAAGCGACGCCTCGGGGATTCGTGCCGACATTATAGGTACCAACAGTGGCCCCGGTGGCGGCCAGAAGCTTGGTGACATTACTTGAATTAGAATTCGCCACCCAAATGTTAGTCCCGTCAAAAGCGACACTGCGGGGATTGTCGCCGACAGAGTAGATACCGACTACGGATTCAGCGGCCGCGTTTATTTTGGAGACATTGTCTGAGCCCGTGTTCGCCACCCACATATTGGCCCCGTCAAAAGCGATACCACGGGGATATGCGCCGACGGTAACGGTAGCAATCCTTGAGCCGGTGGCGGCATCTAATTTGTGGACATTATTATCGAAGTTGTTCACAACCCAGATATTAGCCCCATCAAAGGCGACGCCAGTAGGACCGTCGCCGACGGTAAAGCTGGTATCAGCCTGAGCGGCTTCATACCAACGGAGCAAGGCCAGCTGGTTGGGGTTGGGCTGTGATTTGAGAAGAAAAGACGAGGCGTGATAGCCGTCGAGCAGATCGGCATTTAGTGTGTTTGTGTCTATTTTCGAAGCGGCGATGGCCGCGCCGGCTGCAATATCTGCGTTGACAATTGTGCCGTCGCGAATATTGCGACTCCAAACACCACCATCGATTATGTGGTAACTCCTTATAGCCCCAATGCCTATCTTGCCCCGTAAAACTGCTCTTGAGGCGATTCTGTCAGTGGTAACGGCCGCGTTCTTAATATCCCGCGACTCAACATTGTGGTTAATGATAGCGGCGCTGTTAACCGAGTTTTTAGCCGCAAGCGCGGCTATCGCCGGTGCGGCAACCATCGACAATATAATCGCCACTGACATTGAATATGTGCCGAACCTTGCAGCCAGTTTATTTATCGTTTTTCTTCTCAACATGTACCCTTCCCTTCACAGAGGACATTTATACATCCCCAACTTGAACAAATATCAAACGACTGGTATTTGAGCTCTAGTTAGAGTCGACTTCGTCGTGTATTTAGTGATCTGCCTCTTGTTCTGATGTCAAAAGCTTGTTGGTCAATGTTTTTTCTTTCAGGGAATGGCAGCTCATATGGGCAAAGCGTTTGTGTTCATAAGAGGTTTCTTAGCGAAAGAAAAAAAGAGAGTATCAAAGTGCCTGATACTCTCTTTTTACTGATTGTTTGCTGGGGCTAGCGGACGAAGTTCGAACTTTTTTTTTGGCTCAACAAAGCTAACAGAGCTGGCTACAGCGATAAAATAAGGTGGAGCTTAGGGGATGATCTTCGAACTTTTTGCTCGCAGTCTCTCTAGCTTATGGTACGAGTCTTATCGCTTCCGGAATCTTGGAAGTTTCTTTTTTCGAGGGCCCCGATATTTCCATCGAGCAAGCTGTTGCCGGTTTATTGATCAGGTACTTAGGGTCACCAAGACTATTTACCATAGAATTGGCGAAAACATCGTCTACTTTCGAACCTACGACACGGTAAAGAGGGGCGTTTGTCTTACGAGCACCCATAAACTAATCAAACAAATATTCCCAGATTTATCTGTGCTATGATACTAGCAATCAAGTAACTCAATGGCCTGCTGGTTGTCAGGGAATTGGATATGAAAGCCTTTCTTGCCAAAAGATACTTTATTCTTATTCTTTCTCTATTATTAATTATCACCTTGGTTGTTGCCTACACTTTTATAGCCACTGAGAAATCTTCCAAGAAAACGGAGACTTCGGTCAAAAAGGCCGCTGACAAATCTTCCAAGAAAACGGAGACTTCGGTCAAAAAGGCCGCTGACAAATCTTCCAAGAAAACCGAAACACAAAAAGACTCAAAACCACCCCTGACAGAAAAATATCAAATGCTTTTAGAGTCGAAACCGGGACACATAAAACGTAACAAAGAAATCTTTATTATTGATTCTGACGGAAGCAATCGGACAAAGTTGGCTGATGGCTTCAGTTCCCGCTTATCATATGACGGGAAGAGAATCGCCTTTATATCTGATCGCACCGGGAAAAACGAAGTGTGGATTATGGATCGGAAAGGCGGCAATCATAAACAGGTGACCATGTTCCCCGAGGGGTGGGAAGCGTGGTTGGGAAGACTAAAGTGGTCGCATGATGATACTAAAATCGCTGTTGGGGGCTGGCATATCAGAGACCGCGCAGAACCTGGTGGACGGCATATAGCCGTATGGATAGCTGAAGCCGATGGGAGCCGACTCTCTCAAATAGAACCATCGGAGCAATCCGTTTTTCGTCTTCATGAAGATTTTGATTGGACAGCCGATGGAAGGATAACCGTTGTGGATTCTTCCGGTCGTCTCGTTATCAGTGATAATGATGGTTCGAATAGTCAACGCATAGTTGATAGTCCCCAGGTGAGAGAGTTTGCATATTCTCGAGATGGATCAAAGATTGCCTTTTCTCACGACGGGAACACCGAAAAGGGTATATATATGGGTGCTTTCGACGGAATCCGCATAAGTAACTTAGTAGAAATTCGCGGTATGAGCCCGGGACCCGGCGGCGCTCACGCCACTCAACTTTTGTGGTCCCCGGATGGCCAAAGAGTGCTGTTTCAATGGACTAGTGAATGGCACGAGTTTGAGCCACACGAAATAATTGTGGCCGATGCGAAGAGTGGTTCTGTGCAATATACAATCTCCAACCCAAACTGGGCTGAACAACCGGTACCTTCCCGTGATTGGACCAGGATCTCGTTTACGACTCTTTTCAATCCCGACCTCAATCCCGCTACAACAAGGAGATACGCATGGACTGCAAATATCGATGGGAGCAATCAAAAGCAGCTGACGACAATACCTGAAGACGTAGTCTCCGATTGGTACTAGAATGCGCTGTAAACACGATTATTCTTGATATAACAATCTAAATGAAATCGAATCCAAGTCGGTTGTTTATGAAAGTCTTCAAACACCGTTCTCTATCTGCTCATACCGGCTATTCCTTTGGCCGGAGCCATAAGGACTGGTTATTTTTTAGGAATCGACAGACGAGAGTAGAATCGGGTATCCTACTCTGCGCGCAACTCAGAGGCGTCGTTTAGCAGGAAAAGCTCAATGCTGGTTTTGACTGGGATTTGTTGCTGTCTTACGCACTTGACATGCACTAATAGGGCTCATCAGCGATTAGCCGGTCACCTCACCGCATAACCTCTGATCAGTGTGGAGCTAAGGGGATTCGAACCCCTGACCTCTGCGTTGCGAACGCAGCGCTCTCCCAGCTGAGCTATAGCCCCTCATACAAACTAGTCTAGCTTACCCTCATCTTTTCTTTCTTATTTTAAAGACGTCATTATTTGATATAGGGCGTGTCTGAGTTCAGTAGATTGTACCGCAACGTGGCGCTTTGACAAAAAAAGCCGCGTATATGGCCTGTCTAGTATGGGCAGGAAGTCTCTGTGTATAATTAAAAGCGGAGGAGTGCCGGAGCGGCCGAACGGGGGCGTCTCGAACACGTCTTGACGGTTTGTAGCTGTCACGTGGGTTCAAATCCCACCTCCTCCGCCAGAGAACATCTGAGCGGCATTTGCTGCGTCACTGCTCGGGCGTTCATCGAGTTACGTGCCTACATGCACGCGCCTCTTGAACTCCCTCGCGTTTCTTGCATCTGCTCGCTCAGGCTGTTCCCTGGTGCGTCGGGGAGCTTGGAGAATTATTTCAAATCCCACCTCCTCCGCATTTATGTTTTTGAAGAGATGGGGGAGTTGAGCCCTTGCGTCTGCTTCACGAGCCATTTCCTGGTATGCACGGGGAAGAAGGGGCGGCAACGGACTATGTCAACGAAGTCGGAAATCATAATCGATGAGCTTAGGTCATTGCATAACCCTAAGAACGTTGAGGGTATGGCGAGGTTTGGTATTCGCTCAGAAAAAGCGCTCGGCATAACCATCCCCAAGTTGCGGCAAATTGCCAAAACCAACAGACGAGATCATGAACTCGCTCTAGAACTGTGGGCCTCAGAATTCCATGAGGCCAGAATACTGGCCTCAATGGTTGACGACTATAAGGAGGTCACGGAAGACCAGGCAGAAAGCTGGTTGGCTGATTTTAATTCTTGGGATCTGTGCGACCAATGCATTATGAATCTTTTTGAGGATCTCCCTTTCGCGTGGGACAAAGCAGTTGAATGGAGTTCTCGCGCCCAGACTTTTGAGAAAAGGGCTGGTTTTGTAATGATGGCCCGGCTGGCTGTCAGTGACAAGAAAGCCGATGACAAAAAGTTTGACCCATTTTTGCCAATAATCATTAGGGAGTCAACTGATGATAGAAATATGGTTAAAAAGGCGGTCAATTGGGCTCTGAGGCAAATCGGAAAAAGAAGTATCTATTGCAACAAGAAAGCGATTGAGACAGGCAAAACGATCGCCAAAATAAACAACAAGGCCGCCAAATGGATTGCAGCAGACGCTCTGCGTGAGTTGACTAGCGAGGCTGTACGCAGACGCCTCGGCCTCATCAGCTAGAATCGCTGTTTTTTTTGCTTTTAGCGTACGCTTGTTTTTCCATGGGTAACCGATGACTTAGCCAACAATCGGGTTTTTAAAAACGCGAATATCCCTTAATATAGTCAGTGGAGGGGTGCTGGAGCGGCCGAACAGGCACGCCTGGAAAGCGTGTGATCTGCAAGGATCCGTGGGTTCAAATCCCACCCTCTCCGCCAGAGAACATCTAAAGAGGCATTTGCTGCGTCACCGCTCAGGTGTTCATCGAGTCGTATGAAGTTAGACCGAAGCCAGGCCTTTCTTTCTGTGGCCCAAAGGGCTGTCACCGGCTATAAAACAATCTTGCGCCTCTTGAACTCCCTCGCGTTTCTTGCATCTGCTCGCTCAAGTTATTCACTGGTAAACCGCAGATACCCTTGAGGAATTCTCTGGTGGGCGAGGGGGGATTTGAACCCCCACGTCCGTGAAGACACTAGGTCCTGAACCTAGCGCGTCTGCCATTCCGCCACTCGCCCAAATGTAATAACTTCTTGAATCTTTTCATTAACCCGGACAAATTGAACATCAGCCAACTCGGCGCTTAATTTAATCCAGATGAATCTTAGCATAGCGAAAAATGTTTTAAGACACCATGAATGCCGGAATAATTAGTTTGTGCAACAAGACAATGATCACTTCATTTTGATAATACCGGCTTCTCAGCGGTTCTTGCCTTTAGTGCGTCACGCAATAAGCACGCTGGTCGCGGAGGCAAATCTTACTCCGATGGTGGTTTTTGAGCTCCAACTAGCTGTCACCGAGGCTTGCAATGTGTTTGAGCATGTTTATCGCGAGGCCCAGGTAGAACGCAAGACGATATCGGTCTCCGCCATGTTTAACGGAGACAAGGCACAGATTGCGATAGATGATTGCGCCGGGAAAAAAGAAGGCCGGAATATGCGTGACCGAGCCGGCAAACGGAAATTATCAACTGAGGGGGACTTGGCATTAAAGACAGCCCGAGGTCTGTGCGGCGATGTAACTTTATCCTCAGGGATGACCGGAGGGCTACGAATTGAGCTGACAAAACAGACCGGCTAGGAGCCCATTCTTAAGTCTTCTTGCTGAACTTGGCAGCAAAGCCGGAAGTTGCGCTTAAGATCATGAGTTCGGCTAAAGTCAGTAGGACCCAGTGCAGTCCAGCTCCCACCCAGAATTCAAACGGGAATAGTCTTATCAAGAGCCGGCCTTTGGAAAAAAGGTATGAACCTCGCGGAAAAAAGAGACGGTGAAAGTTTTCGAATAGCCAACTGAAATTAAGCAGAGCTGCGCTTAATAAAATTGCCATGATCAGAATACCGGCTAACGATGCCAACGCGATCAGGCGCCAAGTTTGACGCCATGTGAATGAAGTCGCCAAAAGCATAATAGCAATCGCTGATAATGCTAGAGACGGTATAAGAGTGGCGAAAGCTCGATTGAACAATTTTTTTACGTCGGCTAGATGCGACTTTTCTTTAAGTGTAAGATTAGGCAAATCAACGGGGCTGTTTTTCAGGTATTTCACGATGGTGAGAGCGTCAGAACTTTGGGATGGGGATGTTCTCATATTTTTGCTAGAGGATCGCTGAAATTGCCAATCGACATAACCGGGGGTCAGCAGAATGTATAAGTTAGCAACCAACAGGACGGCTAGTATCGAAAAGGCCAGAGCAGCAGTGGCAAAAACTTGTACCGATCGTCGGCCAGTGCTTGACTTCATTTGCAACCTCTTTTTGCTTTATTAATTATCAAGGAGACGAAATCATAGAATATTATAGCAGCAGGAGTTGTATGTGGAGATAAAGCAGCGAGATAGGGGCTATGAGGTCGTTGATGTCCAGCAACGCCTGGCCGCGTTAGGTTACGATATCGGCACAACCGGAGTCGACGGTTTTTTCGGCAAGTGGACCGAGATCGGGGTCAGAGCGTTTCAGAAAGACCGGGAGTTGCCGGAGACAGGCACAATCGATGAAGAAACTTGGCGACAGATGGTCTATGCCACATATCGTTTTGGCAGCAGAGCTCTGTATTTGCGAGCTCCATTTTTCAAAGGTGATGATATTCACCAACTGCAGCTCTGGCTAAACTCTATCGGTTTTCGGACCGAGCCCGTAGACGGCATATTCGGTCCTTCAACCGAGCGAGCCGTCAGGGAATTTCAAGATAATGTAGGCTTGGCCACCGACGGAATTGTGGGTCCGGCTTCACTTGCCGCTCTTCATAATCTCCGGAGCATTTTGGATCTGAGCCAAGAACCTGTCTTTTCGGACCTTGAGACCCCGGACTCGGTTGTCTCGCTTCTCCAAGATCGACAGATCGCGATAGGGTGCCCGACACCACAAAAGCATGATTGGCTCGCCCCCCAAGGCAACAAACAGCTAATCTGCGTGGACCTAGCGCATCGGTTATCTAATCTTCTCGAAATATTGGGAGCCCAGATACATTTTTTCAAACTCGGTCATGAGCCGCTGATCGATGGCGAGGTGGCGATTTTGTTCGAGCCCGGAGACGACCAGATGAAGAAAGGGTCACTTGGGCTGCAATTTGATCAGACCAGTAAGAGCAGTAAAATGTTGGCGACACATATTATCTCGGCACTTGAAACATCACTGGAAGAGGAGATAACTGAAATAATCAGTTATGAGGGGGAGAGCCTGGGAAAACCGGGCGCTGTTATTTTGCTCAGCGACCTCGCGGCTCTTTCGACAGGCGCGAACCTAAAGAAAGACGTTTTCAAACAAAAAATTGCCGGGGCTATTCTTGATGGATTAAAGAACTTGATTGCTTCCTTCGATCCCCTTGACCTTAGATAATGTAAAAAGCTTTTGCATTCCTATCCATTTCTTTGCAATCTGGTCCTATATTGGCTAAACTGTCCACGGTGTGTCTGAAAGAAACCGGAGGGAGGCTATGTATTTTATCGAGAGGTAAGTTTGTTTTTATAATATCCCTAGTTTTTGCCCTCCTTCTGCAGCCAACCGTACTATGGGCTCTGCCAAGTCTCCAAGAAAATCGGAGCAAAGCAACCAAATTAGAAAAAGAAATCAATTCCTACAATCAACAGACCGAAATAGCGGTAGAACAGTATAACCAAGCCCAACTAAAACTAGGCAACATTCGTCAGGAGCTCAGCGTGACTCGCGCTAAATTAGAGGACGCTGAGAAAGAATTGGCGGTTAATCAAAAGACGCTAAATAATCGGGTTGCAACTATTTATAAAAATGGTGAAGCCCTCGATATACTTGAGCTGTTGTTATCGGCGAAAAGTATCGCCGACCTAATTATTGCGGTTGAGTCACTTGAATTTGTCTCGGGCAACGACGCCAAGATCGTGAGCCGCACAAAAACATTGAAAAAAAAGGTTGAGCAGGCAGGAAGAGATATGGCCATTCAAGAGAGTGAACAAGCTTCTGTCACGGCCTATCAACAGACAAAGAAAAGCCAGATTATTAGCAGGCTCACCCGGAGGAAAAAGGCGCTGGAGAAGCTTGAGAGCGAGATAGGCAGGGCGGAAATGGCCGAGGTCGAGGCCAGATCGGCGAGCGTTGGCCGAGCAAGGGCAGTTGCGCCACCTACTAATCGTGTGTCCGCTCTGGCTCCGGCCCCGGCCCCAGCCCCAGCCCCAGCCCCGTCAGTAGATGTGCCGGCTAGCGGCAAAGGGGCAGCTGCAGTGCAAATAGCCATGGCTCAACTCGGCAAGCCTTATGTTTGGGCGGCCGCGGGCCCCGATTCGTTTGACTGCTCGGGCCTGACCATGTATGTCTACGCGAAGGTTGGTATCTCTCTGCCACATTCAGCTGACGCCCAGTTCCGAATGGGTACAAAGATCAGCAAGGACAGCCTGCAACCTGGAGACTTGATCTTCGGTGGGTCCCAAGGGTATATTTCACACGTCGGTATTTATATAGGCGGCGGCAATTACGTCACGGCTCCTCAAACTGGCGATGTAGTGAAAATTAGCAGTCTCGCCAGACGACGCAATTATTTGGGCGCCACCAGACCTCAATAAAAGAAAGATCGACTAAAACATAATCCCTACCAATTGAAATCCAAGAGTTATTCTGCTTACTATTCAGTCTCTAACTGCTTATTTAAGCAATGCCGCTAAAACACCGATAAAACTTTAGATACAATCAAGGGAGAAAATGGACGCAAAACGCCTATTAAAATTTATGATTGATACCGATGCCTCGGATCTTCACATAAAGGTGGGAGAGCCGCCGGCTGTTCGAATCGATGGAGTGTTGGAAATCACTGACAACGAGCCTTTGACGGCTGAGGATAGCCATGAGTTGGCCGACACCTTGATACCTGAGAGGTTAAAAAAGAAATACGCGAAAAAAAGAGAGATTGATTTTGCTTTCAGTGTTAAAGATGTCGGTCGTTTCAGGGTCAACGCTTATCATCAGCGCGGGACGATCTGCATGGCGATTCGACGCATTTTGAAGTCGGACCCGGACTTTGACAAATTGGGTCTTCCACAGGTTGTCAAGACCCTCGCAGAGGAACCGAGGGGGCTTGTTCTAGTGACAGGTACGGCCGGCAGCGGTAAAACCACAACCCTGGCTTCATTGATCAGCCATATGAACAATACTCGCAAAGGTCATATAGTCACAATTGAAGACCCGATTGAAGTGCTCCACAATGACATAAAGTGTGTTATTAACCAGAGGGAGATCGGGATTGACTCCAAATCATACGCGGACGCTTTAAGGCACGTTGTTCGTCAGGACCCGGATGTTGTATTAATCGGAGAGATGCGAGATATTGTTACAGTAAATGCGGCTCTGACGGCCGCGGAAATGGGGACATTGGTTCTCTCAACCCTTCACACTCTGGACGCGTCCGAGACTATTAATCGGATTATCGACTTTTTCCCGACACACCAGCAAAAGCAGATACAGTTGATGCTGGCGGCAACATTACGGGGGATAATCTCCATGCGTCTCTTGCCTAAAATCGGGGGAGGTCAAATCCCGGCTGTTGAAGTGATGGTGGTTACGGCAACCGTTAGAGATCTAATTACTGAAGGCAAGATGTGGAAACTGACAGAGGTAATCGAGCAGGGTGAGTATTATGGTATGCAGTCATTCGACCAGAGCCTGATAATGCTATATCAATCTGGTCAAATTCTTCTTGATGACGCGCTTGGCATGGCCGCTAACGCGCATGATTTTAAATTGAAACTCCGACAGCTAGGGATAGAAGAGGTGCCAGTTTCGGCAGTATAGTGTTCGAGACAGCACACAAAATGACATACGAGGACAGCACACAAAATGACATACGAGGACAGCACACAAACAATCGAAAATGATTCGGCGCAAGCAACATCGTCTGGGACTGCAATACCAGCAGACACAGCTCTTACTGATAATCAAAACCAGTCTATTGATCTGCAAAGCCTGTTGACTCGTTTGGTGGGGAAGGAAGGTTCTGATCTGCATCTGAAAGTTGGTCAACCACCGGTGCTGAGGGTCAACGGGAAGCTGGTACGCATGAGTCTTCCCCCTCTTGACGCAGACCACATCAAGAGATTGCTTGGCAAAATGATTTCTGATGAACAAAAAAAGCAACTACTTGAAGCCAAGGAATTGGATGTCGCTTTTTCCATCAAGGGATTATCCCGTTTCCGGGTCAACATTTTTTTCCAAAAACAAAATCTGGGAGCGGTTATTCGTCTCGTGCCCTTTGAAATAAGGTCGATAGATGAGCTTGAGCTGCCTCCGATCACCAAGAAATTGGCCACCCTTCAGCGGGGGCTCGTTTTGGTTACGGGTCCGACAGGAAGCGGAAAGTCGACGACACTCGCGGCCATTATCGACCATATCAATAGGACAAGAAAAGCGCACATTATTACGGTCGAAGATCCGATAGAGTTTCTTCATCAAGATAAAGAATCGGCTATTCATCAGAGGGAGCTCGGCTCCGACACACACTCGTTCACGGCGGCTCTTCGGAATGTCATGCGTCAGAGCCCGGACGTGATATTAGTGGGTGAGTTGCGAGATCTCGAGACGATGTCGTTAGCGATGACGGCTGCCGAAACCGGTCATTTGGTCTTCGCGACGCTCCATACTTCCGATAGCGCTCAAACGATTGATCGGGTAGTTAATTTGTTTCCCGCGGAACAACAATCTCAGGCGCGGATGCAGTTGGCGAATAGTTTACGTGGCGTGATCTGTCAAACATTGGTGCCTGCGCGCGAGGGGGGAAGGGTGGCTGCGTTTGAGGTACTTATCTGCCATTCCGGTGTGACAAACTTGATTAGAGAGGGCAAGACCCATCAAATATACAACCTAATTCAAGCAGGTGCGAGATATGGGATGCAGCTTCTCGATAAGAATTTGCAGCAACTTGTGCAAGACAAACTTATCAGCTTTGATGACGCGGTCGCTAAAGCTAGTAATCCAGCTGAACTTAATAAACCATCCATATAGGTAAGGTAAATAATGGAAATCAATGATCTTCTTGCCAAAACCAATGAACGCGGTGCATCAGGCCTGGTGCTTAAAGTCAATTCACCGCCACTCCTGAGTCTACTTGACGAGTTGATCCCGTTGGGTGAGGAGCGGCTCGGCCTTGAGGAAGTTGCCTCCATGGCTCAGGAATTGACGACAGAGGCGGAATGGTCCCGTTTCCAAGAGCATCTTGAGCTTGATATAGCTTACGCGCTTTCAGGCGTTGGCAGGTTCAGGGTCAATCTATTTAAACAGCGAGGAAGCGTAAGTATGGTCTTCAGGTCAATTGCGAGCGAGGTGCCGACTTTAGAATCGTTGGAGCTGCCGTCGGTCGTGGCCGAACTTGCCATGCGTCCGAGGGGCCTGGTGCTCGTAACCGGCCCAGCCTCCAGCGGCAAAACAACTACGCAGGCGGCAATGATGGATCATCGCAATGGCCACGAGGAATGTCACATTGTGACTATCGAAGATCCAATCGAGTATATTCATACAGATAAGAAGGCACTGATAAACCAGCGTCAGGTCGGCCGGGACACAAACTCTTTCGCTGCAGCCTTGAAGTATGTGCTTCGGCAAGATCCGGACGTCATTTTAATCGGGGAAATGCGTGACGCCGAAACAATTGGTATGGCCCTGACGGCGGCTGAGACTGGTCATTTAGCTATCGGCACACTTCACACGGCTAACTCGTCTCAGAGCATCGATAGAATGATTAACGTTTTTCCAAACCATCAACAACAAACCGTTCGTATGCAACTTTCCACGAACCTGCTGGGCATAATCTCTCAAGTACTGCTGAACCGGTCGGATGGCAAAGGACAAGTAGCCTGCTTTGAAGTGTTGATAGGTACTTCGGCCGTTCGCAATGTGATCAGGGAGGGCAAGACTCATCAGATTCCTCAGTTGCTGGAGATGGGAACAGGTGAAAGAATGATTAGCATGGAGCGTTCTCTGGCCAACTTTATTAAACAAGGAACGGTCACGGTGGACGAAGCGCTTGCTAAGTCAACTCGCCCGGATGAGCTTCTAACTCTGCTGGGGCCGGACGCTTCTACCAAAGACGCTATTCTGTTTTAGCTCAGAATTACATCGATTCTGCTATACTTAACTGCGAAAAGCAGATTTTGGGGCGCCTGTTATTAGGAGCGGACAGTGGAAAACAATAGGCGGGTTGTTAAGGAGATAATAGTAATCCTTCTACTCATCTTGCTGCTTATTTTCGGGGCTCTTTCGCAGCCCGGAGGCCAAAAGATACGCAAGGGCGACGATAAACCAACGAGAGACGTAGCTTCTGACGATCTCCCCATTTCTAATGACGCGAGCGTGGTTGAAAACGCTATTGAGAAATCAGATAGTTCGCCGGAGGAAAATAAGGCCATAACGGAAGCGTTTTCACATTCAGGTTGGCTCAATAATGGCGCCTACGAGGTCTTTGGAGTTGTAGAGAATGTCGGCACGATAACGGCTAGACAGGTAACCGCCAGAGTCATTTTTAAAAGCAATGATTGGAAGCGTTTGGGGGAGGTCCAAGCTCTCGTGAACAATCCAACATTAGTTCCTGGAGCCCGAAGCGATTTTAAGGTGTTCTACAGGGGTAGAGACGCAGCCGATGTAAAAACTTATGTCCTGCTGTTCCAAATCGCTCGCTGATTTTGCTCCCAGGCGTTAATGGTTTACAATTTCATCAGATCAAAACATACGGTTCAAAAGAGTCGGTTCTGAGCGGGGGCATGAGCTTCGTTGACATCTTTTAACTGCGGGATGTGGCTCAGCTTGGTAGAGCGCAGCGTTCGGGACGCTGAGGCCGTCGGTTCGAATCCGGCCATCCCGACTGAAAAGCCGCGTAACAGACGCGGTTTTTTCATATTTCGAGTCAATCGTAGAGCATCCAGGAGGCTATGTTCGTAAAAATGGAGACGTGGAGAGGACTCAGCGCTTTCAAGAAATTGGAAGAGTCCTGGCGCCGGCTGGAGGCGCGCGGGGACGCGACGTTTTTCCAATCATGGGATTGGTGTGATGCCTGGCTGGCTCATTATGGTCGTGCTGTTGAACCTTTTATCATAACCGCGAGGAGGGACAAGAACATATCCGCGATCGCGCCTATGGTTAAAAGTAAGTCTTGGTTGGGCCTGCCTATCCGCCGGTTGATGTTTATCGGAACAGGCCCCAGTGACTATGGGGGTTTTCTGCTGGAGCCGGACGACAAGCAGGCCTCTTCACTGATCGCGGCGATGGCCGATGCTGATGTTGATCTTCTTGATCTGCACCAAATCGACGAACCGACCGTCACCTTGGTTAAAGAGGCGCTGACCGAAAAATTTGATGTTCTGGTGCTCGAACAAGAACCAACTTTATTCGTAGAGCTGCCGGCTACCTTCGAGTCATATCTGTCGCTTTTAAGCAAAAAGTTTCGCAAGAACACTGTCTACGCTGATAGAAGATTGCGGCGTGAATTTGATTATGAGGAGCGCCACTACAAGAAGAAAGATGAAATTCGTGAAGCTATGACTCTATTTTTCCAGCTCCATCAAGACAGATGGCGTAAGAAGCGCCTGACTGGTTTATTTTTGGGCCGCCGGAATCGTGAGTTCCATGATGATCTTTCAGGCAGATTAGGCTCAACGGATAGGCTGATCCTTAGTGTATCGTATATTAATGGTGAGCCTGCCGCCGCTTTCTATGGTTTTCAGCACGGTCAGAGATATGCCTACTATCTCGGTGGGTTTGATCCCGCTCTTGCAAAATATAGTGTCTCATCTGTTCTTATTTACAACTTATTAAAAGAGGCTTCGTCAAAAGGTATCGAAGTTTTTGATTTTCTTCGCGGGCGCGAGCCGTATAAATTACGCTGGGGCGCTCAGGAAAAGCCGCTGTATCGGGTAATAATTTACAGATCTAATTGGCGGGGCTTAACGGGAGCGAAATTGGCGAAGAAGCAGAATCAGATCGTGCAGCGAACAAGAGCTCGCTTGCATAGTTAGATTATTCGGGGCTCCGTGTGATGTCGCCACCCTCTTCACGCGCTAAATACAGCGCTGATCTTGCTTGCTCGATTAGCTTGTTATTGTCACCCGCGTTGTCTGGGAATGACGCGAGACCAAGACTGAGTGTCACTCGATTTACATCGCGTCGCAGTTTACGGACGTTTCTTCGGACTCTTTCGGCGCCGCGCTTCGCTCTTTTAATGTCCGTATGCGGCATGATTATCGCGAATTCATCACCCGCCAGCCGGGCAGCGTGATCCGTGACGCGTATGACCTCCGAGATCTCACGTGCCACATCTCTTAAGAGCCGGTTGCCTTCCAGGCGTCCTTCTTCGATATTGAACTGTTTGAAGTTATCCAAATCGGCGCAGATCAGTGTCAGTGGCAGGCGATACCGCTTGGAGCGGGCCACTTCACTTTCGAGTGTACGGCGGAAGGCTTTCAAGTGTAAAAAGCCCGTGAGCCTATCTTTCTGCGCTAGCTCCATCAGTTCTGAGCTAGAACGGTTGTAGTAAGCCTCAGCCGCGATGATGATTATACGGTCTAAGGCGACGTTTAGCCTCCGCTCCAGCTCAAATAAGCTCCGGTTCTCCGGATCCACGAATCTTTCACAAAAAAGCCACAACTTTTCTCGCAGAAGACTAAAGTCCTCAAGTACTTTATACAGGGGATAACCGGCCTCATATCGGCAGCTACCGAACAATTTCGCGATCTCGTGCAGGCGCCCTCCCGGCTCAAGATCCATAAGAAACATTGGGTCCTGTATGATCTTAGTCAGTCCGCCAATGAGAGTTGGAAGTTCATCAAGAACCTGCTCGAGATCGGCAGACACACCTGTCTGTTCCGCTCCTGAGCCAAGTTTGGTTTCCTCGAGCCAGTCTTCAAAAACATCCCACGCGCATGATCTAAGCTGTTTTGAGACCTCTAGAAAAGTGTCAACCTGATTTTCCTCTGTTTTCATAGGCTGTATGTACCCATTTCCAGGTAGCAAAAAACCATGAGCTGAGTTTCTCTCTGCTATACAGGGATTGAACAGCAAGCAATGACCAAAAATTCTTGCAACGGTTAAAGTTTATCGCTTCTGAGCCGATACTTGTAATGAATTAAAGAACAGGTAAAGGGGGTTACATTAATGAAGTATTTAGTCGTTTATTCCGGTGCGAACAGCAAAGACAGCACGCTTTGTGATAATGAAAAAGAAGCGGTTGACACTCTTGAGAGAAAGCTTCAAGACGGTGCAGAAGTAAGTGATTTTGAGGTTTTTGCCGCTGAGCCAATAGAATTCAATGTTGAACGAAGACCAATTGTCACATTAAGGAACGAACCTCCTGAAATGGGATCGGTCGATACTCAACAAGTCGGTTCGCGGGTTTCAGAGCTGAGCGAATCTTTCGATGTAAAAGATGACGACAAACATGTCGACGAAGATCCGTTTTCTAGCGAACAAGTTTTTTCTTTAGATTCTTAAATAACCCCAAAACCCCTTTGGCTCTTTGATGGATGCCCTGATTGAAAAATCGGGGCATCTTCGTTTATCCGGACAAGTAAGTACTTTTTAGTCACTCCCCTAGCATCTATAATATATATATTCATACAGTCAAAGTTATGGAGGCGGGCTACGAAAGCTGAAGATCTTCTGAGCGATTTGAATACAGTGCAAAAAGAAGCGGTCGTGCACACAGACGGTCCTCTTTTGGTATTAGCGGGAGCCGGGAGCGGTAAAACCAGGCTTCTTATTTATAAGATCGGCTACCTTATTAATATCTGCCGCATTGACCCGCTATCAGTGCTGGCCATTACCTTTACGAATAAAGCCGCCAATGAAATGCGCACGCGCGTGGAGAAATTGCTGGGAATAAGCCTGGCTGCCCATATGTGGGTGGGTACTTTTCACTCCACGTGCAACCGGATATTACGAAAATACGCTAGTTTGCTGGGTTATGATTCCAACTTTGCCATTTACGACGCCCGGGACTCACGCCAGGTTGTCAAGGAGTGTTTGAAAGAGATGTCCGTCGACCCGAAAGAAAACCCCCCCGTCGGCATTGTCGCCAAGATCAGCGCGGCTAAAAACAAGCTTGAGGACGCGGAAGTTTGCCAGAGAAACGCCTTTTCCGAAAGCGAAAAGCTGGTTGCGGCAGTTTACCTGCGTTATGAGCGAAAATTGAAGACGGCTAACGCCATGGATTTTGATGATCTGATTGGGCAAACTATCCACTTGTTTGAGAAGAATCCCGAGGTAATCGCTGAATATCGGCGGAAATTTAACTACATCATGGTTGACGAATATCAGGACACAAATCCGGTCCAATACCGGCTGATAAAGCTTCTCGCGGGAGAAGACGCCAATCTGACAGTGGTCGGCGATGAGGATCAGTCAATCTACGCTTTTCGCATGGCGGATATCCGCAATATTCTGGAATTTGAGAAGGATTTTCCCGGAGCCACAGTTATAAAGATGGAGCAAAACTATAGGTCAACAGAGCGGATACTTGAAGCCGCCAACTACTTAATCGCTCACAACCTCAGCCGCAAGGGCAAGACGCTCTGGACATCCAACAAGGAGGGCGCTCTGGTTAACTGCTATGCGGCTTCAGACGAGGTCGACGAGTCCTCCTTTCTTGTTCAAGAGATCGAACGTGTCATCGAGGATGAAGGCTATGACTACGGCGATTTTGCTATTTTTTATCGCACGCACGCTCAATCACGAGCGGTGGAAGAAGTATTGATCAGAAACAATATTCCTTACAGGATATTCGGCGGTCTCCGGTTTTATGAGCGCATGGAGATCAGGGACACTCTGGCTTATTTTCGTGTTCTTGATAACACTGACGACTCAGTTTCCTTGAAACGGATCATCAACGTGCCCAAGCGCGGCCTGGGCGACAGAACGTTGTCAAAAGTGGAAGCGTTTGCCATGGACCATGGGATAGGCTTGTTTGAGGCCGCTTGCCGTGTTGATGAGATCGACCTGTCAGCGCGGTTCAAGGCCGCGATCAAAGATTTCGTGCAATTGATTGAAGAGCTTAGGCAGGCCAGGGAGACGGCAACGTTGACCCAACTTGCTCGCATGGTTTGGAAAAAGACAGGCTACATGGATCAGCTCAAAGCTGATGGAACCCGTCAATCTGAGGTCAGGATTGAGAATCTCGACGAATTTTTGACGGTGGCCCAGGATTATGAGAGCGGTGACTCAGCCGCCCAAGATATGGGAGTTTTTCTTCAACGGCTGTCGCTTCTGGCCTCAAGCGAGATTTCTGAAGGTGAAGACCAGGGTGTTAGTTTGATGACGTTACATAGCGCCAAGGGGTTGGAGTGGGCCGTTGTTTTTATGATCGGGCTCGAAGAAGGCTTGTTCCCACATGTACGCTCGCTCTTGAGCGAAGATGAGATTGAGGAGGAACGACGGCTCTGCTATGTTGGCATGACCCGGGCCCAAGAGAGACTTTACTTGGTCTATGCATGGTCGCGTACACTCTTTGGTCAAACCGGCATAAACCGACCATCACGTTTTTTAGACGAGATTCCCGAACACCTGGTAACCAAGGTCGGCGGGGAAAGCTTTGAGAGCGATGAAAGCAAGCCCAATCAGGTGGCCCCTAGAAGCGCGGGACAGTTGCAGACTATTTATTCAGGAGAAACCGTCTTTCACGCGAAGTGGGGAGAGGGCGTGGTTGTCGAAGTGGAGGGCTCCGGTGAAAGCGCGGTTGCCACGATTGCCTTTGCCGATGTGGGAACAAAGAGACTGTTGTTGAGTTACACACCGCTAGAGTTGAAAAACGAGCGCGGTTAATACCTCAGGCGACGCGTTTAATCGTAAGATAATCTGAATCAGCTCAAAAAATCTCCGGAATTTCTGACTTTTATTCTCGAGTTCTGTACACTATTGAGCTGGAGGGATGGCAGAGCGGCCGAATGCGGCGGTCTTGAAAACCGTTAACCTGCAAGGGTTCGGGGGTTCAAATCCCCCTCCCTCCGCCAAGAGTTCTTTATTCGAACCATTGCAGCTATTGAAGTTATAGAGAAATTCAAAGAGGTCAGTTCGTTCGAAGGTTGAGACATTATTTCCTTCAATATAAGTCTTTTTTAAAAACACTTGATTCAGCATCATCCTGGATTTTGGGCTTGATCCTTTTTCATAAGCCCTACCGGAATAGCGTCTATGTAGTATGCGTTAAGGTGCTTTTGTCGCTCATTGTTTAGCTTCTTATGAGCTTCACCCAAGAACTGGAGAGGGTTGCCCTTATACAATATGTTAGGGTGTCCTAATCATTATTGTTTGACATACCTTAATAATGTTGATATGGTTGCCTTCGTAGTAGATGTTTTTCGACAATAGGAGGTATGAATGAAGTTTGTATCCACAGTAAGGCGCTGGCCCCTGATGGCCGCGATAGCGGTTCTGGTTGTCTTGGTGGCCGCGTGCGGTCAGCAGCCCAAGAACGCTGATACTGGAAAGGCAAACGGGGAAGGCAAAGCTTCCAATAAAGAGGTGGTGGTTTATTCCGCGCGGACCGAAGAGCTCATAAAGCCCGCTTTCGACGCCTTTACGAAGCGGACTGGCATTAAAGTGAAGTACACGACTGCTAAAGAAGAGGAGCTGTTCGAGAGGCTAAAGGCAGAGGGTTCCAATACGCCCGCTGACATGCTCATCACAGTTGATGCCGGCAACCTCTGGTTGGCAAGCGATGCCGGTCTTCTCCAGCCAATATCCTCAGATGTGCTTGAGGCGAACATTCCAAAAAACTTACGTGACCCCAAGAACGAATGGGTCGCTTTGACGATCAGGGCCCGACCGATTCACTACAGCACCGTCAGGGTGAAGCCGGAAGAACTCTTGACATATGAGGCGCTTGGCGATAAGAAATGGAAGGGCCGGTTGGGCTTGCGCACATCGGAAAAGGTCTATACAAAATCGCTCATCGCATCTATGATAGCTAGCTTAGGTTCTAAGAAAGCGGAGAAGATCGTTAAAGGTTGGATGGACAATGATCCGGTGATCTTCGATAGCGACACGGATATGCTCAAGGCAATTGAGGCCGGCCAGATCGATGTAGGGGTGGCCAATTCGTATTATCTAGGTCGCCTGCTCAAAGACGATCCCGACTTTCCGGTCGCCATCTTTTGGCCCAATCAAGATGGGCGCGGCGCACACGTAAATGTTTCCGGCGCCGGCATTACTAAGCACGCTCCAAACAGGAAGGGGGCCGTTAAACTGATCGAGTTTCTAAGCGGCCCGCTGGCGCAAAAGTCCTTTGGGGACGTAAATCTGGAATATCCAGTAAACCCTAAAGTTGATCTGCATGAGATTCTTGAAGGCTGGGGCGAGTTTAAGCGCGACGACTTGAACGTCTCCGAGCTTGGTAAGAACCAGGTCGAAGCTGTTAAGTTAGCTGATCGCGTCGGTTACAGATAAGCTTGAACAATCGCGAACAAACTTGGCGGGGCTGTTGATAAAAAACGAGCAATAAATCTAGGCCTGGAGAGCGAGAAGCACGCTGAAAACATTAAGAATAATATTTGGATGGCCCACCTTTACTCTGGTGGTTGCCGGCTTGGTAGCCTTGCCGATCATCTTAGTAGTGTGGGCTGTTCTGACCCCTTCATGGGATGTTTGGCGACACCTATGGCAGACACGTCTAGGTGAAATGCTGGTGAATACGTTGACGTTGATATTAGGCGTCGGGTTCGGCACGCTTGTTCTGGGGACAACTCTGGCGTGGTTGGTGACTTTTCACAGATTCCCGGGACGGGCGATTTTCGAGTGGATGTTAATATTACCGATGGCGGTCCCTAGTTATGTGATGGCGTTTATCGCCTTATCGATCTTCGCATACACGGGTCCAATCCAAACAGCTTTGCGTGCTTCTTTCGGAGCGAATGTCTGGTTCCCGGATTTGCGCTCGGCGCCCGGCGTAATCATAGTTATGACGCTTGTCTTGTACCCATATGTCTATTTGCTGGCCAGGGCTGCGTTTCTTGATCAAGGGGCGGCTCTCCTCGACGCGGCCCGCTCTCTTGGTTGCAGCCGGAGAGATGCTTTTTTACGTATCGTACTACCGTTGGCGCGTCCATCGTTGGCGGCGGGCTCGGCCCTAGTGCTAATGGAGACAATCGCAGATATCGGGGCCGTCAGCGTATTGGGCTATCCTACTTTGACTACTGGAGTCTACCGAGTTTGGATTGGCTTGCAAGACAAGCAAGCGGCCATGCAGTTGGCAGTGGTTTTGCTGCTGTTCGCGGTCGTGTTGCTCGTCTTGGAGCGAGCCCTAAGAAGCGGCGCGCGCTATTTTCAACCCGGCGGCCGTTCACGCCGTATCGAACAGCTGCGTCTTGAGGGTTGGCGCGGGTGGGCCGCGGCCAGTTTTTGCGTTGCCGTGGTGTCTATAGCTTTTGGGGTTCCCTTTGTTCAATTGCTCTTGTGGGGTACGAATCAAGTAGGCAAGGGCGCTCTCGATTTCAGATATCTGGAGTTTGCCCGCAATAGCCTGTTCTTATCGTCAGCAACCGCGGCGCTGGCTGTTTTTCTGGGGCTGATGATGGCCTATGGCGGGCGCCTTTATCCGCGTACCCGGCCGACTATAGAGTTTTCGGCTATGGGATACGCTATTCCCGGCGCCGTTGTTGGGGTCGGAGTTGCCGCGACCATCGCTATGTCTCAGGGAGCTTTGAATGGTATCTTGGTCTTCTTCGGTCGCGATGGTGGAATTCTTTTGTTCGGGTCACTGATGGCGCTTGTCTACGCGTATTTAGTCCGATTCATGGCTGTGGCTTATCGCCCTGTGGAAGCTAGCTTAGGCAAAGTGACGCCGAGCATGGACATGGCTGCTCGCAGCCTTGGGGCGTCGCCGATGACAACTTTGAGACGGATACACGCGCCGCTGATGGGGGCCGGCATCCTAGCAGGCGTGGTTCTCGTTTTTGTCGATGTCATGAAAGAGCTGCCCGCGACCTTGTTTTTGCGTCCGATCGGTTACGATACTCTGGCTACCCGAGTGTGGCAGTTTACAGCCGAGGCCCTCTGGGTCGAGGCGGCCTTGCCGGCGCTGACCATCGTCCTGGCCGGAGTGATCCCAGTCGCGATCCTCATCCGTGAGTCTCGCAGAGTCCAGGACAAGAGAACATCCTCGCCGAGCCGTGAAAGCGTGAAGGAATAAATGGTATGAACCGAGTCGGAGAATTCGCGGTGTCATTAAGGGGAGTTTATAAATCTTTTGAGAGCAAAAAAGTAGTTATTGAGGATTTGTCGCTTGATCTAGCTCACGGTGAGATCATGGTTCTCGCGGGCCCGAGCGGCTGTGGCAAGACCACAACCCTCCGATTGATCGCCGGTTTTCTTGAGCCGGAGCAGGGGAGCATTTTTATCGAGGATCTTGAGGTCGCAGGCGCGAGGTTTATCCCTCCTGAACGCCGGCCCGTAGGGATAGTTTTCCAGGATTATGCTCTCTTTCCTCATCTCACCGTTGAGGATAATGTCGGTTTTGGTCTCCTTGGAATTGAAAAGAGCGCCAGCGAGCGTACTGTCAAGGAGAACCTAAGTCTGGTGGGATTAGAAGGATTCAATAGGCGCTATCCACACGAGCTGTCTGGTGGAGAACAACAGAGGGTTGCTTTAGCTAGAGCTTTAGCTCCCAAGCCCAAGTTGGTCTTGCTTGACGAACCGTTTTCGAATTTGGACGCGTTTCTCCGGGCGCACGTTCGTGAGGAGATTCGTCAGATTCTCAAGCGCGCTGGGACCACGGCGATCTTTGTCACGCATGACCAACAGGAAGCACTGACGCTTGCTGATCGACTGGTTATATTGAATAAAGGTCGCTTCGCGCAAGTTGGTTCGCCGGAGGACATATATCATCGGCCTGCGAGTCGATTTGTGGCAAATTTCATAGGTGAGGCCAACTTTCTGCCCGGCAAGGTCGGGCCGGACGGTATTAGCACAGAGCTTGGCCGATGGCCCGCGCCCTCAACCTTAATCAGCGGCTCTGAAGTTGAGGTTATGCTTAGGCCACACGACATCTCCCTGACGGCTGACGCGTCAGCCGTCTCGGTCGTATTATCCCGGCAATTTATGGGTGAAGAAAACCTGTATACAGTTGAGTTACCGTCCGGCCGCAAGATTCACAGCACCATGCCTTCTCACTCGGTTACTAATCCCGGCCAGAAAGTCAAAATCACCGTCAAACGCGGACAAGGGGTTATAATGAAGTCCAACAGACTTGTTTATTAACCGAGCGATCTTGGTAGACGGCAGATTCAATCCAAAAGAACGAGCATTCTTAACGAACAATAATATTGCCTTTGTACAGGCATGATTTGGAGTTTGTGGAGCTAAGGGGGAACTATTTGAACTCCATTTTCGAAGCTTTTGCACGGCTTGAGAAGCTGATTGGCTGAATCTAGTGGCGACAACGAAAGCGGGGAGCAACTTCAACTCCGAACTAAAATATTTAATATATAATTATTGTGAGTTCTTCAAACTGCTCAGTTATATATAAAAGTAGCGCATAAATAAAAATTACAGTGCCGAGCATTTCAAGGAATTCTTCGCACGTGACAATTAATAAATAAATCAGGTTATTGTTGCCATACGAGTCTGCCTGAAGGCCACCGATCATTTCAAGACCTATGGCACCTGATACATAAGTTACACCTGATACAACGAATAAGATCATTGTTTTTCTTGGCAAGTTTATTAAGAATCGAGAATAGAGCATCGAAAATAATGCTAAAGCAGTACCGTATGGGATCACCCAAGCAAAGTATAGCAACCCAGATGTGTTTAATGACTCTCTGATTGGCAATGTTAATTTTTCGTGGAGAGATGCGGTCTCATCAATTGCCAAGAATAAAAAAACTACGACCAATCCAAGCCAGGGCAAATGAGAAGAGCCAAGCTTTTTATGAGTTGCTGCGATAACTGAAAGCAGTGTGGCGCTTAACACAAGAGCGAAAGATGAAAAAAGGGTCGGAATATTCTTTTCAGCACTAAAATTGAACAAACGAGTCAATCCATAAACGTCGTTATGATAAAAGTTCAACTTCAAGAAGATCGCTATTAAATTAGCGAGTAACAGGAAAATGATGACGAGTAAGAATCTTGTAAGTACGGTTCTTGGAGCAATCGCTATATTCAAGAGAATCTCCTTTCTTCAAGAGCACTATAATGTGAGAGCTCACTGCGGAGTGTTAGCGTCTGCCGGAACGACTATGCAGTTAAGGTTTATGATCATGCTTAAGGCCCCTCTTTCAGCGTAAACGAAAGTGCCTTTGAATTCAGTACAATGTAGAGTAATCCGGAAACTACGATTAGCATCTCAACTAGCTCGGATGTTCTTTGCATATAAAAGTCAAACTGTGCTCCAATTGGGAAGTAATCATTGTAGACATCCACTCCGGCATGGAGCGTAATTACAACGAACCATGGCAGGAGAATCAGTGGTGATCCTATCTTCTGAAAATACGGATAAAAAGAAAGCCACACCCCAACCAGACCTCCAAGACCAAATACTAGGCGAAATATCTCGGTATGGCCATGTATACCCGCAATGTTGTGAAGCGTAGTTTCGCCCTGGAGGTTAATGGAACGCCAGGCTGTAGGCGAATCAAACCCAAGAAACTGTTGCCCCCACGCTACCTCTTCCATACCAACAAACATAAGGGCAGCTGAAAACAGAACGTAGAAGCCAAATACAAGGATTTTCTCTCCATGGTTGCTCGCTTTCCATGCCAATGCCGGACCGAGAATCCCGCCAGCCAGAGCACCCACAAAAGTCAGAACTTCAACTGGGTGATTTTCTTCCAACATCCATAAGGTTATACGTCGGGTTGCGGGATTTAGCAGAAATATCAAGCAAAGAAACATTATTATAACTGGCGCAAACATAATCGTATTCTTTGAAGAGGTTTTAATGTTGTTGGCTTCCTCAGATGAATTCACAGTAGATCGCTTAACAAGTTGTGCTTCACAATTCTCCTTAAATATAACTGTCTGAGCTGTTGCTCCATGAGTGTCTAATGTCTGTGCTCACCTGCCCCTACACAACTGGTTCGATGCCATGCAGCGCATGGGTCTTTACTTTTGGTCAGCATAAGGCTATCCTTATGTCTTGTCAATGGTAGGCCTTACAAGTATATTAAGGTAGACCTAAGTGTACCATTCGCTCCACTGCGATTTTATCCAAGGTTTCGTAAAGGGGCAAGGAAGGGAGATACCATGAGAAAATTAGTTTCACCTACAGGGCGAACAGTCGTGCTTCTTGCAATCGCGGCCACGATACTTGTAACCGCAATCGTGGGATACATGAGCACAAGACCTAAAGACCCAAGCACTGAACCAAAGGTAGAGGGCCAAGCAACGGAGGTGGCACAACAAGAGAACGAAGAACAAGAGGAAGAGCCGATGGTCCTGCGGACCGATGTTTCCAAGAAACAAGCGATAGTCGACGCCGCGGCAAAGATAGACGAACTCAGAAAAGCTGACAATCCTGACTACGTAGAGATCGAGAAGATTTTTACCTCAGAGCTTAAAGAGATGGTAGCAAAGCGGGATGGTGAGGCCCAGACAACACTCGTTGGAGACATCGAAAAGTCAATCGCCGCCGCAAAGTCGGGGCAAGATGTGGCTCTAAACGGGCAACGCATTTCAAAGACGCTCATTCGCGCTTTCTATCTTGCAGTCAAGCATGAGTTTGAAGAAGCAGAGAACATCTTCTCGGACAAGACTGAGGAAGGCGCCTTCAATAAGTGGGATGAAGCGGAAGCATACTTCGGCGGGCTGAAAAGCTCTGGATACTTCAAGGACAACCCTGAATTGATAACCAGGGTTGAGGCGGCGTTTGAAGGCGGTCGCACCGCGATAGCCGAAGATATGCTTCTCGAGATGAAGCTGGAGGCTCAGAACATTGATAAGATCTCGATCAGGTTCTTTGTCGGTTCGGTGCTGAGGGAGGCTGATGCCGCTGGAGGTCTCGGCGCGGCTGACGCGCTGGAAAAGATCGTCGAGGCACAAGTGTTTTACTCAGCCGTGTCCGAAAAGTTTGAAGGGTATGATCAGCAGATAAGCTCTGCTCTGGGCTCTGTTGAGACGGCGAATCCCGATACATTGCGCGCTCTGTTCGCAAAGGGTCTATCCGAAAAGGTGATTCACGAGGCTGAAGAAGTGCTCGGCAACTGGGGCGCCGACAAAGCTGCAGTCGTTGCACGTGAGGCCAGCCTCTATATGGAGGCATTGCAAGAGGTTCTAGGCATGGAGCGGGCCGACGACACTGCCACCATTCCTGATCAAATTACACAGCTGGAGGAGGCCGTAGGCGCAAGCGACAAAGTGGAGGCCGAGCGTTTGGCTAGAGAAGTAATCGCGGCTGTGAACAGTATCAAGTCAGGCCTTTGAAGTCGCTGGCTAAACTAGTGGCGGAAGGCATCCGTGTAATTGCTGAGATTGCGTTGATAAAGACAGGGCCGCCTCATCCAAGGCGGCCCTGTCTTAACTTATCTTACTGGCCTTCGTGGAGCCAGGGGTCGCTGTTTGAACAATTTGCTGTCGGCATATAGGCAGCCTGAACGGCTGATCAGCTAACTAGATTTCAGGGGCTATCCTAACATTAAGGCCGACTATGACTGGAGGAAGTATGACACTTGCGCAAGTTCCGATCGACATCATATGTCAAATCAGCTCTGTCGATATCAGAGATGAAGCGGATTTAAATTATTTGCGGAGCGGACTTAGGGCAGGGTATTGGCTCGAAGTCGTCTGCCGCCATCCCGCGATAAATCCAGTGCTGGTGGAGATGAAGCTCGAAAATGATCTGAGTCTCACAGTTCCCATCTCCTTGGCACAAAGGGTCAAAGTTAATATTTATTCACCCGTTCGGGATGCGAGCCGATGACCGTCGCTCTCGTCGGCGGACTGAGACGCCTGGCAGGCCGCTACCGCTCGATCGCTGCTGAACACCAAATCGATCTGCGTGTCTATACCGATCGGCACGCTTGCCTCAAATGCAAGCTGGGAGAAGTCGACGCAGTTATCATGTTCACTGATCTTGTTTCGCACCAGGCGGCGAAAGAAGTCAATAAATTGGCGCGCTCTCATGGCAAGTGCGTGGTCCGTCATCATCGAAGCAGTGTAACGGCCGCCAGGCGTTGTCTAAAAGAAGTCAAAATAATTGCCCATGGTAAAACCTAGGCGCGCCTGGCGCCTGGTCGGATGGCACCGCCGAAATCTTGTACACATTCGAGATAGAGGGAATGAGGCTCCACAGCCTAGGTCCCTCTTACGGCGGTTTTCCAGTCGGACAAAAGGCGGACGTAAAAGTAGTTGTCGATCATGTAGTTATTTTTCCCACCGGAAACAACAACTGACTTGGGAGCTCCGCAGACCGGCCAAATACATAAATCGGACTGACCCATAGCTATAGACCGGCTGAAGGAACTGATTGTGATGTTCGCAAGGTAGAAATCGAACACACGGTCTCTATTTAAGAGCGTACATGGAAAAGCAACAGTTTCGTCGTTGTAAATTGCAACACATCCACGATTAGCTATTTTTCATCTTGCTATCCGCCTGCAGATCTTCTAAGACATTTCTATTCAGCTCATTTTTTTATCCTTAATGGATGCGTAAAAAAAGGGAATATCCAAATAACGTCTGAAAAAAATGAGGTTCAACGAAATTGAGTATCGTTTCTTCATTATACTTTTCATCAACAATAGCATTAATATTGTTGGCTGGTTTGTGCGTCCGGCAGGATTTGCCCCTATCCTATCACTTGCCTGGCGCTGTAACACGCGCCTACGGCTACAAAACCGGCAAACGCCTAGCGGCCCCCGTTCTTTGAGGGCAAAACCCAAGGTTTTACCCTCAACAGTGGCCTTCGGCCACCTGCTCCCATTCCTGATGTAAGATTTTTCGGGAAATCCTTTCCCCAAAAGAATTTAAGCCCCTTGACAGGTTCAACCCTGCACGAACAAAACATCAGCCCAAACACGGGCTGCTGGTTTGTGCGCCCGGCAGGATTTGAACCTGCGACACCAGGCTTCGGAGGCCTGTACTCTATCCACTGAGCTACGAGCGCCCTGCAAGTGTGATTTACCTGAAATATTTCGGGGAACCCGATAGCTAGGGTTCTCAGCCAGGATGCGGAGAAGGAGGGATTCGAACCCTCGAAGGGAGCTTTACCCCCTTACTCGCTTAGCAGGCGAGCGCCTTCAACCGACTCGGCCACCTCTCCCTTGCAAACGTGTTCAATACTAAAACAATTATGTTGAACCGGCAAGATAAAGCGCGGCCAAGAGCTTCTTGATTGGGTATTAAGAACAGGAGCAAAGAGGAGCGCTTTTATAGATATTATCATTTCTCTTATCTATCGGTTTTTTTGGGCACCAGTGGCAAGTATGAGCTCTGTCGATTGGGCCATTATTTTGGCGCCGGGATTAATATTTGATTTCGGTTGGGGTTATGCGGTGAGAACAATCGGATTGACGATCGGCTATGTTTTCCAGAGCTATCAGGACCGCTTTCGAAAGAAAGAAGAAAACTTTGCTAAAACTCAGGTTAAGACATTGGAACCGAGACTCGAAAAGGTTCGCGAACAGCTAACGCAGGCCAGAGCTGACCACAATAGTCATGAGGCGGACAAATTATTGTCTGATATCTTCAGATTAAGAAGTCGGTTGCAGGCGGCCACAATCTATCAAGCCAGGCTGGCTGCACCCGAGTATCAACCAAAAGTCAGTATTGTAATACCGGTACATAACGGCGCGGAAGTTATTGGAGATACGCTCAAAGAGCTCAAAAAAATAACTTATTCCGATTATGAGATTGTGGTTGTGGATGACAACTCAACAGATGATACGGCGGCAATAGTGGAGAAATGTCCATGGGCCAAGCTGGTCAGGCGGAGCGTTAACGCGGGGAAAAAAACTGGTGCTATCAATTTCGGCTTGAATTACGCGACAGGTCAGGTTGTCGTAGTGGTGGATGATGATACTCATCCAGCGCCGGATTCCCTGGGAGAACTTGTCCAACCGCTTCAACATTGGAAGACCGCCGCCGTCGGCGGAAACATAAAAGTTTTTGGCGAAAGACGAAATTTACTGATCAGGCTTCAAGAGATCGAATATATGAAAACCATGGAGATGGGCCGCACCTGGCAAAGCATGATCTACGGCGGCACTCTGGTCATCTCAGGGGCTTTTGGCGCTTTTAACCGCAACTATCTAGCCCAGATTGGCGACTACGATATTGAGACAATCACTGAGGACCTCGACGTAACGTGGAAGCTCTATAAGCTACGAAGAACTGTTCGTTATGCCCACAAAGCTTACGCCCACACCGATGCCCCGTGCACGTTTAAAGAACAGATGCACCAGCGCCAGCGATGGGATCTGGGCTTTCTCCAAACAATTTTTAAACACAAAGATATGATTTTTAATCGCAAATATGAGCGGATCGGAATGTTTCTACTGCCCGAAAGTCTCGTCCTTGAGCTGGGATTGGTCGTGATTAAGCCATTTTATATTGTTCTTTTGGTGGTCGTTGGTGTGGATTTGCTCAAAATCACGCTGGCAAGTGTCTATTTCTATCTGGTTCTTGAAGTGCTCCAAATTGCCACATCCGGTCTGTTTTCTAATAAGAAGAGCTGGGCCCTGAGAATTTACTATTCCCCTCTAATGACGCTCTACTACACATATCTGGGGTTTATACGCTGGACAGCTATTATATCCTTCATTCGAGGAAGGGAAATGAAGTGGAACTAAGAAATGATCGGGATAAGTAGGCTCAAAACCTGAAGCCCCCGGCTGTTGTCTGCGGTTTTTAGGCTGCTTTGTTTTGGTCGCCCTTCGCTCCTGGTTTCAGCTGAGAGCCTTTCCAAGACGCGCCGACTGTAAGGACGGTAGCTTGGACCATCATAATGGCGAAAAGTATCAACTCCAGGGCCTCGTGTCCCCCCATCCACTCGAAGCTGTGAATCTGAAGGACATGGTTGAAAAGGATAACCACGCTGAAATATATGGCAAAAACAGAGTACAAGGCTGACAACCATAGGCTTCTTTTCGCGCTGGTCTGTCTGTAGGTGCGCCAAAAGAGATACGCTATCCAGGCCGCGCCGCCGGCTATCGCAAAGTCTGAAATGATAAAAATAGGTTCATGCAAACCATTTCACCTCTTTTCTTGGCTTGCTCGGGCAATTGATGCTTAACAACTTTATAACTCTGTGGTTTATCATGTTTTGTCTCTCTTAAGCCGCCTGTCCCGGTTTTCCTTGTTTGCTGCCTAAGCCGCCGAAAATCTCCAGCATTCTTTCCTCAGGCGTCTCGATCAGCTCGGCGAACTTTTTCACGAGTCGCTCCGCGCTAGAGGACAGATCATCAGCTTCCACGAAAGTCATTCCATAGCTTTCGGCCACTTTCTTGGCGTCATCCGAGAGATGTGGGATGGCCGCGAAGAGGACGCCAAAGGCGCTGACATCGATGGCTTTCGCGTATAGACTGAAAACCTCTTCAGTGCTGCCGGCGTTGACTATGTCCATGACGATGTTTGTTTTCATAAAACCAATTCCGGACGTGGCGACCATGAAGAACTGTTGCTTCACACCTGAGCGACCTGTTAATATCGCTGGTGACCGTGTTTTAAAGCCGAGCGCCTCTATTTTCTTTTGTATATATTGTTGCTGGTTGACGGCTCTGTTTATCTCCTCTTCAAGGCGAGGCATCAACTTATAGTTATAGAGATTTACCTCAGGCGCGTCGCTAACATTAAAGCTAATATCATCACGCGTGCAGGTCAATTTTTGAATCGGCGCCTGGAAAAACTGATCGCAATCACCACAGACGTATTGTGTGCCCTGACGTACATAGTCAACGCCGATTTGGCCCAAGGGTTGTGAGCACTTTGGACATGTGTCGTTAACAAACTTGGTTTGTGATCCCTGAAAACCACACGCCAGATGCTCAACTATATCTTGTCTTTCGACCTTGGAGCTGTCGCAGTTCGGGCAGTGAAGCCTGAGACTGAGATTGACCGAGTGACACTTAGGGCAACCAAATTCTTTCGCGACGAATACGCGTTCCAAGAGATTGTTGTCGGCCAGCTCCTCAAGCACAGTGATCGCGTCCGGCCCGAGGAACTCTTCCGCCAACGGGTAACGATATCCCAATTCGGCGCCCGGTTGGCGCTCAAAAGTGATAGTTTTGTCAGGAAGCTCCAGTACTCGGAGGACGAGCCTGACTAGCCGAACATTTTTTACGAATGCACCAACATCTGTTGTCATGGGCTATCTATTCCCAAGTGAAACTGGATCTAAAGAAAAAACGAAGAGCTTTCTCGAAGGACTTTTTGATCACGCTATTTTCAAGTCAGGAAGATTAGCCGCTCCCGCTCGCGTGCTCGCAAAAACATACGATTGACGGGGCTTGAGATTACGACTTATACTGAGTGACGACCGTGCTAGGCGGGGAGATAGCGGTGCCCTGTACCTGCAATCCGCTATAGCAGGGCTGAATTCCTGCCCTAGGCTTTTGATTCAAGAAAGAGTCCTGGCAAGCGGTGTTGAAGGCCGGGTCCCGCGCAACAGAAATTTGTGAACCCCGTCAGATCCGGGAGGAAGCAGCGGTAAGCAAACCCTTCTGTGTGCCGTGGGATAGCCTGGCTGGAGCTGGCTACCTGGATATCGCTTGACCTCACTTGTCGAAGGTGGGTGCACGGTCTTGATAATATTGGTTAAGTCTGGGATGTCTGATGAATATTCTTGCGCGGCAGTCAGAACCCGGAAGTTTAGGATTTTATATGACCTACGTTTCCCTTTACCGGAAATGGCGCCCTCAATCTTTTAGCCAACTGGTCGGACAAGAGCATATCACGCGTACTTTGGCGAACTCGATAAAAGCTGATCGTGTCGGTCACGCCTATCTTTTTGCCGGGCCTCGCGGTACCGGCAAAACAAGTACGGCCAAAATTCTAGCTAAGAGTGTGAATTGTCTAAAAGGTCCGACACTGGAGCCCTGTGACAAATGTGAGTCATGCGTGACTATCGCTGGCGGGACTTCTCTTGACGTTATTGAGATGGACGCCGCCTCGAATCGTGGTATTGATGAGATTAGAGACTTAAGAGACAAGGTGGCTTTCGCCGCTACAGTGGGGCGGAGCAAAGTCTATATAGTTGATGAAGTGCATATGTTAACAGAGCATGCTTTCAACGCCCTCTTAAAAACGCTTGAGGAACCGCCGGCCCATGTCATATTTATCTTAGCGACCACGGATCCGCACAAAGTGCCGGTTACGATCTCTTCACGTTGTCAGCACTTCGAGTTTCGTCCGATAAGTCTGCCCGAGCTAATCGAGCATCTTCTAAAAATTGCCAAAGCTGAAAAAATTTCGATCTCAAAGGATGCGGCAGCTACGATCGCACGCCAGGCCGAGGGGAGCTTAAGAGACGCCATCGGTATTCTCGATCAGATCTCGACCTACACCAGCAAAGCTATTACCAATGATGATGTCACAAACTTTTTAGGGCTTGTTGATGCCGGAGTGATCGAGGCCGGGGTTGATCTGCTGATTTCCGGTCAGACCGATTCTGTATTCGAATATATAGAGTCTCTTATCAAGCGGGGATATGATCTGCGTCAATTTGTTGGCGCGTTCCTGGTTCATTTGCGTGATCTTTTCATAGTTTCGCAGGTCAAAGGAGAAGAACGTCTACGTCTTCTGGTCGGTCCCGATGATGAGGCGCTGAAGCGGCTTCAAAAGCAGGCCTCAAGCTTAGGGGTGGCCAGAATCAGGAGTATTACCTCGGAGATCGGTGCCTTATATGAAAAACTGAGATCAACGGGGGAACCAAGACTTGCGGTTGAGCTGGCACTGATCGGAATTATGACAGGAGAGGAGCTGACCATTGAGGCGATGGCGCGTCGCATCGAGCAGCTCGAAAAGGAATCGTTATCAATTGTCTCATCAAGCACTACCGGTAGCCGGGCGCCGGTCAAGGCCGTCAAAAGCGCTAGGTCTGCCGATAGCGATCAGGAGCCAAAAAGACCGGTCAAGAATCAGCAGAAAGTGGCGGTTCCTACTAAGAAAGATGCTGAATCCAGCGGCCCAATCAAAAAAGATGCTGAATCCAGCGGCTCGATAAATCTGGAGGTTGTCAAAGGGGCCTGGGCAAATATTTTAAGCGTGGCAAAAAAAAGAAAGTTATCACTTTACGCTTTTCTAATAGAAGGAACTCCAATTGGTGTGGCGAACGGGTCGTTGAGCATAGGATTTAAACCAAAAACAGCTTTTGCCTCTAACGAATTGACAAAAGCGCCAAATGTCAAAATCTTCAAGGAGATTCTTCTTGAGGTTTTGGGCTGCGATCTAGAGCTCGCAGTCACGATCACGAGTGATACTGTAGATGAAAATAGTATAGATGAGAGCGTGTCCACCCCGGCTCCCGAGAAAAAACAGGATAAGATAGCTGAAAAAGAGTTGGGAAAGAACGATGCCCTAGATTTAATCAAAGAGAGTTTTGGCGCTGAGGTCGTAGATGAAAAAGTTATTGACTAGTAAATGGTCTGGGTATTTTCCAATAGAGTTTGATCGAGACAGGAGGACAAAATGAATTACGGGAAAATGATGAAACAAATGCAAAAAATGCAGGCGGAAATGGGCCGCATCCAGGAAGAGCTTGCGGATCAAGAGATTGAAGCCAGCGCCGGTGGAGGTATGGTCACAGCTGTAGTCAATGGGAAGCAGGAAGTCATCAAGATAGAAATCAAGGCTGAGGCTGTTGATCCCGAGGAAGTTGATTTGTTGCAAGATATGGTATTGGCAGCGGTCAATGAGGCTATGCGCCAAGCTCAAGAGCTGGCCGCGCAGAAAATGGGCGCTGTAACAGGCGGCATGGGACTGCCGGGTCTTTAGGCGCCAAAATCCGATGCGGACAAAGATGGGCCATGACTATCTATAAGGCTGTAAGAAAATGTCTCTATATCCAAAACCACTAGAAGAATTAATCAGCGAGCTTGTCAAGTTGCCAAGTATCGGCTCGAAGACGGCGCAACGTTTGGCTTTGCACATTCTAGCGCATCCGGATGACGCGAAGTCACTGGTTGGAGCTATACTTGAGGCCAAACGAAACGTCCGCCTCTGCAATCGCTGCTTCAATTTCAGCAGCGGTGAAATCTGTGAAATCTGCGCCGATGAAAATAGAGGACAAGATATCTATTGTGTTGTCGAGGAAGCTAAAGACATCATCGCCGTTGAAAGAACAGGCTTTTTCAAGGGCCTTTATCATGTTCTAGGTGGAGCGATTGTCCCGATGGACGGTATCGGGCCTGAGAATTTGAAGATCCCCGAGTTACTTGAAAGACTTAAGAAAGCGCCGGTCAATGAGGTAGTTTTGGCTATGAACCCAAATATTGAAGGTGAAGCGACAGCCATGTATCTCGCAAAACTTCTGAAGCCACTTGGGGTAAAGGTTACGAGGATTGCTAGCGGACTGCCCGTGGGAGGAGATCTGGAATACGCGGATGAAATAACTTTAGGACGGGCGCTTGAAGGCCGGCGGGACGTTTGAGGGGCGATCGGTAACAATACAGTTCAGAGTATGCGTTTGAAATGTGTCGCATTTTCTTACTTGAAAATGAGTCTCATTTATAAGAATATGAACTCCTGCGTATAAAGCGCACGATGAGGGAGCAATTTTGGAAAAATTGACCGAGATACGATGGCACGGTCGTGGTGGCCAAGGCGCGGTAACAGCCGCCAAACTGGTAGCGGAAGCGGCATTAAAACAAGATAAATATTTTCAGGCTTCCCCGGAATATGGCCCTGAGAGAATGGGCGCTCCGATTCAGGCTTTTACAAGGATAAGCTCTGATCCGATCCATATTCATTGCAATGTGACCAACCCCGATATTGTCGTTGTTCTAGATCCGACCTTGCTCAATGTTGTTAACGTGACTGAAGGTTTGAGTGAAGACGGTGTCCTGGTTGTTAATACGGACAAGTCACCGTCAGAGGTTAGGCTCGCCAACAATATCAAAGGTCACAAGATATTTACAGTTGACGCCAGCAAAATAGCGATTGAGAATATCGGAAGAGCGATACCCAACACTCCTATGTTGGGTGCGGTTCTTAAAGCGACAGGTATTATGGATCTGGAAAAAGTCAGCGAACATATCCGTTCCTCTTTCAGCAAGAAGTTTAGTCAAGAAATCATTGACGGTAACGTTGATGCGTTACAAGGAGCGTATCAGGAGGTACAAGCCGAGTGAGCTGGGACATTAAAGACTTAAAGAATTGGAAAGTCGGCGATCATCCAGATGGGGCGGTCATTCCGGTCGGCGGGAACGCCGTGGAATACAATACGGGCGGTTGGCGATCCGAGAAACCGCATTGGATCGAGGAGAAATGTACTCATTGCATGATTTGTTGGGTCTTCTGTCCTGACACCTCGATTCAGGTAAAGAACGAAAAAATGCTTGGGATCGATTTCGATCACTGCAAAGGCTGTGGGATCTGTGCCACAGAATGTCCGTTTGACGCCATTGAAATGGAAGAGGAAGAGAAATAATGCCTAGAACCGTAGCTCTAACTGGAAATGTAGCGTGTGCAGAGGCTATGCGGCAGATCAATCCCGATGTAGTAGCCGCCTATCCAATTACGCCTCAGACAACAATAGTGGAGGAGTTTTCAACCTATGTGGCCAACGGAACTGTTGATACGGAATATGTGACAGTCGAAAGCGAACATAGCGCCATGAGCGCAAGTGTCGGCGCGTCCGCGGCCGGCTCAAGGGTGATAACGGCAACGTCTTCTCAAGGGTTGGCGCTTATGTGGGAAGTTCTCTATATCGCGTCCTCTCTAAGGTTGCCGATAGTCATGCATAATGTGAACCGAACATTGTCAGGTCCGATAAATATTCACTGCGATCACCAGGACAGCATGGGCGCTCGGGACTCGGGTTGGATCCAGCTATACTGTGAAAACGCCCAAGAAGCTTATGACACAACAATTCAAGCGGTACGAATCGCTGAGGATAGCCGGGTCAAATTGCCGGTCATGATCTGCTTCGACGGTTTCATAATCAGCCATGCTATTGATCGTTTGGATATGCTCGATGACAATGTGGTGCAAGAATTTGTCGGGGAATTTGAACCGGCTGTGTCATTGGTCGATCCAGCAAATCCGGTTACGGTTGGGCCTTTTGACGGCCTTCACGGCCAATTCTTCGAGTTTAGACGAGCGCAAGAGCTGGCGACATTGGGGTCTCTGCCGGTCATTGAGGAAATAGGCAAAGAGTTTGAGGCAATCAGCGGACGATCATATGGCTTGATCGAGCAATACGGGATGGATGACGCAGAGATAGCGTTGGTGGTGTTGGGCTCAACGGCAGGCACAGCCCGCGTTGTAGCCGAACAGTTACGAGCAGAGGGCGTGGCGGCCGGAGTCTTGAAGATAAGGAGCTTCCGTCCTTTCCCCGCTGAACAGATCGCTGACGTCTTGAGTAGTGTTAAGGCTGTGGCCGTTCTTGATAGAGCGATGTCGCCGGGAGCCATTGGGGCGCCTGTCTTCCATGAAGTTAGATCCGCTTTGTATGATCAAGATGCACGGGTCCCGATTATCAATTATATTTATGGCCTTGGCGGGAGAGATCTTTCGATGGAACATATCCGCGAAGCTTTCAATGGTCTTGCCGAAGTGGCCGGTAGCGGCAAAATTACTCAGTCTATCAATTATCTAGGTCTTAGAGAATAGAGGTACAGACATGGCAGGCCTGAAGGAACTCTCAAAAAAAACAGATTATTTAACAGGTGGGCACCGACTCTGCGCCGGCTGCGGGCACTCGATTGCGGTGCGCCAGTTTTTATTAGCGTCGGATGTCCCGATGGTGGTCGGCTGCTCTACCGGTTGCCTTGAAGTCTCAACGACTATTTATCCGTATACCGCCTGGAAATGCAGTTACATCCATAACGCCTTCGAAAATGTGGCAGCCACGATGAGCGGGGTCGAATCCGCCTATCAAGCTCTTAAGAGACGCGGTCGCATAGATAAGGAAATGAAGTTTGTAGCGTTTGGCGGAGACGGAGGTACATATGATATCGGCCTCCAATCACTAAGCGGGGCTTTGGAGCGCGGACACAACATGGTTTATGTCTGTTGCGATAACGGCGCCTATATGAACACCGGTATCCAACGTTCAAGCGCGACCCCAAAAGGGGCTTGGACAACAACGACGCCTGTAGGCAAGGTTCGCCCCGGAAAATCACGACCGCGCAAAGATCTGACGGCTATCTGCGCCGACCACAATATTCCATACGTTGCCCAAGCGTCAATAAGTCATTGGAAAGATTTAAACGCCAAGGCGACTAAAGCTTTAGAAACAGATGGGCCGGCTTTCTTAAATATCTTAAGCCCCTGCCCTCGCGGTTGGCGGCACCCCTCAGCGGACACCGTACAAGTCGCGAAAATGGCAGTACAAACACGGTATTGGCCGCTCTACGAGGTGGAAAACGGTGTCTGGAAAGTTACCGTGAGAGCGAACAACCCAAAACCTGTGGCCCAGTGGTTGAAGCTTCAAGGACGATTTAAACACCTGTTCGCACCGGGCAACGAAGCGCTTCTTGCTGAACTCCAAGAAGACGTCGATCGGCAGTGGGAAAGAATACAAATTCGTTGCGAATCGACACAAGGCCCAAAGAGCTAACAGTCCCCTCTTAATCTCCACTGAATAAGTTCTACCTGTTTATTAAACCCCTTGGTCGGGTAGTTTTAAGTCAGCTTCAAAGAGAGGGGTAGCGGAATGAAGGGTAAATATCGGATTCTCAGAACGATGGCAGTTGTCTTTAAGTTTATGGCTTGGATAAGTCTGATCCTGGGCATGATCGCAAGCGTTACGTTCATGATCCAATTTAGCTTGATGTCCCAACAACTAGGGACCCCTGTGCCGGCAGTTGCCGGTTTCTCTCTTTTCGTTATATTTGTCGCATACGCGTTCCTGGTTTTTGGCAGTCTCTTGGCTTTGTCTGAAATGATACAGTTGCTTTTTGACATCGAAAGACAAACACGCGTGACTGACGAAAAAGTTGTTGGAATGAAGCGCGCGGCCTAGCGGGTAAGTTGTAGAAATCGAGGGAACCGGGGGTTAATTTGACAGCCCTCGGTTTTTTTGATGCCATAAGGAGGCGGCGTTGATGTCAGTCCTCCTAAGTTAATGATTTTGATCTATATCCTCAAAGGGTATCCTGCTGTCTTGCTTATTGATAACTTTGCCTGCTAAAATAGGCTCCAATTCTTGACCGATAAGAGGTACAAATTATCGGTGGGCGAAAGTAGGCGGCCTCGAGACATCACAGAGCAGGCAGGTACTGGATATGGGAGTGATAGTCCAAAAATACGGCGGATCATCAATTGCTGATGTTGATAAGATAAAGAGTGTCGCCGAAAAAATTATAAACACTAAAGTCTCCGGTAGCGATGTGGTCGTCGTCGTATCCGCTCTTGGCGGAACAACCGATGAACTTCTCGAGATGGCCTACGAGCTTAATGCGTCTCCCCATGAACGGGAGATGGACATGCTTCTGGCAACCGGGGAACAAATCTCAATCGCGCTTCTGTGTATGGCTATTGCCGCGCTCGGCCATGACGCAATATCTTTTACAGGCGCTCAGGTCGGAATTGTTACTGACGGCAGCCATACGAGGGCTAAAATAGTAGATGTTCGCTCAGAGCGCATTGTTGAAGCGCTGGACCAAGGACAGATTGCGATTGTGGCCGGATTTCAAGGTGTGACTGAGGATGACAATATCACGACGCTCGGTCGCGGAGGTTCCGACACAACCGCTATCGTGCTGGCTGTTAAGCTTGGCGCCGAACTATGTGAGATATATACGGATGTCGACGGTGTCTTTACCGCAGACCCGAGGGTCATATCCAATGCTCGTTTACTCGAGGTTGTTTCATTCGAGGAGATGTTGGAGATGGCTGCGACAGGAGCTAAGGTGCTACAGGTTCGCTCAGTGGAATACGCTCGTAGACATAATGCCATGATCAGAGTGAGATCAAGTTTTTCTGATACCGGCGGGACCATTATAAAGGAGTCGGACGAGATGATGGAGAAAGCGATAGTCAGCGCTGTCACACACGATATTGATGAGGCGAAGATCACAATATTTGGCGTCCCGGATAGTCCGGGTATAGCTGCCACTGTTTTCCGGGCTTTGGCGGACGCATCGATAAACGTCGACATGATTATCCAAAACGTGAGTCACCAGGGGATAACAGATATCTCATTTACCGTACCGGTAAGCGATTTGACAGGGGGCAGACAGCTAATGGAAAAACTAGTGAATGATCTCGACGCGCAAGGGTTGGCCTTCGATGAAAACATAGCAAAAATATCGTTGATCGGCGCGGGCATGAAGAGTCATCCGGGCATCGCGGCTCATATGTTTGAGCTACTGGCGGGTGCCAAAATAAATATTGATATGATCAGCACATCATCGATAAAAATATCTTGTGTCATTAACAAAAACGAGGCTCTCAGGGCGGTACGAATTCTTCACGACGGCTTTAATCTCCAGACTGCTGGAGAGGTACTCGCGGGAGATTGAAATGCAACCATTGAATGTCGCCATTGTTGGCGCCACTGGCGTCGTCGGTGAGCAGATGCGTCAAATATTAGAAGACAGAGATTTCAAGGTCTCAAGTTTGAGGCTGCTTGCCTCCGAGCGTTCCGGTGGCAAGCGTTTGACTTGGAAGCGTGCAGGTATTGAAGTCGAGGTTCTTGGCCCGGAATCGTTCCGGGGTATTGACATAGCCCTGTTTTCCGCTGGTTCTGATGTGAGCGAAATTTACGCTCCCGTCGCAAGAGACTCAGGAGCGGTAGTCATTGATAATAGTAACGCATGGCGGATGAAACCTGGTGTTCCGCTGGTAGTGCCGGAGGTGAACCCCGCGGCCCTCACCGGGCACCGGGGAATAATCGCTAATCCTAATTGCTCAACCATACAAATGGTTGTAGTGCTTAAACCTCTGCATGACCGATGGGGTCTCAAGCGAGTTGTGGTCTCAACATATCAGGCGGTCTCAGGAACAGGCCAAAAGGCAGTCGAAGAGCTCTTGTCACAATCGCGAGCTTATTTGTCCGGAAAACCGATTGAACCGGAAGTCTATCCGCACCAGATAGCCTTCAACATACTTCCTCATATCGATGTTTTGGGTGAAGACGGGTATTCAAAAGAAGAAAAAAAGATGATAAACGAGACACGTAAAATACTTGATCTCCCGGATCTGCCAATCACCGCAACGACTGTTAGGGTACCGGTTGTTAATGGACACTCTGAATCGATAAACGTGGAATTTGTTGAAGAGATGGAAATAGATGAAGTCCGAAAAGTACTAAGCGAGGCTCAGGGTGTAACCATTGTTGACGATCCTCTGGAAGCACAATATCCGATGCCAATCAATGTGACAGGCACCGATTGTTGTTATGTCGGTCGCGTAAGACGCGATGATTCGGTAGCCTCGGCTATAAATCTCTGGGTTGTCGCAGACAATCTTCGCAAGGGAGCTGCTCTTAACGCCATCCAAATTGCCGAAAACCTTATAAAGAACAACCTGATAAGGCAGAAGCTTAAGTGACTGAGATAGAGGAAAGATTTAGAAAGAGCGCACAAGCATCATGGATTGGCATAGCGATAAATATTGGTCTAACGGTCTTCAAGTTTTTCGCGGGGGTCGTCGGTCAAAGCCAGGCCATGATCGCCGACGCGGTCGAGTCTCTTTCAGATGTTGTTGGCACTGTTGTTGTGCTGGTAAGTCTGAAAATATCGCAAAAGCCCATTGACCAGGACCATCCCTACGGGCACGGCCGCGCCGAATCGATTGCAACCGGCGTGATTTCCATCGTTATCGCCATGGCCGGATTACTAATTGTTGGCCGGACTGTCTATTCGATCATTGTCGGCGATACGGTGGTTCCCACGCTCATAGCTTTAGTGGCGGCTTTAGTTACAATTGTTATCAAGGAAATTCTCTATCACTATGTCGCCTATCAGGCCAGAAAATTCAAGAGCTCTCTTTTGATGGCAAGTGCCGCGGATCATCGTAAAGACGCGATAACGTCTGTGGCGACTCTCGCTGGTATCGCCGGCGCCAGAAGTGGCTATCCCATTCTGGATCCTTTAGCGGCTGGTTTAGTCGCGCTTGTCATTTTCAAGCTTGCCTATGACACCGCGACGAGGGCGACCCGAGAACTTATGGATCGTATTCCCGAAGATACGACTATGCAAGAAATTAAAAATATAGCTCTTGGATGTGAAGGGGTTGAGCACGCCTATACTAGGGCGCGGAGTATGGGCCCCAATATTTTCATGGAAGTCAAAATAGATATAGACCCTGAGTTGACCGTTTCAGAAGGTCATGGCATAGCGAAACGTGTAAAGAGTAAAATTATCGCGGAAGTCGAAGGGACTGCCGACGTTTTGGTTCACGTCAATCCTCATTATGATTAGAAATGAGAACGTTCTTCGAGAAGCGAAACGTAAAAACGGGGACGTTCCCTGATGTTCCAAGGAGACAAATGGATAAGCTGTATATATCCGTCATAGGGGCTTCACAGGCCTCGTCCCGTGAATTTGATCTCTCTGTTGAGGTCGGCAAAGAGATAGCTAAGGCCGGGTGTGTACTTGTCTGCGGAGGCCTCAGCGGCGTCATGGAGGGGGCGGCTAAAGGAGCGCGGGAAAACGGCGGAACAAGTATCGGCATTCTCCCTCAAGACAGTCGACGGCAAGCCAACCGATACATAACCTTGTCGTTGCCGACAGGCCTAGGTCATATGCGGAACTATCTTGTTGTTGCCGGCGGAGACGGCGTCCTGGCCATCGGTGGCAGAGCGGGGACTCTAAGTGAAATCGGTATGGCTATGAAGTTACAGAGGCCCGTAGTTTTGCTTGAATCTATCGACATAAAGGCACTGGCTCAAAACGACCCGCAAGTTGGCCGGGCGAAAACCCCCGGTGAGGCGGTCGAATATTTGTTGGGGAAGCTCAGATAATGCCTGAGGTCAGTTGGTCTTCTTGTCCAGAGTCTCGGAAGCGATTTTAGAGGACCCAAAGAATGCCTTGGCGTCTTTAACGCTTTCATAAAATGAGAACAATTGATCAAAGCCGGTTAACTTGAGAATCTTTTTGATCTGTGGTTTCGGTGCCACCAAAACTATGTCTTGTTTCTTCGCTCGGAGTTTTTCGCGTAGCCTCAGGAGAATCTGAAGACCTGAGGAGTCCATAAAATCTAGCTCTTCCAGATTTAATATTAGGGATCGAGATCCTTTCATACTGCTTTGCCAAATCAAGGAATACACTCGAGGAGCGCTACTAAGGTCAATTTCGCCGACAAGGTTGAGAATTGGAGTTGTCTCTGATCCCGGGCTCATAGACAACGAACACCCCGGGCCGGCATTTTCAAACATAGACGAGTCAACGCAATGTTCTTCGATGGTCATTTCCCCCAAGTTCGCCTGGATGACTTCCGCGCTCGTTTGCACTAGATTACCAAAATAAATCTTAGCCGGTCAGCTGTCGGCTGGCTATTCTGTTGGAATCGCTTGCCCTCGTTGGTATACTAGCTTATACAGTAGTTCTTTTCGCATCTTTTGAACACTTAAACATGTTGAGGTCAGAGCATGAAGAGGACAAAAACAAGTATTATCGAGGCGACAGCATCTCTTTGCCAGCACTGTTATGAGTGTGTCCGGAAATGTCCAGTAAAAGCAATCAAGATTACAGACTCTGAGCTGGAGATTGTTGGTGATCGATGTATCGCCTGCGGTGCTTGTATTTTTGCTTGTACCCAGAAGGCGTTTTGTTCAAGAGACAGTATTGGTGAGATAAAAGAGCTTCTGGCGAAAAAGGAAACGGTCGCTGTGATGGCTCCTGAAATTGATGCCGTCTTTCCCGGGAATTCCAGGTCACAGCTCAGATCAGCCCTGATGGAACTAGGCTTTTATGCCGTTGAAGATTTGGTTATCGCTGAGGAGATGGTGGCAATGGCCTACGCTGAGTTGCTCTCGCGAGATACCGATCGTCCGGTAATACGATCGACATGTCCCTCTATTGTGTCCTTCGTCGAAAAGTACAGGCCCCAAATGGTTAAGAATTTAGCCCCGATTGCCAGCCCCATGATGGTTCAGGGCCGGATTGTTAAATTGTTATACGGGAATGTCGCGGTTGTTTTTATCGGCCCCTGTATCGCGAAGCAAGCTGAGATGGAAAGAGACCACAGAGATACCATTGATCAAGTGTTGACCTTTGATCAACTAATCAATATGTTCAAGGAAGTCGACATAGACCTCGACAACTATCCGGCAGAGGATGATGACCGCCCGGTTGTAGGTAGAGTGTTTTCAACACCCGGTGGGTTTCCCGTTGATATCCTTAACGATAGCAGCGAGAAAGCCCGATTAATGATTTCTCGAAGTCTGGGCTCCGCGAAACAAGCCTTATCCAAACCCCAGGTTGAAGCAGATGAGTCTCGCTTTCTTGACCTTTTGAGCTGCCACGGGTGTATTGACGGCCCGGCTTTCGGCGCGGGAAACCGGCGATCACGACTGGCGGAAATTGGACACAAAGCGACAAAATCGCCGATAACAATGGACTTCACCGAACTCACTCCGCTGCCCGATGTCGAAATGACCCAGGTTTTCACAGCCTGCCCCAGTGAGAAAAAGGTGGGCGGACATGAAGATCTTGAAGAGGAGCTTTCAAGCGTTGGCCTTTCTGATCCGTCGCGGAAGCTGAATTGTTCTCTTTGCGGGTACACGACCTGCACTGGTCACGCCGGTGCTGTTATTATGGGTCTTTCTGATTGGTCTGCTTGCTTGCCCAATCAGAGGCGACTTCTGCAGGAAAAGGCATCGCGGCTGAAGGAAGCGACATATACCGATGCCTTAACCGGCCTTGTTAATCATCGCGGTTTCGTCGACGCGTTGGGGGCTGAACACCATCGCTATATTAGGTATAAGACAGAATTGTCGGTCATAATGAGCGATGTCGACAGTTTCAAGCAGATTAATGACGTTCACGGCCATTTGCAGGGGGACAAGGTGCTGAAGCTGTTGGCGCAGATATTAGTCCAAAACTTAAGAGAAACTGATATTGCCGCGCGCTATGGAGGCGATGAGTTCGCAATTATCTTACCGGAAATCAGCCAGGAAGAAGCTGTGATTGTGGCTGAGAAATTACGGGCAAAAGTCGGCGATACTGTTTTCTGGCTAGGCGAAGATATTAGCGAGCGAGTCAGTCTCAGCTTGGGTATTTGTTCGGCGACGGAACGTGACACTGATCCGGCGATGTTTTTAAACCGGGCTGATAAGGCTTTATACAAGGCCAAACGGGCCGGTCGGAATCGAACGGTTATTGCTGAGTAGTGTTTTTATCAGTTAACTCCACAAAGCATGCTCAATGCGGCACCCCTGTAGACTCTGGTATCGTTGTCCGGACGCGCGTTGGGCAATAATCGAACTGAGTGACGACATGCAGGAAATAATTATTGGTTTTTTTGCGGGGTACTTTTCGGGGCATTTTGGTCTTGGCGGCGGACTAATAACAACCCCGGCGATCAGACTCTTGCTTGGGGGATCGGCTTATATCGCGGTCGGAACACCACTTTTGGTCAACATTCCCTCAGCTGCTGTCGGCGCGATATCGTATTATAGACGTGGCTTTTTGGCACCTAAGTATGTGCTGGTAATGGCCCTAACCGGAGCGGTGGGCGCGATCGGTGGCGCCGCTGTGACGAGATTTGTAAGTGGCGACATTATCTTACTTATCACCTCTGTGGTGATATTTCTATTGAGCTGGCGTTTTATTCTCGCGCCTAAAGAACGGCTTCAGGACAAGCCCCAAAAAAGTCAGCGGATGCTGGCGATATCGGGTTTAGGAATCGGTTTTCTCTCGGGGTTCTTAGGCCTCGGCGGCGGTTTTCTTTTGGTTCCTTTTTTGAATCTCGTTGTCGGTTTGGATATCAAAACCGCCTTCGGGACCTCGTTGGCAATAGTTGGGGCCATCACGATTCCCGGTGCTTTCATCCATTTTCTCTTGGGCCATGTCGATCCACAACTGGGATTATTATTAGTGATCGGAGTCATGCCCGGCGCTTTGATCGGGTCTAGGGTAGCTATGAAAATGCCGGGTCAGTGGCTTAGGTTTATGTTCGGTTTTCTTTTGAGTTTCGTAGCGCTCTATTTAGCCGGTTTTGAGATATTGCAATTGGCCTCATGAAAAATATCGGCTATAATTGCTGGAAGATCGGGGGATCAAATGGAGAACAAACAGCCTTCGTTTGTTTCATACTTAGCTTTAGGCGCCGTGACCATCGGAGCCTCGTTGACGATTATCTACATACTCTTCGTGAGCGGCATTTTTAAGGTTACCTTTAATAATGATGCCGCGCTTGTGCTTGTCGGGACCATCTATGGCATTAGTTTGTTTTCAATCATAACACTAGTCTACAAGTGGAAAGAAGGGCCCGAAAGAGTACGGGCCATGCAGTCACATTTGATTCTCAGCATAGCTAATGAAACCGTATCGCACTTGCGTCGCGGTTTTAATGCCACGACTTGCGAGGAAGTCGCCAAAATCATTTTGAAGACCAGTGACGTTGACGCTGTCGCGATAACCAACAAAAGCATCGTTCTGGCTTACGCGGGTATTACCTGTCCAAACTATGAGCCTGCAAAGAATTTCAAAAACTACCGGAATGAGCTTGATAAAAACCGGATCGCGTTTTTTGGTAAGGATTCGGAAGAAAAAATGTATTCAAACGTTGGAGACGATTTCTCGTGGAATGGCATAGCAGTACCACTGAAGATACAAGAAAAGACTATTGGTACGCTCGATTTTTTCTATAAAGCGTCTAAAAAAATCACAGAAAATCGCATTACCGTCGCTAAGGGTTTGGGCGAGCTGCTCGGCACTCAACTTGAGTTGTCGGAACTAGAGAGGCAGCAAGCCCACGCGTTCAGGTCTGAGTTGAAAGCGCTCCGTGCTCAGATTAATCCGCATTTTCTATTTAACACGCTGAATACTATCGCGGCTCTATGTCGGACTGATCCCAAAAACGCGAGGCGCCTAATTATCAGTTTCGCCGAATTTTTCCGGGAGTCCCTAGAGAGACAGAGTCAATTTACGACCCTGGACGAAGAGCTGCGATATGTGAATGCGTATCTAGAGTTTGAGAAAGCGCGTTTTGGCCCAAAACTCAGGATTGAAAAACGCATCGATAAACGGGCGGGGAAAGTGAAACTACCGGCTATGATCGTGCAGCCTCTTGTGGAAAATGCTATCAAGCATGGTATGTCGGCCGACGGTAAACTGACTTTGGTGTTAAGTGCGACGCTAGATGATGAACGATTAGTCGTGAAAGTTCAAGATAACGGTACGGGTATGCTTGTGAAGAGAACGACTCTCAGAAGTGACAGCAACAACAAAGGGCTTGGGATCGGGTTGACAAACATCAAGGAGAGATTGACCAGTTTGTATGGATCAGCGGGGCTTATTAATATTCATAGCACGAGTGGAAAAGGCACTGAAGTCACGCTCAGAATTCCGATACATAGGAGGCCAAGTGAAAGCTAAAGTCATCATTGTAGACGATGAAGCACCGGCGCGTTCAGAGATGCGTTATCTACTTGAGAAAGTTGACGATGTAGAAATTCTTGGCGAGGCTGGAACAGCCGAGGAAGCTCTGAAACTGATCGAGGCGGTCAAATACGATATCGCGTTTCTCGATATCGATATGCCCGGCATGAATGGGATAGAAATGGTCGCCGAGATTAAGAAACTGGCCCATCAGCCGGCTGTGATTTTTACGACTGCTTACGGGCAATTCGCAGTTAAGGCGTTTGAGGTGGACGCTGACGATTACCTGCTCAAGCCGATCTCGGAAGAAAGACTCGAGCAAGCCATTTCAAAGGCGATGGACGGGCCGGACAAGGGGAAGAAAAGGCCGATAGAGCAAGACGGGGAATATGTAGACTCAGCGAAGTTGGACAAAATACCGGTCACAAAGCAGTCAAAGACGTTTCTTCTGAACCCGGAAGAAATTTATTTCATTGAGAGTCAGGGCGAGTTTACTATGGTCCACAGCGAAAAAGGGAAGTTTGTCAGTTCGCTCAGGTTGAAAGATTTTGAGTCAAGGTTGTCTGGAAAAGCATTTTTTAGATCACACCGGAGTTTTGTTGTCAATCTTGATCATGTTAATGAGATGATTTCTCTCTACGGCGGGCTATACATGCTGAAGATGGATGATGAGTCTGTCAGTGAAATTCCGGTCAGCAGGCGTCAAACCCGGCGACTGAAAGTTCTCTTGGGGATGTAGTGAGCAGAGCATATGGCTCTTTCGCGCAACTCTTACTAGTGCGGTTCGAGAAGTATTTCATGATCAAGGAGTTTGATCTCCTTGATGGTTGCCGAGACAGACTTCCTGTCTCCAAAAAGGTCAACTAGCTCCAAGCTATTTGTTTCAGGCTTGACGCTTACGACGTCATTCATGACCAGTTCGCGTCCGCTGTCGGTTTCGAGGTAGACTTTTGCTTCACACATAAATATCTACGTCCATCCAGATAGTTCATCTTCGAGTTTTTTTTCAGGGACCGCGCCCACCAACTTTTTTTCCTCTTTCCCATTAACAAAAAGGATAAGTGTCGGAATGCTCAAAATCTCATGTTTAGATGCAGTCGCTTGATTCTCATCGACGTTTAGTTTTGCGACAGTGATCTTCTCGTCGTGTTTCTTAGCGAATTCTTCAATTATCGGACCCATTACCCGACAGGGACCACACCACGGTGCCCAGAAATCCACCAAAACCGGCTTATCTGGCTGATGGATCGATTCTTCGAAATCGCTATCAGTCAGTTGTTTTAGATTATCAGCCACCTTGTCTCCTTTTAGAAAAACACCTTGAGTTCGCTTCTCATATACCCATCTGTCGTCAGTTTCACAAGCTGAAACAGCAACTCTACTTCCCATAAAGATACAAAAAAAGCGCCGTTGCGTCTAGGGTTTGCTTGCCGATGTATCAGATTGCATTATTGTTTTCTCTGATTTCTTTTAGTTTTTGGCGTGCGTATTCACTTCTTTCACCACTGGGCTCAAGCCTTAAATAGGTTTCAAACTCTTTGGCTGCTCCCGTAAAATCCCGGTTTCGGGTAAGTAATGTAAAGCCGAGATTAAAATGAGCAAGTGCGTAGCCCGGGTCGTAACTGGAGGCTTGGACAAACTGGCTAATAGCTTCATCGGTATTTCCCAGGACTAGATAAGCAGTGCCTAAGTTTGTGTGGACAGCCGCACTCGTTGGCTCTATTGATAGCGCTCGCTTATAGGCGCTAACAGCTGAGTTTAATTTTTCTCTCGCGCTGTCAAACTGGGCTCTGGATTCGAGTTCTTGCGCCCAATTTGAGTATAATTGGCCTAGCTGAAACCAGGTTTGGAAATTAGCCGAGTCGTTTTTTAGAGTATTTAGATATTCAACTTCTCTGAGTGGATAAGAGGTCAAGTTTAAAGTCGGCGAAGATGTCGGTAGCGGGATTGGGCTGGGTACAAACAACCACAGGCTTACGAGAATGCCGGCTAAGGAAATGGGAACGATGATCCACCACAACGTCAGGCGCCTCTGGCCCAACCTCTGCATTAATTTGGCAAACAAACTCAGCTTGAATTCATGCTCATGTCGGGCGACATCAATGCCGTGGGTCTGGGCTTTAAGAAGCATATTAAGATCATTAGTGAGCAAAAGAACATGTGCGTCCGGATGGCTTTGTGCTTCAAGTATGGCACAGCCTATAATGCGATCATCCGCGTTTCGGGGGCTAAGATTTTTTGGGAGATCCTGGGTCTCGGTTTGTGCTACCCGGATCACAGAGTTGTTGTCGAGTTCTACGCCGTCAGTTAGAACCCCATGTTTTGATAGTTCGAATAGGATTCTGGAAACTTCTCGGCCTCGGAAACGTACTTCTTTATCAGCGCGGACCATCTTGACCTTATCGAGTTCCGCGAGCACCACTTGAGGAACGATAACTTCTGCGTCAGGATATAAAAATAAAACATCCGGGTCGCTAAGCAGAACGTTAGTGTCAATAATTACAATATTTTTCACGCTGCTTTCAACTCAAAAGTATTATATAGGTTTTGCACACGGATGTAGAGGGACCAGTATTTGCGCTTTAGGGCCACGAGCGGTGAAGACACATCTTACAAAGAGAAAGGCCGACTGGAGAAAAACGAAGAACCGACGGCAATCTCTATCTTATAGGAAGGTCAAGTTGACCCTCAGCTTTCAGGTACGGTTTCAACCAAGCTACACGATGAGCGACCCAAGTTTTTTTGGCTGGGAGCCTCACTGCTACACGGATGTCTGTTTGTGTGATCTGAAAGCCTGTTAACACAGCTCCGTCTTGCTCGGCTTTTAATTTGGCGGCCAGCAAAGCTTGATCATGGGAGCCGGAGGTCAGCTTGTAGTTGCGAAGCGCTTCTCTGGCGACTCTTTCAGCTTCGCCTCCAACGTTGTAGTGGGTTGTCAAAACGCTACCGATATCGTTAACAATCGTGAAGGCTATGATTGCGACTAAAAGCAGTATTCCTATGGTCCGAAAATAGTCAGACCTCACCTGGATCGTCCTCTCTCGTAGATCGCGACCGCTACACCGAGGATAAGCAATGTCGATATTGAAATAACCAGCATTCGCAAGCGATTGCTGACTCCTACCTCTATGTACCGGCTCGCTACCTCTCGGTTTCCAATAAAAATTGTCGCCTTCATTTTTGACAGACCGACAAAACTCGCTGTTATGTTTGAAGAAAATAAGTTCTCTTTTGGCATTAAAGCCACACTTTTCTTATCGTCAGGAAACAGAAAGTCTTTACCGCTTAGGAGCAACTTAGCCTTAATTGGATATCCGGTACCGTTTACGATCGCGATTGGGATTTTGCCGTTGCGCGTTGAAAAAGTAATTTTTGTCGGTGTGGCCAAGCTCACTTTAGAAAACTCCTCATTCACTGTCTGCTGGATATCATCGGCGTAAATTTGGCCAATCGCGGGGATTTGCTCGTCGACATCGCCGAGATAATCTATTGACTGAGTTATGTAGAATTGACGTTGAAGGCGACGGCGCAGTTTATTAGCGGGTGCAGTGGCCGAGGCGAAATCACGAAAATCATTATATACACTGTCAAGGTGTGCTGTCTGATATGAATCATCCCCGCTAGGGATTTCTCGGGAGTTGCCAAGCCGAGCCGGCTTTGCCGGTTGTTTGGGGATGGACTTGAGCGTAACGGGCTTGATCCATTCAGTCTGGGTTAATGTGGAATATATCTCCTGCAGCAGCTGACCGCTGGGCAGCCAGTGCGCCGTATCAGGCGCAATTACCACAATACCGTCTTTAGGGCCGGCAAGGATCCTGTTAGCAAGCATAGCCGTCAATTCTTGGCCGGCTTTTTCATGGTATGCGTTTCGCAGCCAGCCCGTAATTTCTCTGTCACTCGAGAAGATAGTGAGCCGTCGATTTTTACTCTTGAAACTCAAAGGTGGACGGGGCGCCGAAGTGGTGTTGGAAGAATCAGTTTGGGCGATTGTATATTGAAAACGGGCCGCGTTAAGTCGACGGGCGTTCTCTTTGTCTATTCGCAGGCCGGGAAGGTATATGCCTCGAGGCGGGCGCTTTAAAGATAAAACTTCTTGGCTGACCTCTTTGGCCAGGGCGAGTTGCTCCGAGATGTTGTCGCGCCAATTCCGCGCAGAGAAAGCGGTCAGTGGCGCCTGCCCGTAAGGCGACGTCAGTATCTGGGCTTGCCCGCTTTTTCTAATCTTTTCCAGCTGACTAAACCAGTCGGCTGACGACTGAGAGGCTTCGCTATCGCGTGAGACAACTCTTTTCTTCTTATCGCCACCCCAACTGTAACCACTTGCCATGGCGGACAGCTGTTCGGACAGGACAGGGCTGATGGCTAGATTAACCTTCAGGGCTGGATACTCAGACAGGATCGTTAATTGTTGTCGTAGCAAACCCTGGTTGTCCGGTTTATTCTCTATCAACTGCGCTAGCATATTGTTGATAAAGACACCGGAAGGCAGCCTATGTTCGGGTTGATGTAAATTCCAGATTACCGACACAAGCATAGGCTCTCTTGGTTCGATGATGACGAGAAAGGATCGATCAATAAAGGTCTGTCTGTTTGCCGTAGTCAAACCAACTTCGGCGGGGTAAACGCCTTCATCTAGGTCCAGAATGCTCAGGTCACGCGTCAATTTGACCTCGGTTGTTCCAACCGGCAGCGCATCGTACGATCTTTGACGGATAATCGGGTATTTTTGTTTATCGAAAGCTGACTCAAGAGGCGCCCCTGTCTTGAGGGCCGGGAAAATTGAGAGCATCAGTTCTGTGCCCGTGAGGGTTTCCGATGATTCATTTACGATAGTAGTTTTCGCGGAGAAAGTCTGGGAACGGTCATAGAATTTTTTGTCGAAACTCAAGTTGACTGATGGAGAAGCCTCAGCCTTCACGGTTTTCAGTTGAATCAACAAAATAGCGGGCACCAATATTAATGCCAGTTTACGGAAAAGGTTCACATAGTCTCCATAACCAGTAGGATCTCAGTTTCTTGATTATAGAACAACGCCGGTCAGAGCAATAGTCTGTCTCAACCTTTCAGATAGCAGAGAAACTCGACATTTAGGGTAAGAAAGTTGAGAGAAGCAGGACCGGCAAAATTATTGAGGTAAATTGATAACGGGCTTGCGTTTCGAGGGTTTCATTTACATGCGCAAATATTTGACGTGCGACTGATTTTGGTTTTTTCTTTATGCTTAAATGGAACTATAAGAAGGAGAATTATATATGGCTGATATCAACGGCAAAGAAAAGGCAGTAGTTCCGGAGGTTCTTCCGCTTATTCCATTAAGGGATTTGATTATTTTCCCTAATCTTGTTGTTCCGCTTTTTGTTGGTCGTGAGAGATCCATAAAAGCGCTCGAAGAAGCGATGCGCATGGATCACTTAGTCGCGCTTGTGGCACAGAAAGAAGCTGAGACGCAGGAGCCGAGCGAGGGAGATCTCTATGAAATCGGATCCGCGGCTACAGTAATGCAAGAACTAAAGTTGCCTGATGGCACAGCTAAGGCCCTGGTTGAGGGAGTCACGCGCATAAAGATCGAAGAGTTTGTTCAGATCGACCCCTTCTTTAAGGTCAGGGTCTCAGTCGTTAAAGGGCCCGGCAAGAAGACCGTTGAGACCGAAGCGCTGATGCGCAATTTGGTATCTCAATTTGAGCAGACAGCCCGACTAGGCAAGCCCATTCCTCAGGAGGTTCTTTTAGCCTCAATGAATATCGACGAACCGGGTCGTCTAGCTGATTTCATCGCGTTTCATCTGAATCTACGGGCAGACGAAAAACAACGCATACTTGAAGCCATGTCAGACCCGGAGCGCCTCAAGTTAGTCAGCGGTTTCTTAGGTAAGGAGCTTGAGATACTGGAAATCGGCAGTCGTATTCAATCACGGGTCAAGGAGCAAATGACCAAGACCCAACGTGAGTATTTCCTCCGTGAACAGATGAAGGCGATCCAAAAAGAACTAGGGGTCATGGATGAACAACAGACAGAGGTTGAAGAGTTACGGACAAAAATCAAAGAAGCGGAGATGCCCGAGGAAGTTGAGGAAAAGGCGTTAAAGGAATTGAGCCGGTTGGAGAAAATGCCGGCTGCTGCCGCTGAAACGGGGGTAATAAGAACATATCTCGATTGGTTAATCGGTGTGCCCTGGAAAAAGGAGACCGAGGAAAAGCTTGATCTAAAAGAAGCGCAAGATATTCTCGACCATGACCACTATGGCTTGGAAAAAGTTAAAGAAAGAGTACTGGAATATCTGGCGGTTCACAAATTGACTAAAAAAATGCGGGGTCCGATTCTCTGTTTTGTGGGCCCGCCTGGGACAGGGAAGACATCAATAGGCAAGTCAATCGCGAGAGCCCTAAACCGTAAGTTTATTCGGGTATCGCTGGGAGGCATTCGTGATGAAGCAGAAATACGTGGTCACAGAAGGACATATGTAGGAGCGTTGCCTGGACGTATTGTTCAGTCAATAACGCAGGTAAGCGCGCGGAATCCTGTTTTTATGATGGATGAGGTCGACAAAGTTGGCGCAGATTTTCGCGGTGATCCGACTTCCGCGTTGTTGGAAGTCCTGGACCCCGAACAAAATAATTCGTTTAGCGACCACTATCTTGAAGTTCCGTTGGACCTCTCGGATGTGATGTTTATCACGACGGCCAATTTGCTCGACCCCATTCCCCCGGCCCTGAAAGATAGGATGGAAGTCATCCATTTTCCGGGGTATACGGAGGAGGAGAAGATAAAGATCGCTCAGCAATATCTTGTTCCGAAACAGATAAAAGAGCATGGGCTGGCGAAGAAACATCTTTCGATTGCCGAGGATGGATTACAAAAAATTATTAGAGAGCAGACCAGAGAAGCCGGCGTGCGAAACTTGGAGCGGAAAATCGCGGCCATCTGTCGCCAGGTCGCGCGTCAGATTGTTGAGGGCAAGACCAAGAGTGTAAAGGCCACCGCCGCCAATATGCATGACTTTCTGGGACCGGCGCAGTTTCGTTATGGCATGGCCGAAGAGAAAAACCAGATTGGTCTGGCTACGGGCCTTGCTTGGACGGAAGTCGGCGGCGATGTTATGGGGGTTGAAGCTACGGTTTTGGCGGGGAAGAGCGAGCTGATGCTGACCGGACGTTTAGGTGATGTAATGAAAGAATCAGCTACAGCCGCAGTCAGCTATATTCGCTCTCGCGCCGTAGATTTCGGCATCGACGAAAATTTCAACAAGAATCTTGATATTCATATACATGTACCCGGCGGCGCCATTCCGAAAGACGGACCTTCCGCCGGAATCACAATGGCCGTTGCTTTGATCTCAGCGCTGACAAAAAAACCTGTTGATAGAAGTGTGAGCATGACAGGTGAGATAACCCTGCGCGGTCGCGTTCTTCCGATTGGCGGAATCAAAGAGAAGGTGCTTGCGGCCCATCGTGCTGGGATAAAGAAGGTTATTATGCCACGCGAAAACGAGAAAGATCTCGATCTTGTGCCTGAGAATGTCCGAAAAGAATTAAAGTTCATATTTGTTGATCACATGGATGAGGTGGTCGCGGCGGCTATTCCAACGCGTCAAACCAAGGCCAAGAAACCGGTCGCTGCTAAAGCGCGTAAATAATAAATGAACGGGATTGCTTGTTGAGATGGCCGGCTGTCCCCGATTTGTTTTACGTGTCCTTGCTCTTGGGTATGAAGGCCTCGTGAAACCAATTATTGATAAAGAATTGTGCATAGGCGATGGCATCTGCGAGGATATCTGCCCGCACGTGTTTAAGCTGGGCGACGAGGGGCTAGCCTATGTAGTAGATACCAATCCTGAAGCTGATCTATGGGACAAAGTGGAAGAAGCTGCCCGAGAATGCCCAACAGACGCCATATTGCTGGAAGCCTATGGTCCGGAACAGGAGATGGCTGCCTGACGAGAACTATGCCTGAGAAAACTGATCAGAACGCCCAAGTACCGGGCGCTTTCTTTTATTCCTCTATAACTATTGCGGATGTCGGGCACTCTTCAATCGCTTCTTCAATTTTATCGTTCAGTCCCTCATCGGGATCTTCATCTATTACATAAGCTAAACCGTCGTCTCTTAATTCATAGACCTCCGGACAGATTTCTTCGCAGATACCATCGCCTATGCATTCGTCGTGAATGATTTTCGTTTTCATCAACTAATCCTCCTAGATCTCTCATGATTTAAATTTTCGCCACTGATTTTCGCATTATATTTCAGCGTTATCAAAAAAACTAGAACATGTTGCTAATTAATTACGATATCTTTGGCACAAAAGCAAGTGGGTTTATCGTAAAAGCTTTTGAATAGTTGTGAAAAGAGTTAAAATACTCATCAAGGCATTCTCTACTTAGAATACGGTATCGCTGCAGGAAAAGGGGAGTAAATGGATAATCAGCCGACGGTCTCAGGTCAAGTTTATGGTGGTCTATCAACGATAATAAAGGTGCTTGTCTTTGGTTTTATTATCTTGGGAGTGCTGTTTCTTGCGCGGATCATGTTCTTGTTCTTTGGTTCACTGAAAGTTGTCCCCGGTTATGATCTGGTTATTTCATTTACTGAGGTTTTTGTTAGTCCGTTAAACAGCATTGAACCGGTCAAAACGCCTTATGACGGCATTTTTGATATCGCCGCCACGGGAGCTCTATTAATTGCTTTGGTCATTGAGTTTGTGTTATCCGGGATGCAGGGATGGCTCACCAAACAACAGGCCAAACATAGTGTCCCGATGTCAAGACCAATGGAGCGGATACCTGACCCTGAAATATTGAAAACCGAGGACGAAATAATTAGCAAGTGACGTGCATAAAGCTTGATTCCAGGGGTTGCCTTGGTATAATTAACAGATAGTTGTTAAAAGGCTGAGAAAGAGGAGAGTTGTCGTTATCTTCTCAAAGAGAGCCGGGTGTGCTGAGAACCGGCAGAAGAGCGACAGCGGGCCACTCTGGAGCTGCTGGCCGGAACAGTTGAGTATGGCCAGACGGTGTATCCGTTATCTACAAAAGTTAGCAAGCTATTAGAGCTATCTTGATGAGGCTGATGCTGTGAGGCAAAGGCAAAGCATGGGTGGTACCACGAGATAATCTCTCGTCCCTAGTGCAAGACGGGATGAGAGTTTTTTATTTATGTGGGGGTCAGCGACGCTAATATATATAAAAAAAGCAGATAATGGTAAATATTTAAGTTAACGATTTAGACAAAGAACCGAGCGAACGAGGGTTATCTTATAGTTTTTGGTGAACCGGTCGGTTTGGTGTAAGGCGAGGTTTTCAATGCCAAGATATCAGTTTGACAAATGGGCGGATCTTTATGCGGACCGGGCATTGTTATTGAAGTCGTCCGCCATCCGAGATCTATTAAGTGTAACTGCTCGGCCCGATATAATTTCCCTTGCCGGAGGCCTTCCTTATACACGTGATTTTAAGATGAACAAAATGGTTGAAGCTACAACCGAGTGCATGCTTAAGCAGGGCAATGAAGCGTTGCAGTACGGCAGCTCCGAAGGGCATGCTGGACTAAAACAAAAGATCTCCGAGATGATGACCGAGGAGGGAGTTAGCGCACACAGTGAAGATTTCATTATTACTGATGGGTCGCAGCAAGCTCTGGACCTGATAGGGAAAGTATTCATCGACCCGGGCGACCATATACTGGTTGAAGCGCCCAGCTATGTTGGGGCTCTGGAAGCCTTCATCGGCTACGAGCCAAAAGTTGTCGCTATTCCCCTTGATGATCAAGGTATTCGTATAGATATACTTGAAAAGCAGCTTAAGCAGATGAAGAAAAAAGGGATAAGGCCGAAGTTTTTGTATGTTGTTCCAAATTTCCATAATCCTGCCGGGGTCACGATGAGCGCTCCGCGTCGTCATCGCTTGATCGAGCTTTCTCAAGAATATGATCTGCTGTTGATTGAGGACAACCCATATGGCCGGCTTCGTTTTGAGGGAGAGGATATCCCGTCTCTGCGGATCCTCGATGACAAGGTCGTTTATCTAAGCACCTTTTCAAAAATACTTTCTCCCGGTATTCGTTTGGGGTGGGTTGTCGCCCCGCATCCAATTCTGGAAAAGATTATTTTTGCCAAGCAGTCGGCTGATCTGTGCTCGAGCTCTTTTACGCAAAGAGTTGTCGAGGAGTTTCTAAATACGAATGATCTTAACGACTATCTCAAACAATTAACCAACAGGTATAGAAACCGACGAGACGCGATGCTGGAGGCGCTGGAAGAACACTTTCCGGCTGAGGCGAAATGGACACGCCCTCATGGCGGGTTTTTTGTCTGGGTGGAGCTGCCGAAATTTATTGATACCACGGAAATGTTGGCTGAAGCGATCGACAAGAAAGTTGCTTTTGTTCCTGGAAGGTCGTTTTTCGCCGACGCCAGTGGTAGTAACTTTATGCGCTTGGCCTTTTGCTATCCGAGTGAAGAGGATATCCGAGACGGGATCAAGCGGCTGTCGGAGGTTGTAAAAGACCAGATTTCTCTTTACCATTCTGTCACAGACCATTTGCGGATTTCATCTACCGCCACTGCAGAAAAGCAAAAGCCGGGAAAGCGCAAGCGGAAATGAGACAACTGCCTGTCAACGGAGTGTAATTTGGGAACAAAAGTCGCGGTTTTAATGGGAGGGCGCTCACTTGAGCGCGAAGTTTCGCTCAAAAGTGGTCATCGCGTTTGCGAGGCGCTCGAAACCAAAGGCTTTGACTACGTCTCGTTCGACGTCGACGAACAGCTGGTTGAGAACCTAATTGCCGCGAAGCCGGACGTCGTCTATATAGCGCTTCACGGGAAATATGGTGAAGACGGGACTATTCAGGGCTTACTCGAGCTTTTGGGGTTGCCCTATACGGGTCCGGGCGTCTACGCAAACATTGTCAGTTTTGATAAGGTGCTGGCAAAAGAGATTTTCGTGCGTGAGGGCATCACGACCCCCAGGTGGCTGACGATGAGTGCCGAGTCATTTAAAGAAATGGGCGCGGCCGGCGCGCTGGATAAGGCAGTTGAGTTCCTAGGGATGCCAATTGTCGTCAAACCCGCCGCTCAAGGCTCGGCGCTTGGTATTAAGATCGCGCATGAACCACAAGATCTACCGAAGGCTTTGATCGGGGCGCTCAGCTATGATTCTAAAGTCGTGCTGGAAGAATATATATTCGGGACCGAGTTGGCGATAAGCATTCTCGGACATAATTCCCCTGAGGCTCTGCCGATCGTGGAAATAGTCACGAAAAAGGAGTTCTTTGATTTTGAGTCGCGGTATCGAATGGGCGCGACGGAATATTTCGTCCCGGCTCGGCTCAGCAAATTGATGAGAGAAAAACTGAAAGATATATCGATCATGGCACATGAGGCTCTCGGATGTCGCGATGTGTCAAGAGTCGATTTGATATTGGCTGATGAAATTCCTTATGTCTTAGAATTGAATACCAGTCCGGGCATGACTGAAACCAGCCTTCTCCCTATGGCGGCGGCTGAGGCAGAGATTGATTTTAATGACTTGGTTGATCAACTGGTTCGGATGGCTTTAAGCCGGGCGAAGTGAGTTAAGGTTCCGGTGGCAGTAGTATTTGACCTTTAACGCTTATTCTGTCCTAAATACTAATATGGAGGTGATCTAGCATGAGTGGTAGATTTTCAAGTTTTGTCTGGGGCGGTCTTGTCGGCCTAGCTGTCGGCATTCTCTACGCGCCAAAATCCGGGAAAGACACCCGAGATGAGCTTAGGCAACGTGCCGATGAGTATCTTGAACAGGGTGTGCAGACCTATGACAGTCAAAAGGAACGCTTAGTGGAGGCCGTAGAAGGTGGAAGAAAATCCGCGGTTGATAAAGGCGAGGAACTTAAGACTAGGGTTCAAGAAACTCGCGAAAAACTAAAAGCGCAGGTTGACACCGCAGCTGAAGCAGCGAGAGAAAAGATCAATGCGGCTGCCGGTAAAGTAAGAGAGATAACTGAGCTAAACGAGTCCGGGACAAAAGAGTCCGGGACAAAAGAGCCCAGGACGAAAGAACCCGGGACAAAAGAGTAAAGAACCATCCGCACGCGTGAGGACTTAGCGTGGGCGGGTGCGGGGAGCAGGAGGGCGATGACTCGAAGATCGATCGTCAACGCCACGCTGAATAATCTCAAAGATCTGCCAAAAACCTGCAGTAGCTGCGGTTACTGGGAAGAGGTAGAGGCGATTGCTCTGGGAGGTTATTTTCCCAACGGTCAACAGACTAAAAAAATCTGGTACAGTACCGTTCTGGATAGCTGGGGGCCGTGCGGGAAGATAGTAATGCAGGACAATCAATCTCTAGCCTATTGTCAATTTGCCCCGGCGGGTTATCTGCCCAGGCTGCATCGTTACAATTTTGGGCCTGTCAGCGAGGACGCTGTATTTCTGGCGTGTCTTTATATCCAGGAGCCCTTTCGCGGACGCGGACTGGGTAAACTGCTGGTCAATGCCGTACAAAAAGACATGATAAAACGAGGCTACCGGGCGATAGAGACTTTCGCGCGCCGCGCGCCGGCCAGGAATCCATCAGGATGGCTTGAGTTTTATTTAGCCAATGGCTGGAAAGTGATACAAGAATCCGGGTCTATAACTCAGCTTCGCTGCGATCTGCGCGCCACCGTTAAGTGGCAAGAAAATCTTGAGGCTGTGCTGAATGGTATTTCTCTGCCGAAGGTTAAGGTTCCAATCCCGACGGAGTCCAACTAAGCCCGGCTGAAAACGGTCATCTGCTGCGTTGTTCTTGATCCCGATTCAGTCGAAGCGACCGGGGACATTAGACCAGTTTGGTGTCTGGGTTTTCATTCTTCACTCTTCACTTCTCTTTCCCCCCTCCTGACTCGTCCCTCTTCACTTCTTTTAGCTCGCCAAGATAGGCGCGATCTAAGCAAGTCCTTGTGTCTTGACTTTTCAGCGCAGCCTGCCAGAATCATACCTTCGAATTCGTGATTAAAGGGTTCGTCATGAGGTGCTATTATTATTTCTACCGGCTTTAGGTCGACAGCTTTTCTCGTCATTGCCGCTGTCGTAGGAAGCCTGGTCTTTGTTTTTTTGTTTGGCCAAAGCGCTTTCACGGTCGCGGGTACAACAATAGAGGCTGATGTTTTTCCGTCTAAGCAAGGCATAACCCGGATAGCGATTCCCCCTTTTGGTCAAATTAACGCCAAAACTCACCCTGTCCCGGTCGGGATATCAATTACAGTTAAGCGAATCACAATGACTCAGGTGCGTCGCCTGGCTTCATCAGATGTTTCACAAGAAGAGATAATAAGTGAAGCCGAGGATGAGCTGGTTAGAGCCGGTCGTCGGTACGCGGTCGATTTGTTGATCTTGGCCATTCTTGGTGGGTTGTTGGCCGGCCTGATCTTGCCCGGACGCAATTGGAAACGGGCGATCGCGGCCATGTTGATAGGCGCGACCGCTCTGGCATTGCCTGGTTTTGTCATTGTTAAGACTTACGATATGAAAGGTTGGCGTCAGCCGAAGTTTACCGGCATGCTTGCCGCCGCTCCCTGGTTGCTCGGCACTCTTGAAGACAAGATGAATGATCTGGATGCTTTCCGGGTCGAAATGCGGTCTCTGGCCGGAAATCTTTACAAGTTTTACGCTAAAGTATCAAGCTGGGAACCGATCAAGCTCGGGAATGGCACACTGAAGGTGCTGCATGTCAGCGATATTCACAATAATCCCGCAGCCCTGGATCTAATTGCCCGGGTCGTTCGCGATTTTCATGTTGATTTAATCATCGACACCGGGGACCTTACGGACCTCGGCACTCCTATGGAGGCGGATCTTACCGGGCAGGTTTCCGGGCTTAAAGTGCCATACGTCTTTGTTCCCGGCAACCACGATTCAGAGCCCGTGCTGGCGACACTTCGAGGCCAAAAAAATGTGACAATTGTCGATAACGACATGGTGGAAATCGAAGGCCTGAAGATATTCGGCCTCGCCGAGCCCGCGGCATTTGAGTTTAGCGCGGAACCCGTCACTGGGCCGGAACTAGGTCGGTTTAATCGAAAGGTCTTGTCCAGTTACAAGGCGCTTAACGAGAAGCCTGACATAGTGGCCATTCATTCAATCAAACACGCCAAAGAGCTTGTTGGCCAGGCACCTCTGATTCTGACAGGGCACACACATAAACCTTCCCTTAAAGAGGTCAAAGGAACTGTCATCGATAATGTCGGCACAACCGGGGCCGCGGGCATCCGCAGCTTAAAAGTGAAGGAAGGCCTGCCATACTCATTGAAACTGCTCTATTTTGGGAAAGAATCCAAAAAGCTGATGGCCGTTGATTCTTTAGAGTTGTCCGGAGTATCGCGCGATTTTATTCTTGAAAGACGTCTGGTTGACGGAGACACACAATTGAAAAATCCTTCGGATTCCGCTAATTTAAACTTATCATGGGGCGAACTAAAGGAATCAAAGAGTTCTGACCCAAAGAGCAATTGACAGAGTCCGGTGCGAGCTAGGTGTAGACATTTCTAATGAAGGGGCGCTCAGGTGAGCAAAGAGGCTGGAGTCAGATCGAGTGTCATCTGTGGAAACGATTTAGATATCAGGGCCGCTTAAGTTGAGGTTTTTTCGCTCCTTTTATAATTTTGTTGTCGAAGTCCATGCTCGTTATTCTGAGGACATGGGTAGCTTCTTGGCGGCGACCATCTCATTTTACGCTCTCTTTTCAATCTTTCCGCTGCTTCTTCTGGCCATCTCAGTCGCGGGCTATGTCTTCGCCGATCCACAGAACGCTGATGTTCTTCTTAGGTACGCGGGGCGGGCATTTCCCGAGTTTAGTGATGCGGTCAGGACAAACGTTCAGTCTATCGCCGCCAATCGGCGTTCAACCGGGCTGATTGGTTTCATAACCCTGCTGTGGACTGGTACAGCTGTTTTTGAAGCCATTGGCTATGCTATGAATAAGGCCTGGAAAGTTCCTGCAGGACGCCACGTAGTTCTGTCAAAACTTCTCTCTATAGCCGGGGTTCTCGCCGTTATCCTGGTGCTTCTGCTGACTACTTTTCTTTCAGTGGGTTATCAGACTTTCCAGGATTACTGGGTGAACACCTTCAAAGCTACGCCTCCGTTGGCAGCGCTAAGCGCCGGCGGCATTTTAGCGACTCTAGCGATTAGCTTCTTTGCCCTGGTGATAATTTACGCGGTCATTCCTAATCTGAGATTGCGTCTAAGAGATGTCTGGGTTGGTGCTGTCTTTGCTACCCTGGCCGGCGCAGTCGCCCACCGCGGTTTTGCTTTGTACGCCTCCAGGGCTGCCAGGTTTAGCGCTGTCTATGGCTCGGTCGGCGTGATTATAGGATTGATGTTCTGGCTTTACATTACCGGGACCATCTTAATCTTAGGCGCCGAGATAAACGCCGCACTCAGAAGTCGGCCAGAGGGTGAAGTGCAAAATGAATAGACGGGAAGGACAGGAATGGATTCTTCAGAGATGAAAGAAGCATTAAGACAGATGGTCTTAAAGTCGGTGCGCAAGGGCCAAGTCAAGCTGGCATCGGGCAACATCAGTGACTTCTATATTGACGGCCGGCAAGTTACGCTCAGGGCCGAAGGAGCCTATTATATTGCTTGTCTTATGGCTGACGCGTTGGAAACGGTCGAATATGAAGCGTTAGGCGGACCGACAATGGGCGCTGATCCGATTATAGGGGCTCTTTGCTACCACCTCTACGCTACAAAAAAGAAAGACGTAGCGGCTTTCATAGTTCGCAAAGAGACAAAAGGGCATGGCCTTCAAAAGCTTATTGAGGGTCCTGTTTTTCGACAGGGTCAGCGAGTCGTAATCGTTGAGGACGTTGTCACAAGTGGCGGCTCGATTTTAAAAGCGGCCAAAGCGGTTGAGGAAGCCGGGGGCATAATTGTAAGGGTGTTGGCCCTTGTCGATCGCGAAGAAGGTGCGCAGCAGGCGCTAGCCGGGTCCGGATACGCCTTTGAGGCTCTTTTCACGCGGTCGGAACTCGAATAGCGGGTTCCAGTCTTGGCTCCCGTATGTTTAAGTCAGCGATGTTTTGCCGAGCCCGCCTGGGGCCAGTTGTCTCAATTTCCGAAGATTCTTCGCATCATCTCCTTCTTCGGGTCTTGGTGTTTCGATGATAAAAGTCATATTGCTCAAATCAGGATGAGCGAGAATATTTCTGAACCCGTCGGACCCGATCGCCCCCTGGCCGATGTGTTCGTGGCGGTCGATATGGCTTCCCAAGGCACCTTTAGAATCATTCGCGTGAATAAGGCTTAGGCGTTCTCGACCAATCAGGCTGTCCAGCTTGTCCAGAAAATCATTGAGAGACGCTTTGTCGGCTATGTCATAACCGGCGGCATAGGCATGACAAGTGTCAAGGCACAGTCCGAGGCGGTGATCAAAGCCCACTGATTGAAAAATGTCTCGGAGTATTTCAAGCTGTGATCCCATTGAATGAGCTGTCCCGGCTGTGTTTTCAAGCAGTAACTTCACGGAGCCAAAGTCTGCCTGGAGAATCTCATCCAGCCCGGTTTTGAGACGATTCATGCCGAACTCGAGGCCGGCGCCACCGTGGCTTCCCGTGTGCATGACTAAGAAATCAGCGTCAACTGACTTTGCTTTCTCTATAGTGTCGAGAACTGTGACGATAGAAGCTTTTGCCACCCGGTCAACCGGTGAGCCCAGATTCACTAGATACGGCATATGGATAGCGAGTGGATAAATATCGTCCCGTTGGCGTCTGAAAATGAAGTCGGCGAGCTGATCTTCCGTGAAGAAGCTGGTCTTCCATCCCCGGGGATTCCCGGGGAAAATTTGCATTGCTTCGCACCCGATAGAAGTTGCTCGGCTAACTGAGTCTGCCAGGTTGTTAGCGATGGAAACGTGGGCGCCAAATCTCATTATGTGATAGTACAACGTCTCCGGACGAAGTGAAACAAGCGGCAAATAATTGTCGGGCAACCAAATTTAGCGGTTTAGTTCAGCATTGTTTGGCAAGTTTTTGCTGGTCACACAAGCTTGTGGTAACTTTATTGGATGCATCGCTTTCTTTTTTTTGTGAGAAATAATCTCATTAAAAGTCAGACACTCAGAATTGCATTCGCGGTTTCAGCCTTTCTTATGGCTCAGGCATGGCTTAACCCAGAGTTTTTTCAGGTACCGTTTACGGTCAATGGACGGATTTTTGTCGCCTCCAGGCCGGCTGAAGCTGCTGTTTTATTAAGAGACGCTGGTTTCCGACCGGGTCGAGGTCGTCTGCTTGACGTTGACGGAAAGATTATTAAAAGAGGCGTTGGCCCGTTCGCCCAGATCATTATTGACGGAGATCGCGGCACTGGAAAAGAAGTCATAACACGGGACACCGTTATCGGTTTTGTTCCCGCGCCCGACTTGACGGAGGAGACGACCACAAGCATTGAGGACATTATCAAGGTCGTCAAAGTGTCCGGCGATGGAGAATACACGATCGTAAAAAAGATAGGCGCTCCAGGCCGAAAAAAAGTAGTCCGGGGTGTCACCAGTCGGAAACTCGTGTCGGCGCAAAATCTTAGTGAGGGCCAGTCGATGTTGGTGGCCCGCACAGATGAGAAGCCCGAAAAGGTGATAGCGTTAACTTTTGACGACGGTCCGAATCCGCCCTTTACCTCGCAAATTGTCAAGACATTACAGGATATGTATGCCACAGCCACATTCTTTATGATCGGGGGGAAGGTCACTCTCTATCCCGAAGCGGCTCGCGAAGTCAGCGCGTCCGGTTTTCCAATTGGTAATCACACCTTTTCTCACAACGCACTCAATAAAGCGGCGGAGGAGGGTATTTCTCAGGAAATAGACGGCGCGAGTGATGTTATGTCCCAGGTTATGAATGCTCAAACGACGTGGTTGAGACCTCCCTACGGTGCCGTCAGTCCCCTACTTAAAACAGTTGTTGAGGCCAAAGGCTACCGACTTGTCAGGTGGAATGTAGATTCACGCGATTGGCAGGCCGCGAGCGTCGACGAGATCGTGTCAAATGTAACAGAGTGGGCCAAGCCCGACAGCATAGTATTAATGCACGATGGCGGTGGGGACAGAGCAAATACGGTACAGGCGCTGCCCAGAATAATCCAGACACTTCGGGCGCAAAACTATGCGTTTGTCTCGCTTGACCAGCTGACTAAGGAGTAGACACTAAGACGTACAGAAAAAAAGAACCCCCAGAGGCATTTTGCATACTTACCTCAAGCGGGTCCTTTTTTTTGGAAGAGCAGTTTGGCGTCATGCCCAGGACTATATTCTACAGCCGGAATCACAATGTGCTGTGCGTGGAATCATATATCTTTTCAACTTTGTCACCCCCCTATAAACTTTTGAACTGCCAGGTAATATTTTCAAAGCGTCTCACTTTTCTCCCCCGAAAACAGATTGTTGCAACATTGAAATTTCTCGAAAAACTCACGGCAACAACACCTCAGAGCCTCATGGTTAAGCGAGTAAATAACATTCTGACCAGACCTATTCCCGTCGACTAGCCCGGCGTTTTTCAATACTGATAAGTGCTTAGAAACGGCGGACTGAGACAACTGAAAAAGCTCAACAATCTCATTTACGCATCGAGGCCTTTCCTCCAGGTGCGTCAAAATCTGCTGACGTTTGCGATCTGAAATCGCGTGAAACAATTGTGAGAAATCATTCATCTATAACACCTTATAACCATATTCCCATAAGTGAATGTAACTAAACAAATATTTTTTGTCAAGCGAATCATGTAATGTTGCGCGCGATCGATGCTATCGAATGACTCTGGTCTCTGTGATCACCATGTCTACAGCGACATCGTGATCACCTACCGGCAGAATGTCTATGGTCTGGACATCAAAAGCGATCCCCGCGAACCGTGCTTGCTTGTTCGCCAAATATTTATCGTAGTAACCGCCTCCGTAACCGAGTCGATGGCCGCGCATATCGAAAGCCAACCCCGGTACGATGATCAAATCGATTCTATCGGCGCGGGATTCTGGAGTTGCGGGTTCTTGAATTTCAAAAGGCCCGGGCCGTAGGTCGGACACGTCTCCGGTGAAGGGACAGAATTCAAGGCGCGTTTCCCGGCTGTTGACGCGTGGAAGGTAAACGCGTTTGCCCATTTCAAAACATTTCGCGACCAGGGCGTGGGTGTCAACCTCTTGTGCGAGAGACCAATAAACGCCTATTCCCATAGATTCCCGGAACACTTCCAGAGCGACCAGGTGGTCAACGATGAGGGACGAAGCTTCGGCTCTAGTCTCCGCTCCGAGCGCGGCGCGTTTCTCTCGGAAAAGCCGGCGTAAGCCCTCTTTGGATATGCCGGCCATTGTCTCCTCCCGTCCTTTTCTGCTCTGCTCAGATCCGGCCATATGGCGCTACGCGATTAACGTACGAGCTCCGGAGCGCTTTACTATTCATCGAATCTGTACCCGTACTCAGGGTGTCGGAATCAACCTGTCTACTGTATTATAACCCTATGATCCAGACGAAAGACATTCACAAAAGCTTTGGCGAAATTCAAGCAGTCAGAGGCGTATCATTCGATGTAGCGGCCGGTGAAATATTTGGTTTTCTCGGTCCAAACGGCGCCGGTAAAACAACCACAATCAACATCTTGTGCACTCTTGTTCCGCCCGATTCCGGTCAGGCCCTTCTGGCCGGTTTTGATGTCGTTAAACAACCGGAGAAAGTCAGGTCGTCGATTGGGATAGTCTTCCAGGATCCGAGTCTTGACGAGCGGCTTACGGCTGAAGAAAACCTCCAATTTCACGGGATGATATACGGTGTCCCCAAGGTCGAGAGAAAAGAGCGCATTTCCAATGTGATGAACATGGTTGAGCTCTGGGATAGACGACATGACATAGTCAAGACTTTTTCCGGGGGCATGAAGAGGCGCCTTGAGATCGCCAGGGGGCTTATGCATCATCCCCGGGTTCTTTTCTTAGACGAGCCCACGCTCGGGCTCGATCCGCAGACCCGCAACAGGATATGGGAGTATATACGGGAGCTTCGAGATAGAGAGAACATCACGATTTTCTTAACAACTCACTACATGGATGAAGCTGAAAATTGTGATCGTATCGCCATCATTGATAACGGAAAGATCATTTCTCTGGATACGCCGGCTGAATTAAAGAAAATGGTTGGCGGGGATGTTATCACTGTCAGTACTTCAGATAACGAGGCCGCTGCGGCGCAGATTGCCAAGGGTCATGGCATTGAATCGATCGTACAAGATTCAAAAGTTGTTCTTGAGGTCCCCGATGGTGAGAGCTTTCTCCCAAAGTTGGTTCGTTCCATCAGTGTTTCTATCGACTCGATCAGCCTCAGGCGCCCGACGCTTGATGATGTTTTTCTTAAACTGACCGGTCACACTATCAGAGAAGAGAGTGTCGGGGCGCTTGATTCCATGAGGGCGCATATCAGGATGAGGCGAAAGTAATATGAATAATTTGAGGGCGGTTTACTCAATTTGGCTCAGAGATTTAATTCGTTACAGGCGGGATAGGTACAGGGTTATTAGTTCCCTTGCCCAGCCGGCTCTTTTTCTCTTTGTCTTTGGAAATGGTTTGGCCCGCGGTCTTTCCATGAGCGTTGAGAGAACAGGGGGCGGTTCAGAGGACTATGTCACTTTTATCTTTCCGGGCATTCTGGGCATGACGCTTTTGTTCACTTCAATATTTACGGCGGTCTCAATAGTCTGGGACCGCGAATTCGGTTTTCTAAAAGAGGTCATGGTCGCGCCGATCTCGCGGTGGGCGATTGCTGTGGGAAAAGCACTGGGCGGCAGCAGCGTTGCTGTTATCCAGGGGATATTTGTTCTGCTAATGGCGCCTTTATTAGGGTTGAGTTTATCTCCTCTGGTTATACTAGGGTTGTTGCCGCTGATGTTTCTGATATCGATTTCTCTAACTTCAATGGGTATTGTTATAGCCGCGCGCATGGAATCGATGGAAGGTTTTCAAATGGTTCTCAACTTTCTGGTTATGCCCCTGTTTATCTTATCCGGCGCTATGTTTCCGTTAAAAAACCTACCAGGTTGGTTACAGTTTTTTACGCGCATCAATCCATTAAGTTATGGTGTAGATGCCTTGAGAGGCATAATGCTCGGACCATCGCTTGCGGAATTTTCAGTTGCTTTCAATGTCACAATAATCGCGATCTTCGCGTCAATTATGTTGTTCTTCGCGGTTTTCCTCTTCAATCGATCTTAGGTCATCGTGGACAAACAAAATTCCCGATATCAACTTCCCTCCGTCGATAAGATATTAAATGATCCGAAGGTAATAAAAGCTACGCGTGATCTGCCGAGACCGGCTGTTGTTAACGCTATCCGCTCGGTTTTGAGTGGATTCCGTGGGGAAATGAAGCGCGGGAGCCGGCAATCGGATAAGACTATCAAGATGGTCGAGTTGGCCCCGCTTATTTCTGTCGTGGCACGAGAAAGTCTGCAGTCGACCGGCGAGCATGTCATCAACGGCACGGGCGTCATTATTCACACCAACCTTGGGCGGGCGCCTCTGGCTCAGCAGGCCATGGAGGCGGCGGTTTCCAGCGCCGGAGGCTACTCTGATCTTGAATATGACTTGGAGACAGGGCGTCGGGGCTTGAGAACCGGAGCTGTGGAATCATTAATAACATCTTTAACCGGCGCGCCGGCTGCTCTGGTCGTTAACAACAACGCGGCCGCACTCTTTCTCGTCCTGAACGCTCTGGCAAAAAACAAAGAAGTAATCGTCAGCCGGGGCGAGCTCGTTGAGATAGGGGGTTCATTCAGGTTGCCCCAGATCATGGCCGCCGCCGGTTGTGTCATGACTGAGGTCGGGACGACCAACAAGACAAAGGCGGCCGACTATACTGAAGCTCTTGGAAAAGACACGGCCCTGATGCTCAAGGTGCATACGAGCAATTATAAAGTCCTGGGGTTTACTGCTTCGGTGGGTCTGGACGAACTTGTCAAGCTCGGTCGAGAACACAGTGTCCCCGTCGTCGAGGATCTCGGGAGCGGTAATCTTATTAAACTCCGGGGGCTTGAGGAACCGACCGTATCAGCAAGCGTGAAAGCCGGCGCTGATCTTATCACTTTCAGTGGCGACAAGATGCTCGGTGGTCCGCAATGCGGGTTTATTATCGGTCGTACCGAGATGGTCCAGATCTTAAGAAATCACCCTGTCTATCGGGCTCTGAGACTGGATAAAATGACCATAGCCGCTCTTGAAGCGACACTCAATCTGTATCTGAATGATGATCCTAAAGAAAAAATACCGGTTTTAGCTATGCTCAGCCAGTCATTGGATACTCTCAAAGAGCGGGCAACGCGTCTGTTGTCTCGAGTTGAGGGCACGACAGGGGTCGAGCTGGAGCTGTGCGCGACAAAGGCCAAAGTTGGCGGCGGATCCCTGCCCGGTCAAGAGCTTAACAGTTGGGGGTTGAGGATTAAACCGCTGAGCAAGAGTGAAGACAGGCTAGCGAATCTCTTAAGGGAAGCGAAGCCCCCGATTATCGCGCGAATTGACGCCGGGGACGTAGTGATTGACATGATGGCGGTCTCTGATGCCGACATTCAATCCCTGGCTGCCGGAATACGATCAGCGGTCAATGGTTGATTCTAAATTATGAGCGTCAGCCATTTTGTAATCGGCACCGCGGGTCATATTGATCATGGCAAGACAGAGCTAGTCAAAGCCCTGACCGGCACAGACACAGACCGGTTAGCGGAAGAGAAGCGACGGGGTATCTCGATCGATATCGGCTTTGCTTCATTCTTTCTCCCCAACGGCCTTGAAGCCAGTATTATCGATGTGCCCGGCCATGAGCGCTTTGTTAAAAATATGCTGGCCGGATCGACCGGCATAGATCTTTTGCTTCTGGTTGTGGCCGCCGATGACGGCGTTATGGCCCAGACAACGGAGCATGTGGCTATCGCCGGTCTTTTGGGCATCCGCTTCGCGGTTGTCGCGATAACCAAAATTGACATGGTGGACGAAGATCGCGTGCTCGAGGTTCAGGTCGAAATTGACGAGCTTCTCAGTCGCGGTGTCTTCAAAAACGCCCCGGTTTTGAAGGTGTCAACCAAAACCGGTCTGGGTCTTGAGGGCTTGATAGAGGCTATAGAAAAGCAATCACTTGAGCTCGATGAAAGACCGACAGATTTGCCTCCCCGTTTGCCGATTGACAGATCGTTCATACTTCAGGGTGCCGGCCGTATAGTTACGGGAACACTATGGTCGGGTGTGCTAACAACCACCGGACTTCTCGAGCTGTTGCCTTCCGGTACATCGTGTCGTCCAAGACATATCGAGGTGCGCGGTCAAAAGGTGTCAAAAGCCCTGGCGGGTCAGAGAGTGGCCATTGATTTGACCGTTTCAGGTCCCGCGCCGAGGCGTGGTGACTTTCTAGTGACCCCGGCAACCTTTAGTTTAGTGAATGAACTGGTAGCTAAAGTGAGAGTCCTGCCGGAAGCCCGCGTGGAGCTGAAAAAACGAAAAAAGGTGCGTCTATATCATGGGACCAGAGAAGTTTTTGCCACACTTTCGCCTCTTGAGCCAAAGCAAATCCTTCCCGGTCAAACCGGCTATGTTCGCTTGCGCTTGGCTGAGCCTATTGCGGCCGTCTTTCGTGACAGATTTATCCTGCGAAGCGTCTCGCCCATCACCACCATCGGTGGCGGGATTGTCTTGGAGGCGGCAGGTGACCGGCGCGCGGATATCTCAATCTCTCATCTGGACGCCTTAGCGGACAATGATGACAATCGTGTGATTGAGGAGCTGGCCGGGCGGAGTCAATATCCCCTGACGACCGAGGACGTAAATCTTACCGCCCAAATAGGATCAGCGGCTACTGACGGCGCGCTCAAAGAGCTGGTCGATGACGGGCGCATTATCGAAATCAGCTCCTGGAAGCGGACTTATTATGTCGGTCCACAGATTATTGACGCCGGCGGTCGCGACCTCAGGCGTTTTATTTCCGACTATCATCACGAGCACGCATACGACTTCGGTGTCTCAAAGGAGATAGTACGCCAGGGGGTCTGGCCCGAGTTGTCTTCTTCTCAGGCGGATATCTTACTTGATTACTTTGTCTCAGTTGGAATCGTCTGTCTGAATGAAGGTCAAGTAGCCTTGGCTGATCACGTCAAGGCAGACCCGGCGGCGACAATGCTCGCGGGCGTGCAGGAGTTGATCAACACTTTTTCTCCGCCCAAGCTCTCGGCGCTCGCGGCCGAAATTGACATCGATGAGAGTGAACTCAGATCATTGCTAAAGCGCCTTGAATCACAAGACCGGGCTGTTCGCGTCCGCGCCGACCTTTATTTTTCAACTGAGGCCATAGATGAAGCGCGCGATCGTTTGATAGATTACTTAGCCGGTGCCGGCGAGATTACCGTCAGTCGGTTCAAAGAGCTCCTTGAGACAACCCGGAAGTACGCCATACCCCTGATTGAATACTTCGACCAACAGAAAGTTACCCGGCGTGATGGTGATGTGAGAGTGAAAGAGGACGGCCTTACTTGATCGAGGTCGCACTAGACCACTGAGGGCATCATGTAATATTATATTGCGTGACCCACAAGGATTTGACGAGATGACACCAGGCAAACTGAACGGCCTTATAGAATTATTAAAAAGACACGGCTCGCAATCGATTGCATATTCGACGCTCCAGAGCGACCTCAATCATCGTATCGAACCTGGCAGGGGATACGCGGCCTACGGTTCATGTTTGAATCACAATTTCATGCTCGGCAACCCTATCTGTTCCCTCGATGAGATGGCGGATTTTATCGGCAACGCAGTAAGTGATCTTAATGACCCGGCTTTTGTACAGATAGACCGCGAGACCGCCAAGCTGCTTCACGACCGGTTCGGATATAAAGTGACGCGGTTTGGGGTCGAGACTTTTCTTTCCATCCAAAACTATTGTCTCGAGGGCGATACAGCTAAGAGTCGGCTGAGGGCGTCTATTCGCAGAGGGCGTGAGGTGACTGATGTTTTTGAATTCAGCCAAGCGGAGCTTAACGAGAGGTTCAGCATCGGCCCCGTTGAATTAGACGCGGTCACAAAAGCATGGATCGCGACGAAAAAGATCAAGCGGCAGTTGCGTTTCCTAACACGCCAGCCCGTCTATCACGATGAGCCTTTCGTTCGGAAGTTTTATTCTATCGACGCTGACCAGAACCTCCAAGGCTTTATCTTCTTCGACCCGATCTTTGAAGAGGGTGAAGTGGTCGGATACTGCCCCAGCGTCATGCGGGCCCGCCCCGGCGCGTCGATGGGCCATGTAGCCTACATTCTCTTCATGGCTATGGATGTCTTCAAGGCGGAGGGCAAGGAACTGCTCTCGCTGGGGCTGTCACCCTCGCTGCCGGACAGGTCGGGCTTCCGCCATGATCCGCTGACTTTTCATGGGCTCAAGCTACTTTATCGGTATGGGAATAGTTTTTATAACTTCAGAGGTATGAGCTACTACAAAAATCAATTCAAAGGTATGACGAGCGACTCGTTCTGTGCCACCAGGCGCGCATTCTCAGCGCTGGAGTCGCTCGCTATCGCCAGATTCACCGGCATTATTTAGCCCTGAAAATACAGGAAAAAAAATACAGGGGACGTTGTGAGGTGAACCCCTTGCATTGGACACAAAGTTAAGCAACCACGTCCCCTGATTATCTCGCGGAGGCGCTAGGGAATCGTCCCTGAGCGAAAATACAGGGGACGTTGGTTTCCTATGTTGACTAACTCGAGAAGTGCTATTACTCTTGTCGTATGCCAAGACAACCACGCCTTGACTCAGGGGGGGCTATCTATCATATCATCGCCAGGGGCATAGAGCGCCGGGCTATATTTGCGGATGATCAAGACCACAAAGAGTTTATGACTCGTCTCAGTACTGTATTGATTGATACCACAACTCCTTTGTACGCTTTTTGTCTCATACCGAATCACTTCCACCTTTTGATTAGAAGAGAAAAATATTCGATCTCAACTGTTATGCGCAGGCTATTGACCAGTTATGCCTTATATTTCAACAAAAGACACAACCGAGCAGGCCATCTTTTTCAAAATCGCTACAAAGCGATAATCTGCCAAGAAGACTCTTACCTGTTTGAGCTTATCCGATATATTAATCTTAATCCGGTAAGGGCAAAATTGGTCAAAACAATTGAAGATTTGGCATCATATCCGTTCTCTGGTCATCCCTATATGCTTGGAGGCAAAGGCGAGGCCTGGTTCGACGCTCAGGCTCTTTTGTCCCATTTTTCCCGGTCGCAAAGGAAGGCCAAAAGTCTTTACTTAAATTTCTTAAGAGATGGTCTAGACTTAAAACCTGATCTAGAGGGCGGCGGATTAAAGCGATCTATTAAGACCACGAACTATCCCAGAGAAAAGCAAGCTTTTGATGATAGAGTGTTGGGCGACTCAGAATTTGTGGAAAATCTTTTACTCCTTGAGGAAAAGAAAGATGAGAGCTCCAAATTTGCCGATGTATCCGCAACTATAGCAATGGTTTGTCGCGAGTATAATGTCGACGAATCCGAAGTCATTGGAAAATCAAAAAGGGCACCGGTAGTCAAAGCTAGAACGGCTTTGGTGTCGAGAATTGCGCGAGAAACTGAACTGAGTGGCAGCCAAATTGCCAAAACACTAAAATTGACTAGATCAGCGGTTTCAAAGATTATGTCCAGTCAGAACGTGAGGGACCAGTGATAAGCGTTAGGAAACATAGGAAACCAACGTCCCCTAGAACTGTTAGGAAACATAGGAAACCAACGTCCCCTAGAACTGTCCCCTAGAACTGGGGCTCCTTTTCCCCGTAAAATGTAACCCTTTTGAAGGCTCGATTCTTGAGCTCAGAGAATAATCGGCCCCCGGTGGGGGCTGATTATTTCGCGGAGGCGCCTAGGAATCGAACCTAGCTAAGAGGTTTCCCCCTCACACCGGCTTTGAAGACCGGGCAGTCCACCAGGACTAAAGCGCCTCCTTGGTCGCTGACCCGAAATGAAACTCAAATTATTCAGGTCTGACTCACCGTATGATACAAGATTAAGGGATTAAGGGAAAAACCTATAAATGAGGTCAAATTTGAAGATAGCGGCGGTCGGTGACCTTCATTGCTCAATGACAAGTGCCGGCAGCTACCGATATACATTTGAGGACCTGAACGAGAAGGCCGATATCCTGGTTCTGTGCGGGGACCTGACCCGGCGCGGCAAGATATCTGAGCTCGAAGTCTTAATTGAGAACCTGGCCGAGGTTAAGATCCCGATCATCGCGGTTCTTGGCAACCATGATTACCATGAAAAAAACGACCATCATTTTCAGGAAATGCTAAGTCGAGTCGGAGTGACGGTTCTAAATGGGAACACGATTGAGTTTAGCTTCGGTGAACATACTGTCGGGTTTGCCGGCGCCAAGGGGTTTGCCGGTGGATTCGGGCTCCGGGCTCTGCCTGATTTTGGCGAGGAACTATGGCGTTTCTTTTTCCAAGAGACAAAGATGGAGGCTGATAAGATACGCCAGGGCTTGGGGGAGCTTCGGACAGACTTAAAGATAGTGGTCACGCATTACGCGCCTATACTGGCCACGTTGACCGGCGAGGATCCGCAAATCTATGCTTTTCTTGGAAGCTCGGAGCTGGCAGAGTCAATTGATGAGCATAGTGTTGATCTCGCGCTTCACAGTCATGCTCACTTTGGTCAGAAAGCGGGTCGCACGCCCGGCGGTGTCCCGGTCAGAAACGTCTCTGAACCGCTTCTCGGACACTCCTACGCGATTTTGGAAATTCCCTGGCCACGACGGTAATTATCATAGAGTTCGTCGATTACTTCAATCGGTACAAGGGATCGGCCGGTCTTTTCCTCGCCCATAGCCTGGGCGAAGAAAACAAAGCTCAAGAATCTTAAGATATCGTTTTTCGACTTGGACATCAGATAGTTCCAGTCGAAATTTCGAGTTTTCTCAAGAATTGAGAGGGCGTCGTACCAATCGGCGGGCCGCATTTCCTTTGTGGCCAGGATTTTCAGGATGACCAGATTTTCCGGGTCAATAACACGAAAATGGTATCCGCCAATCTCAAGCTGTTGTTGCCTTTCGAGAATCTCAGGTGTTAGCCTGATTCCGCCTTTGGCCTTAAAAATGAGATCAATATCACTCTGGTCCAAGGTTGCTTTATATAGCCACCTGTGGTCTGTCTCTTCGGTTATGAAACCGGCATCGCTCAAGGCCTCCAAAGTTGCTTTGGCGTCTCCTTGTCTGATTAGTAGATCAATATCATGCGTTTTTCGCCGTCGTCCATATGCCCAAACAGCTATTCCCCCGAAGACGATGTAATCAATGTTGTTGCTCTCCAAAACATTTGTGGCTTGTTTGAGTATTTTCAGGAGCTCTTCCATATTTCGGGATTTTCCCTATCCCGTTGAGAGCAAACTATAAGTGCGGATTTTTGGAATCGCGTATTTGCCGGCGCTCTCTGGTTATTCTCACGTCTTTGGCGGGCACCTCGGCGAAGACCAGCCCAACCAGTAGCTCTTCTTTTTCGAGGGGCGCGAGTACATGAAGCTCGATGGCGGGCTGCTCGTCCTTTTTTGTGATCTGCCTGGTCCAGACATCAATCGCGCCCTGGGCCAGGAGCTTATCTTTAATGACTTTCAATTTTTTCGAGCTTGTTTTGTCAAGGTGTGATGTGAGGTGCGCGACCGGCATCGAGGCCTCAGATTTTGCAAGATCGCCTGTTATCAGGCGCAGGACGTTGGGGATATCAAGTTCCAGCCGGCCGGCTCCATAGCCGACTCGTCTGGTCAACATTCTTGGCATTTCACTGAATTCGCCGGCGAAGGAACTAGCTATGGCCGCGCCGGTCGGCGTGACCAGCTCGCCCTGGATATCGCCTGAATAGATCGGAACGCCTGACAAGATCTCCAGGGTTACAGGAGAAGGCAGAGGCAGCATACCGTGGTCGGTACGGACCATACCAAAGCCTACCGGGAGCGGCGAACAATATATCTGGTCGAACTTGAGCATACTAAAACCGATCGTACAGCCGACAATGTCGACAACTGAGTCGATCGCACCCACTTCATGGAAATGAATCGCCTCAACTTTCTTGCGATTGATTTTTGCCTGGGCTTGCGCCAGAGACTGGAAAATCATCAAGCTTCGCGCTTTAACGCCGGGCTCAAGCCCGCTTTCCTCAATTACCTGCCGAATATTGCCGAAGGTCCGAACCAATCCCTTCTCAACGGTTTTGATTGACACTTTCGTTGAGCTGATACCACCGCGTGTGACGCGTTTGGCGTTCATGACATATTCAGTTAGCGGTAGTTTCGATAATTCCGAGCGCAGGGATTCAAAATCTATCCCAATATCAAGCAGCGCCCCTAAAACTTTAGCGCCGCTGATTCCCGCGAAACAATCAAAGTATGCAATCTTCATAAAATCGCGCTGCCTTATGCATCGGTTTTTCGGTATAATCATAAGCTACTTTGAGGAGGAAAGTAAGGATGCCAACCATCTCAGTCACAAACTGGATCCTAGCGGCGCTGGCCGGGTTGATCCTGCTTCTTCTGGTCTGGTCTGCGTTGCTAAGCCTGGCCGTGCGGAGACAGACGAAAGCAGAAAAAAATGTTCGCAAAGCCTTAGGGGGAGAAATGGACGTTTTAAAGGCTATTGACGGACTGTTGGGTGATGTGGGCCAACTTTTTAAACAATATGACAAGCTATCGGAAAAAAATCAGGAGCACCAAATGGTTCTCGGTAAAGTTATTAAGCATGTCGGGCTTGTCCGATACGACGCGTTCCCGGAAATGGGCGGTCAATTAAGTTTTTCCACTGCTCTGTTGGATGACACCGGCAACGGTCTTGTTTTATCTTCTATTACGGGTCGCACGGACAGTCGCGTATATGCCAAACCGGTCAATAATCGACAGTCGGAATATAATTTGTCTAAAGAAGAGGAAGAAGCGATCCATCAGGCGTACAAGGAAGTGAAAGCATGAGCCCTACGATTGGTTTTCTAGGGCCCCCCGGCACGTTTACGGAAGAAGCTTTAAGGAGCTCTACTGATGTTGAAGGCATGGAATTGGTGCCTTTTGCCTCTATTCAGGAAGTGATCGCGGCTGTGGAGCGTGGCGACGCCGATACCGGGATTGTCGCTATTGAGAATTCAATTGAGGGATCAGTCAATGCGACGCTGGATATGCTGGCTTTTGAGGCGAATTTATTGATAGCAAAGGAAAGTATCTGCGCGGTTTCACACAGCCTCATCGGGCTACGCGGGGCGAAAAAAGACCAAGCGAAAACAATAATCTCTCACCCGCAAGCGACAGCTCAATGTCGAGGCTACATTATGCGCGAATTTCCCGGAATAAATATCGAGGCAGCCAATAGCACGGCCGAGGCGGTCAGAATAGTCGCTGACCGGGGGAGCAAAGAGACATTGGCGATCGGCACCGCTCTGGCGGCCAAATTGTACGGGCTCCGGGTAATGGAAAAGAAGATTCAAGATTTTGCCGACAACGAGACGAGATTTGTAGTGGTCGGCCGTGAAATGTCGCCGAGAACCGGACATGATAAAACATCTATCGTCTGTTTTATCCATGAGGATCGTCCCGGAACCCTTCTCCAGATATTGCAGGAGTTTGCTTTCCGATCAATCAACCTGACAAAGATCCAGTCGAGACCGACCCGCAAAGCCCTTGGGGAATACTGCTTTTTTCTTGATGTGGAAGGTCACATCGAAGACAGCGATGTCTCCGAAGCTTTAAAATGCCTGCGGTGTAAGATTAGGCAAGTGAAGGTGCTGGGTTCCTATAAACGAGCTCGGAAGCGAAAGGTCAGGTGACAGTTCTTGCTGGATCTAAAACTGATCCGGGAAGATCCCGAAAAGGTTAAGTCGGCGCTGAGGAATCGCGGTCTAAAAACCGGCGTCGAAGAGATATTGGAGCTGGACCGGACGCGCCGGGAGTACCTGGGTTCTATTGAGGCCAAACGCGCCCAAAGAAACGCGGCGTCTGAGCAGATCGGCCAACTGATGCGGAAAATCGGGGAAGCAAAGAAAGCAGGCCGGCCGAGCGAATCTCTCGAATCTGAAGTAGCCACATTTAAAGAGGCGTCAACCGGGTACGGCCCTGAGATTACCAAGCTAGAGGATCAGTTGAAGCCCGTCGATGAGAAGCTGCGAGAGTCGCTGCTGCTTATTCCGAATGTGCCCCATGAAACCGTGCCTGTCGGCGCTGACGCCTCAGATAATCTGACTATCAGGACCTGGGGCGATCCAACTAGTTTTGAATACGAACTCAAAGCCCACTGGGACATCGGAGAAGACCTCGGCATACTCGATTTTGAGACGGCAGCTAAAATATCCGGCTCCAGATTTGCTCTATATTTAGGCCATGGGGCGTTGTTGGAGAGGTCGCTCATCAGCTTTATGCTCGATACTCAATCAAGGGCAAACGGGTATACGGAGGTCCTCCCGCCCGTGCTTGTTAACAGCGAGAGTATGACTGCTACAGGCCAGCTCCCGAAGTTCGAGGAAGACCTCTTTAAGTGTTCCGCTGATGATCTATGGCTGATTCCCACAGCCGAGGTGCCGGTAACAAATATCCATCGGGATGAGATTCTGCCTGGTGAGCGGCTTCCAATAAAGTATACTGCTGTTACGCCCTGTTTTAGGCGCGAGGCCGGCGCTCATGGCCGGGAGACGCGTGGACTTATACGTCAGCACCAGTTTAATAAGGTTGAGTTGGTGAAATTTGTGGAGCCATCCACATCATATGATGAACTGGAAACATTGACGGCCGACGCTGAATCGGTTCTTCAAAAACTTCAGTTGCCTTATCGGGTTGTAAACTTAGCCACGGGCGATCTTGGGTTTTCCGCTGCCAAGACATACGATATCGAGGTTTGGATGCCCAGCTACGATGATTATAAAGAAATATCGTCGTGCAGTAATTTTGAGGATTTTCAAGCCCGGCGAGCTAATATAAGGTACAGGCCGGGTTCCGGCGGTCCCAGGTTTGTTCACACGTTAAACGGCTCAGGTCTGGCAATAGGGCGCACTGTCGCGGCGATTCTGGAAAATTATCAACAAGAGGATGGATCGGTTGAAGTACCTCAGGCGCTTAGGGATTACATGAGAATTGACAGGATAAGCGTCTGATCTACTCAGGACGAATTTACTATTGCTTTGTTGATTCGAATAAGATAAAAAAATACTAGTCTGTTTTGTTGGCAAGAATTATAGTCAGCTTGCGAAATACCGCTTGATCTTCAGAATTATCGTGCCGATAGAATAATCAAAGCTTGGTAGTATAATGTTTTTAGAGCCAGGCAAGAAGGAGTGTTTTTTGGGATGGATTAAAAAGGGGCTTGATCAGCAAATACGACTCATTTATTTGCCGGTCAGCTTCGGTGTACTAATAGCTTTTACTTTTCTTTCAAGCCTATCCGACGTTCGAAAAGTCGGGCTAATTTTGGCATTGATTGTGACAGCCTTAATTCACTGGGACCTACGGGATGGCGGTGTTTTATCAAGGGGGCTGTATAAACGAGGGGTTAAGTTCGATCTGCGCAACTACGTAACAATCAGTGTGGCGTTTTTGCTCGTTACGGTTATCTTGGCCGTCGCCGACGCCTTCTACACACCTTTAATTATGCTTTACTACATCCCGATTGTGCTCAGTGCCTTACGCGGCGGGCACCGGATGACCATGGCGTTTATGGCTGTTTTTATAGTCGCCATGACCGGGTATTTCCAGCTAGGCTTCCGTGTTTATGGGCAGGTTTACCCGGAAGGCAACCTGTACCTTTTTCTATTTCTGGGGTTGGCGATGGCATCGAGTCTTATCGCTGATAGGTTGAGACGCGCGGCTGTCGACTTAAGCGCTTTATATGAAACAGGGCGGGCACTCAGCTCGACACTTGACGGCCCGGCAATCTATTCTTTGATCTTAAATATTATTGAAATGGACTTAACGCCTGATGTCTCGGCTCTCTTTATGCTGGAAAGCCAGGAGCAGTTGCGTCTGCAAGTGTATAAGGGGCTGGATGACGATAAAGCTGCGGATCTCGAAATAGCGCTTGGCCGGGGCATTATCGGCAAAGCGGCAGCTGATAAGGAACCAATATCTCTCTCCGACGCGAACCGAAAATGGCATATGAGTTTTGCGCCTAACATTCGCTCGGTGATGGTTGTGCCCCTGTGCGTAGGGGAGAAACTAATCGGTGTGCTAATGGTTGGCAGGAGGGACTCCTACGCGTATGGCTATGAGAACATGAGGTTTCTTGAGTCATTAGGGAGCCAAGCGGCTATATCAATCCAGAACGCCTGGCTTTATCGTCAGACAAAAGAGTGGGCGTCAAGAGATGCTTTGACAGGGATCTACAATTATCGATATTTCACGGAACGCTTGGATAGTGAATGGGATCGGGCTCTGAGGTATGAAAAACCATTGTCACTGATCATGATTGATCTTGATCTATTCAAAAAGGTCAATGACAGCTATGGTCACATCTGTGGCGATGAGGTTTTGCGTGATGTAGCCCGTTTGCTGGAGAGGCAAACCAGGCAGACCGATATAACCGCGCGCTATGGTGGTGAGGAGTTTGGGATAATACTCCCGGAAACACATTATGAAGACGCGTATAAAGTCGGAGAAAAACTGCGAAAAGCCGTCTGCGACGCAGTATTCACCAGCCGGTCTAATAATCAAGATATCAGGCTGACCATTAGTTTAGGGGTCGCGAACTACCCTAGCACCGCCAACACCAAGACCGAGCTCATATATCAGGCTGACCAAGCTCTTTATATGGCAAAAACGAAGCGCAATATGTTGGCGAGTCCGCTTGATACGGCCGAAAAGCTCGATCTGAACGCCTCGGAACTAACTTAAAGCAACTCTCATCACAGTCCTCCTTCTGCTCCCATTATTTTATGTATTTGAAAAGCATTTTCACGCCGCTTTCGGGTAATGACGAAAGTAGAGAGTACGCATATGAGCTATTTTACGATAGATAGCTGATATTTGGGGTATATATAAGCAAAGCTTAGGAAACTTGACAATGAAAGACTCAGATTATATTATAGGGAAAGACTTAATTAAATAAGGAGTGAGATAAATGGCAAAAGTTCTCGGAATTGATCTAGGTACCACTAATTCCTGTATGGCGACTCTTGAAGGCGGCGAGCCGACAGTTATTCCAAATGCTGAAGGCGGACGGACGACGCCGTCTATTGTGGCGTTCTCAAAAACGGGCGAGGTCTTAGTCGGCGAGGTCGCAAAACGACAGGCAATAACTAATCCTGAGCGGACAATCGCGTCGATCAAAAGGAAGATGGGGACCAAGGAAAAGATTAAGATCGATAAAAAGTCCTACACTCCCCAGGAACTCTCGGCCAAGATATTGCAGAAGCTCAAAAGCGATGCCGAGGCGTACTTGGGGGAAACAATTACACAGGCAGTCGTGACAGTTCCGGCGTATTTTGAGGACCAAGCACGGCAAGCCACAAAAGATGCCGGTAAAATTGCCGGCCTTGAGGTTTTACGGATAATCAACGAACCAACGGCCGCCGCGTTGGCGTATGGGTTGGAGAAGCAGCACGACCAGACTATTTTAGTATACGACCTGGGCGGTGGCACGTTTGATGTTTCAGTGCTTGAGCTCGGCGAAGGTGTTTTTGAGGTCAAGTCCACCAGTGGCAACAATCATCTAGGCGGAGATGATTTTGATCAAAGAATAATTGACTGGATGGCGGATGATTTCAAAGCCAAGAACGGGATTGATCTGCGTGAAGACAAAATGGCGCTCCAACGCCTTAAGGAAGCCGCGGAAAAGGCCAAAATAGAATTGTCCAGCACGCAGGAGGCCTCAATTAATCTGCCGTTTATTACGGCTGATCAAAATGGGCCCAAGCATCTCGAGCTGACGCTTTCCAGAACTGAATTTCAGAAGATGACGGCGGATCTGATCGAGGCGACACACGGCCCAGTTGATCAGGCTATGAAGGACGCCAAGGTTACCGGCAAAGATCTGGATCACGTCATCTTGGTCGGCGGCGCGACCAGGATGCCGGCTGTGGTCGATCTAGTCAAATCGCTGACCGGCCAGGACCCCCATAAAGGAGTCAATCCTGATGAGGTCGTGGCTGTTGGGGCCGCTATCCAGGCCGGGGTGCTCAAGGGTGAAGTAAAAGACATCTTGTTATTGGATGTAGCTCCCCTGTCGCTGGGCATTGAGACCAAAGGTGGCGTTTTTACCAAGCTAATCGAGCGGAACACGACAATTCCGACCAAGAAGAGCGAAATTTTCACGACGGCGGAGGACAGTCAGACACAAGTAGAAGTTCATGTTCTGCAGGGCGAACGAGAGATAGCTACCTACAACAAGACGCTTGGGCGTTTTAATTTGGTGGGCATTCCACCAGCTCCGCGCGGGATACCCCAGGTCGACGTGTCTTTTGATGTCGATGCCAACGGAATAGTCAATGTTTCAGCTAAAGACCTAGGCACGGGCAAGGAGCAGAAAATTACTATCACGGCCAGCACCTCGTTGAGCGAGGATGAGATAAAACGAATGGTCACAGAGGCTGAAACTCACGCTGATGAAGATAAAAAGCGGCGCGAAGAGGCTGAGATCAGGAACACGGCTGATAATCTTGTCTACTCGACGGAAAAGACTCTCAAAGATTTGGGAGAGAAGGTCGAAGAGGAAGAAAAAACAAAAATAGAAGCCGGCATAGAAGAGACTAAAGAGGCCTTAAAAGGAACAGACACAGATAAAATCAAAGAAGTATCCGACAAGTTGTCACAGGATGCCCAGAAGCTAGCTGAGATGGTTTACGAACAGGCGCAAGCCGAACAAGCTAGCGCAGCCGGGAAGGACCAAGAAGAAGGCGCTGCCGGCGAAGAAGAGGCTGAGGGAGAAGTTATTGACGCTGAGGTCGTTGACGAGGAGAGCAAATAATGCGTTGGTTTGTTAAGGAGACAGCCTTTGAATAACAAAAAGGATCAGAACCAGGCAAAAAAAGATAAAAGCTCGAAAGACCCTCGACCAGATTCCGAGCCCCAAGACGAGTTCCAAGTTGACACAGTCGGGATGATAGAAGAGATAAAAGAAGATCTGGAAAAAGCTCAATGTGAGGCGGCTGACTACCTCGATAATTTGCAGAGGCTCAAGGCCGAGTTCGATAATTTTCGCAAGCGCATGTTGAAAGAGCAATCAGAGTTTTTAAAACTGGCCGCGCAGGAAGTGATAGGAACGCTCCTGCCTGTACTTGACAGTTTCGAGAGGGCGCTCGCACATGAAATCCACGGCGATCAAATAGATGAGTATAAGGGGGGCATGCAGATGGTTCACAAACAGTTTGAGGAAGCCCTGTCTAAAGAGGGGCTCAAAGCGCTTGAACCGGTTGGAGAACCGTTTGATCCCACTAGGCATGAAGCGATGTTGACGATGGAAAGCGATGAGTATCCGGAGGGCACGGTCGTTCAAGTTATTGAGAAAGGTTATCTTTTAAAAGACCGCGTTATCCGCCCCGCTAAAGTTGCCGTGGTCGAATAACGGATGTCAAAAAATCTTTGTAATTATGGCGAGTCTTTCGCTGCAGGTGATCAGAGATGAATGCTGGAAAGGCCAAAGACCACTATAAAACATTGGGCGTTGGCAAAAACGCGAGTCAGAAAGACGTAAAAAACGCGTATCGGAAACTAGCCCGGAAGTATCATCCCGACGCTAATCAAAAAAACAAGGTCGCCGAGGAACGTTTCAAAGAAGTGACGGAAGCTTATGAGACCCTGAGTGATCCGGAGAAGAGGACCGAATACGATCAGCAGGTCGAGTACTTCGCCTCGGGAGGTCCGCGGATGGGCGGTCGAGGCCCCGCTAACCCGAGAGGCCACCGCGACTTTTTCACCTCGGACGTCGATTTTGGTTCGATCTTCGGGGATGTCTATGGAGGTGGGGCGAAAGCCCCGGGGCCGACAAAAGGCGATGACCTCCATTATACGCTCACCCTCGGGCTTAAAGAGGTGGTAAAGGGGACGACCAAGAAGATAAAATACACGCGTCGCGCGGCTTGCGCGACATGTGGCGGAACCGGCGCGAAAGCCGGCACATCCCAGTCCACTTGTCCGACGTGCGGGGGACGTGGTGTTATCGCTCAAGACCAGGGATTTTTTAGTCTCAGCCGCGCCTGTCCGACTTGTGGTGGAGAAGGCGTAACAGTTAAAGATCATTGTCCAAAGTGCGGGGGGTCGGGAACGCTGCCGGAGGAGAAAGTTGTGACGGCGAAGATTCCCGCCGGCATTAGTGATGGGAGCAAGCTCAAGTTTCGCAGTCAGGGCCAAGCCGGCCATAGGGGCGCGTCGGCGGGCGATCTCTATATAATCGTTAAAGTCAGAAAACACCCCTTGTTTACGAGAAAAGGTAACAACATCCATATGAACTTACCGCTTAAATTTACCGAAGCGGCTTTAGGTGCTACGGTTAAAGTGCCCACGATCGACGGGAATGTGGGCTTGAAAGTTCCCCCCGGTACGCAGAGCGGGCAGACTCTGCGCATAAAGGGGCGAGGCGTCCCTAAAACCCGCGGTGTCGGTTCGGGAGACCTAATGGTCACTGTCCAAGTACAAGTTCCGTCCAAGCTCAGTCCGGATCAGCGCGAACTCCTGGCTCGTCTGGCCGATCAGTCAAAGGAGAACCCACGGGAAAAGCTGGAGGAACTGGCGGCTAGATCTTGAGTAGAGGTTAAATATGACGAAGCATGACGATCCCAAGCACGATGAAATTGAAGAAAAACCTGTCTACATGATCAGCATAGCCGCGAAGCTAACCGGCCTGCACCCGCAGACTCTTCGTATTTATGAGCGGAAAGAGCTCTTAACTCCCGGGCGGACGCCTAAAAGCACCCGCCTGTATTCGAAAAAAGATATCGATCGTCTTAGACACATTCAGAAATTAACCAATGAAGAAGGTGTAAACTTAGCCGGCGTGAAGATGATTATCGAACTTCAAAACCGGCTTGACGACATTCAGCGCAACCTCGTCGATATGGAAGATCAGATTGCTTCCGCCCAGCGGCGTTTGTCTGAGGAAACCTCTCGTTTCGCCCGGCATTACGGGCGGGAGCTCGTGGTTGTGCCGAAAGGGGCGCTGATGAAGCGGAAATGAATTTAGAGAAATTTACGATCAAGGCGCAGGAAGCACTGGGGCAGGCGCAGGCACTCGCGCAGGAATATCATCACCAACAGGTTGAAAACGATCATGTGCTTCTGGCTTTATTCAAGCAAGATGGCGGACTGGTGCCGCAAATAGTGAAAAAGGTCGGGTCAAGTCCTGAGACGATCATAAGTGAACTAGAGGCCGAGTTGAGCGAGAAGCCAAAAGTCACAGGCGCAAACACCCCGCCCTATCTTTCAACGCAAACGAATTCGATGTTGCAGTCGGCCCAAGCTGAAGCGACCCAGCTAAAAGATGACTATATCGCGGCCGAGCATCTGCTTATAGCGATAGCGGAAACCAAAGACGCCGCCGCCGGGAAGTTGAGCGCGGCTGGTGTTACCAAGCAGACTATTTATAAGACTCTCGTGGACATAAGGGGTTCGCAAAGGATTACTGATCCGAATCCGGAAGATAAATATCAATCACTTGAGCGCTTTGGCCGTGACTTGACGGCCTTGGCGAGGCAGGGAAAGCTTGACCCCGTAATCGGGCGTGATGACGAAATACGTCGTGTAATACAGGTTCTTTCCCGGCGGACAAAAAACAATCCCGTCTTAATCGGAGAACCGGGCGTCGGCAAGACCGCCATAGTCGAGGGGTTGGCTCTGCGGATTGTCGGCGGAGATATCCCTGAGGGTTTGAAAGACAAAAGAGTCGTCGCTCTTGATATCGGCGCTCTGGTGGCGGGCGCGAAATATCGGGGCGAGTTTGAGGACAGGTTAAAAGCCGTGCTTAAAGAGGTGACCGCGTCTCAAGGTGAAATTATCCTATTCATTGATGAGCTGCACACTATCGTTGGAGCGGGCGCCGCTGAAGGAGCGGTCGACGCTTCCAACATGTTGAAACCGGCATTAGCTAGGGGTGAAATTCGCACGGTCGGCGCCACGACACTGGATGAATATAGGAAACACATAGAAAAAGACGCAGCCCTGGAAAGACGCTTTCAGCCCGTCATGACGGAAGAGCCATCCGTGGAAGACACGGTCGCGATCTTGCGCGGGCTCAAAGAACGTTATGAAGTTTATCATGGTGTGCGGATAACCGATGCCGCGATTTTGTCAGCCGCTATGTTATCGAATAGGTATATCACCGATAGATTTCTGCCGGACAAAGCGATTGACCTAATAGATGAAGCCGCGTCGCGACTAAGAATTGAGATAGACAGTCTGCCGACTGAAATCGATGAAGTCGACCGGCGCATAAAACAACTTGAAATTGAGAAGGCCGCTCTTTTAAAAGAGAAGGACAGGAGCTCAAAAGAAAGACTAGCCAAGATCAATAAGGAACTTGCCGAGTTAAATGAGTCGGTTTCGACTATGAAACTGCATTGGCAATCAGAGAAGGACGCTATCTCTAAGATTCAAGCGCTCAAGGAAAGAACCGAGTCAGCCAAAGTAGAAGAGCAGCAGGCTGAGCGGGAGGGTGATCTGGCCCTCGCCGCCAAGTTACGATATGGCGATCTTCTTGACATGGAAAAAGAACTAGTAGTCGCTCAAGACGCTCTGCGCGTTGCTCAAAAAGACAAGGCGATGCTCAAAGAAGAGGTCGATAGCGATGACATTGCTGAAGTGATTTCGAAATGGACAAATATACCCGTCACTCGTCTGATGGAAGGCGAGATTGTCAAGCTCATGGAGATGGAAGCCCGGTTAGGTCATCGGGTTGTCGGCCAAGACGAAGCGATTATTGCGGTTTCCAACGCTATACGCAGAGCTCGGGCCGGTCTGAGCGATCCCGACCGTCCCATTGGTTCTTTCATTTTCCTAGGGCCCACGGGCGTTGGCAAGACTGAGCTGGCTAAAGCCTTGGCGGAATTTTTATTCGATGATGAGCGGGCCATGATTCGTCTGGATATGAGCGAATATATGGAAAAACATACGGTCGCCCGTCTGGTCGGGGCGCCTCCTGGTTATGTCGGATATGAAGAAGGAGGGCAGCTTACCAAAGCGGTACGGCGCCGTCCTTATACGGTCATCCTTCTGGACGAGATAGAAAAAGCGCATGGCGATGTTTTCAACATACTCCTGCAGGTACTGGATGATGGTCGTTTGACAGACGGGCAGGGTCGCACAGTAGATTTTCGGAACGCGGTTTTTATTATGACTTCCAACATTGGCAGTCAATGGATATATGAGTTCTCCGGTGACAGAAAGAAAATGGTCGAGAAGATCACGGACGCCTTGAAAGTTCAGTTCAGACCGGAATTTCTAAATAGAGTGGACGAAGTCGTCATTTTTAATAGTTTGGCGATTGAGGAAATAACAAAGATCGTGAATATTCAAATAGAGCTTCTCAAGAAACGCCTGGCCGACCGGAAAGTCGATCTTGAGCTGACGGAGGCGGCCACGGAACAGCTGGCACTAGCAGGATTTGACCCGGTCTACGGGGCACGGCCGCTCAAAAGAGTAATTCAGAAGCAGGTACAAGACCCTCTGGCGATGAAACTTCTAAATGGAGAAATCGGGGAATCGAGTGCTGTAACTGTTGACGCCGAGGACGAGCAGATCGTCTTCAGGACTAGAAAAAAACAGTCTGCGTCCCCTGACAGTGACCAATGATTCCTATCGGTGATGATGCTCCGACCAGCTCATTTCCTTTTGTAAACATAGCGCTGATTATAATAAATATAGCTGTTTTCGCCTATGAGCTCAGCTTGGGGGCGGGCGCGCAAACATTTATTAACAGTTATGGTCTCGTGCCGGGCAAAGTCGTACAGGCTATGACTGATCTGAATCCCGTTTCGCTTTCGAATAATTTTGTGACCTCAATATTTATCCACGGCGGCTGGTTGCACCTCATCGGCAATATGTTGTATCTCTGGATATTCGGGGATAATGTCGAGGACAGGCTCGGTCACCTGCGATACCTGGCGTTTTATATTTTGGCCGGGGCCGTAGCCATGGCGGCACATGTCAGCTCCATGCCGATGTCAGCCGAGCCGGCCATCGGTGCCAGCGGCGCGGTTGCCGGAGTTCTGGGAGCTTATCTAATCATGTTTCCCCGCGCCAAGGTCTTTATTGTCATACCCTTGTTCTTATTCTTCCCGGTCTTTGCCATAAAGGCGGTTTATGCCCTCGGGTTCTGGTTCTTACAGCAGCTTCTCAGCGGCGCCGGCGCTATTTTTGAACCGGCAGCGGCAGCAGGAGTGGCCTGGTGGGCGCATATTGGCGGCTTTATTGTAGGCATGCTTTACGCGCGCTTCTATATAAAAACACCAAGAATTCGCATCTACTGAGGATATTGACTGTCAAGACGGGGATAAAGACGAGAAGCGCTTTCAGCAAATATCATGGCTGACTGGAAGGCAAAAAAAACTGTTCGGGCGGGAAGGTAACCGCTGGTCTCACCGGGGGTGTTTACGACGAAAAGTGTTTCTGAGTTAGATTTGAAACAGATAGCCGGTTTCGAATCACACGGAAAGTTAGTAGTCAGTCTATATCTAAATGTTGACGGGTCCCGCTATCCCAGAATCCAGGATTATGAAAAAGAACTCCACGGGCTGATGCGCAAGGCCGAACATGATTGGCTGCGCAACGGTGAAATACTGAAGCTGAAGAAACAAGCGCTCAAGAAAAACCTGGAAAAAATTGATTCCTATGTGACGGGAGAGTGGCGACGTAAGGGAATCAAAGGTCTTGTCATATTCAGCTGCTTGGAGGTTGATTTTTGGCAAGTGTATGAATTGCCGGTCGGTCTGCGTTCTTCGCTGATCATCGGGGATGAACCTCACGCCAAAGAACTTGTCGCTCTGCTCAATGAGTTTAAGCGGTTTTGCGTGGTCAGCGTCAGTAGAAAGAAGGCTCGTTTTTTTACGGTTGGTCTTAATGAGATTGAGGAGCATCAGGGCGTTATGGTAGACGAATGGGTACCCGACCAGGTAAAAGAAGGAGAGTGGGCCAGTCTTAGACAGTCACGGATCGCCCGGCATATCGAAGATCATGTTCTGCACCACTTAAAAGATATAGCGCGATTAACTTATAATTTTTTCGTCGAACACAAAATTGATAGATTGATATTGGCCGGTCACAAAGAACTAATACCCAGATTTAGAGCTGTACTCCACCCGTATCTGCAGGAACGCGTCGCCGGAGAGTTCAATGCTGAGCCCGACACCCCGCTCTCGGAAATCCTGAAAAGAAGTCTATTAGTTGAGAAAGAAATTCAATTGCGCGAAGAAGAATATCTTTTCAATAAGCTCAGGAATGAAAATCACGAGGGCGGCCTGGCGGTCATCGGTCTGCGGCCCACAATTGAAGCGTTGATGAGGGGTCAAGCTGATACATTGGTAATCGGTGATGGGCAACCCCGACAAGGTTTTGTGTGTTATAAAGATCACTACTTGTCGGTCGGGTCCGGAGATTGTCCCGTCTGCGGAGACGCGCTGCATGAGTCAAGCGATGTTATTGAAGATATGATTCACTTGGCCCTTAATCAAAACGTGCAGATAGAGCACCTAACCCACATAGATGAGTTTAGAGAAAAAGATAAATATGGCGCTTTATTGCGGTTTGGGTTATAAAGAAGGCAAGACTAACCAAGAGCTGGGTTAAGTAACAGACGGCGCGAAAAAGGAGTGAATGTGGAAGAGGAAAAACACGAATCCAAACCGGAAGAAAAAACTCCGAGTGAGCCGGAGAAAACGAGCGGAGTCAAGGCAGAGGCGGAGACATCAACTGGTCTGGAGCCGAACCTCGCGGCACTATTAGCTTATCTGTTCGGTTGGATCAGCGGGCTCATTTTTTATCTTATCGAAACTAAAAACAAGTACGTTCGCTTTCACGCGCTCCAGTCTATTTTGTTCAGTATCGCCTATTTTGTGGTCTTTTTCGTTATCGGCACGATATTTAGCGTTCTTGGTAGTATGCCGGGGGCCGGGCTGCTGTTCGCGTCTTTAGGGGGGCTTTTCTCCATGGTCTTTGGAATCGGCTTTTTTGTTGTCTGGATTATGTTAATGGTCAAGGCCTACAAGGGTGAAAAGTGGTTACTGCCGATCATCGGCGATATAGCTGAGAAAAACGCTTAAGAAAAACAGTTTTGTCGTTGACGGAGCGACTTTTTCAAAAAAGTAAAGCGCGGCCGACAGGCCGCGCTTTTTATTGCTTTAATAATTATAAGCCATATCATTCTGGCACCCGCTTGCGCGAGTGTAAACTCCAGCGGGAATCTCGACACCAGCTCGGGTCAATGCCAAGTCTCACCCTGTAGTTCCATATTACTTAACTTTTTGATCTGCTGTTCTATCGTCTCAATCTGTATATCTACTATAAGGGCCCTGTCTTTCTTGGCATGACTATTTTTCAGATCTTCCAATCTAGCCTTTAAATATTGCAATCGCTTTTCCAGCAATTCCGCCATGTCGTTTCCCTCCTTGATTTGAGTCCCGAGTGGCAAAAACTAGAAAGCGTCTCACTTTTTTTCTATTTCACCACCAGAACTTTTTTGACTATACGCATCTGCACCCATTTGGTTGAATCATCAAGCTTTTTGTTCGGTCGCTCTAAACTAGCTCGACCAAGTGTCATTTTATCCCCCCAAGGGGCATAAAGTCAAGTCCATGGGGGTCAGGTCTTGCAATGACACATTTTCTATTGTGTACTGCGTATTTGCAAGGCATTGCTTCTTTGATAAACCCGATAGGAAGAGGAAAATGTGTCATTGCAAGACCTGACCCCCTATCTAGATTTTACCTTTGATATGAGATCGCGGATTTTACCTTTGAGACCTGAAGACACCCAAATATCGCCTTTGACGTCAACCAGGATAGCTTCAACACCGGTAAGACTCTCGACCAAAGCACGGGCCTCAGCGGGCTTCAGAACGCTTAAACCGGTCGATAACGCGTCCGCGAAGGTAGAACTCCGTTGAGTGACTATGGTCACACTCATAAAGGCTCTGGCCGGGAAGCCGGACTTCGGATTTAGCAGATGATGATATCTGCGACCTCTTTTCATGAAAAACTGTTGATAATCACCTGAAGTGCTGATACTGCCCCTTTTCAGCTCGATCACGCCCAACAGGTTGGGTGTTTTTCGAGGGCGTGGTGATTGGATGCCGATCAACCAGGGGAGATTTCCCGGTTTTGGCCCTTGCGCTTTTGTGCCGCTAACCGATGTGACCAGGACATTTTTTAAACCGCGGCGCGCCAGTTCCCGCGCGGCCCTGTCAAGGGCGACGCCTTTGGCGATTCCCCCCAGATCGAGACGCATACCCTTTCGCCGCAGCCGCACAGAATGCGCCGGCCCATCGAGCACGATGTCTTTAGAGCCGACTAATCTCAAAGCTGCGCGCAACTCGGCTTTTTTTGGCACACGGGGTTGGTTTCCGAAGCGCCAGAGGTCGGTGAGCGGACCGATCGTCGGGTCAAATCCGCCCCGTGTCAGGGCCGCTATTTTTTTTGATACTTTTATCGCATCCCACATATCCGGCGAGACCTTAATTGTCGCCGTTGTCCCGGCTCGCCTGTTGATTTTTACTGTCTCACTGTTTTTGTCGTAGATACTTAGGTGTCGCTCAACGGATCGTATCTTCGCGAAGGCCGCCGTAAACGCCCGATCAACGTTTTTTTCGCTGACGGTGTCAAGATCGTAGCTTCTAATAGTAACCACCGTGTCCATGAGAAATTTTTTCTCGACTAGAGACGGCGCCGAGTTTCGACAACCGGTCGCGACGAGGATCAGCAAGGACAAAAAAATTAATGGTCTCAGATTCACGTCAGATCGCCACCAAAAAAGAAAAATGGCATGTCAGTTCTGAGAAGTTTATGAATGTTCTTAACTGGCAAAAGATGAGGAAAGTCACGACTTTCGCTCAGAGGGCTCTGTTGACAAGCCCTATTTATCGCATAAGATAATCCTATAAAAATTCGGAGATGTTGTTTTGAAGATAGGGTATCCACAAGCACTACTTTATTACAAATATTTTCCGCTTTGGGAAACTTTCTTCAGCAATCTCGGCGCTGAAGTTGTTTTGTCTGGTCAAACAAATAAAAAGATACTAAGTCTTGGCGCGCTCGAAGCGGAAAATGAGCTTTGCCTGCCCGTAAAAGTTTTCTACGGCCACCTTCTTACTCTAGCGGACAAAGTTGACGCTATCTTTGTTCCCAGGATCGTCAGTGTTGAGAAAAACGCTTTCACTTGTCCCAAATTCATGGGTTTGCCGGACATGGCGCGGAGCGTGGAATACGCGATGCCGCCGATCATCAGTCCAACCATCGACGTCAACCAGGGATGGAAGCAATATATGCGGACCGTTTTGGAGCTTGGCAAAGAGTTCACATCCAGCCGGGTAAAAATACTCTCCGCTTACCGGGAGGGTGTCAAGGCACTGCACGCGCATAAGAGACGGGTTCTGGCCGGGGCGACGTCGCTTGATGTAATTGATAAGCATGAAGTTAAGAGTGGTCCCACTGATATCAAGATTGGCATAGCCGGTCACCCATACAATATTTATGACAAATACATAAGCATGAATGTGATTAAGCGCCTGCGCCAGATGAAGATCGGAGTTGAAACCGGTGAGATGATCCCGGAGCGCGTAGTAGAGCGTGAATCAAGCACTCTGCCTAAAGACCTCTTTTGGACATATGAGCGAGAAGTCATTGGCACAATATTTCATTGGTCAAGAAACGATCTGGTCGACGGCATTATCTATATTTTGGCTTTCCCTTGTGGACCTGATTCTCTGATTCAATCCCTAATGGAGCATGAATTGCGCCGTGAAGAAGCCACCGTACCGATGATGTCTCTAGTCATCGATGAGCACAGCGCTGAAGCCGGTTTTATGACCAGAATTGAGGCTTTTACCGATATGATAAGGCGCAAAAAAAGATTTAATCAGCGAGAGGTGGGCTGATCATGCTCTCTTTCCCCCAAATGGGCAATGTTGATAGACTCCTGAGAGACATTTTGGAGCGTCTTGAAGTCGAGCATATGGCTCCGCCTAGAACAACTGCCAAGACCTTAACGTTGGGGACTAAACACGCGCCGGAATTTTCTTGTTTGCCTCTTAAGATCAATATTGGAAACTTCATTGAGGCTCTGGAAGGCGGGGCCGACAAGCTTCTCATGGCGGGCGGCAGAGGACCATGTCGTTTCGGCTACTATGCCGAGCTTCAGGATCGCATATTAAGAGACGCCGGGTTTGATTTTGAAATGATAACGGTTGAACCTCCGAGTCTCGGCATTACAAAATTTGTCGGGCCGATCAAGCGTGTCTCAAAAAAGTCGACCCGGCAAATCTGGCGTATTTTGAAGGACAGCTTCCCGAAAGCCCGGGGTTTTGATTATCTCGAGAAAAGAGCGCTTGAAACTAGGTGCTTTGAGGAGAATATAGGCGACACGACCAGGGCGCATAAACGGGCGATGGATATACTTTCGGTGGCCAAAAAGCCGGTCGAGACAACTGAAGCGATTGAGGCTGGTTTGAAGCTCATTGACTCTGTCGACGGCGACCGGGACAGGCCGGTTCTCAAGGTTGGTTTTGTCGGCGAGTTTTTTATTCTGCTGGAGCCTTTTGTCAACTTCGATGTTGAGGAGTGGTTGGGAAATCATGGAGTAATGGTTTCGAGGAGCGTTTATATTACCGACTGGATAGGTCCGTCAAGCAAGAATCCCGTTGCCGGAACAACCGAGGCTGAGCTGGCAGAGCTGGCTAAGCCATACCTTGGCCACTCTGTGGGCGGCGAAGGCCTGCCCAGTGTTGCGCACACAATACTCTATTCACAGGAAGGCTATGATGGTGTTGTGCATATGTTCCCGTTTACTTGTATGCCTGACACTATCGCCAAGGCTATTATCGGACGGGTCAGCAGTGATTTGAATTTCCCCGTTCTTCACTTCACAATCGATGAGCAAACGGGAAAAGCCGGTGTGATAACGAGGCTGGAAGCGTTTCTGGATCTACTGGCCGGGCGCCGGAGGGCGCAAATCGGCAGAGGAAAGATTAGGGCGGGTGAGAAAAGTGCAGGGATATTTAGGAGTTGATGTCGGTTCTGTCAGCACAAATCTTGTAGTTCTGGACACTGACGGCGGGGTTGTTGAATCCGTTTATCTGAGGACTCAAGGTCAACCGATCGTCGCGGTTCAGCAAGGGTTGACAGAGATAGATAGCCGTGTCGAAGAGTCTCTAGAGATTATCGGGGTGGGCACGACCGGCAGCGCCCGTCACTTAAGCGGCGTTATTGTCGGGGCGGACATTGTGAAAAATGAGATTACAGCTCACGCTATCGCCGCCGGGCATGAGGTTCCAGGTGTGCGTGTTGTGTTGGAAATAGGTGGTCAGGACTCAAAGATAATCTTACTGAACGATGGTATAGTCGTTGATTTTGCCATGAATACAGTGTGCGCCGCGGGTACGGGTTCGTTCCTTGATCACCAGTCGGCTCGTCTTGGGATACCGATCGAGGATTTTGGAGATCACGCCCTCAAAGCTGAAAATGGCGCTATGATCGCCGGGCGGTGCTCAGTTTTCGCTGAATCAGATATGATCCATAAACAACAAGTCGGCTGTAAGCTTGAAGATATAATCTTCGGCCTCTGCCAGGCGCTGGTGCGGAATTATCTGAATAACTTAGCAAAGGGCAAAGATATTAGCGGCCCGATAGCGTTTCAGGGCGGTGTGGCGGCTAATACCGGCATGAAAAGGGCTTTTGAAGAGGCGCTTAACCAAGACATTCATGTTCCCAAGCATCATTCGGTTATGGGAGCGATCGGGGCCGCTCTACTGGCTAAAGAAGAGATGTTGCTTGATCCCCAGCCGACTGTTTTTAAGGGTTTTGCCACGGCGAAACTTGATTATAAAACAAGTAGTTTTGCCTGTGGTGGTTGCGAGAACAATTGTGAAATCATAAAGATTCTGGTCGATAACGAAGTGCTGGCGCGCTGGGGCGGCCGCTGTGGTAAGTGGGAGATCGACCAAATTAGGCGACAAAATTTGCAGCCAGTCGGGGCTGACTGCTCAACCTGCGAGTAAGCTATCTCTGTTCGCCGACGCGCAGCCGTTTGAAGAAAACATTCAACAAGTCACGACACTTTTCTTTCTCAACACCCGCTGTGACTTTGAGCCGATGCGGTAGTTTCGGCTCATCGATTATGTTCATGACGCTGCCCGCGGCGCCTGCTTTTGGATCCGGAACGCCGTAGACAAGCCGGGCGATTCTGGCCTGTTGAATGGCGCCGGCGCACATCGGGCACGGCTCTAAGGTCGCATAAATGGTGCAACCGACCAGACGCCAGTTCTTAAGCCTGTCGGCAGCATCTCTGAGGGCCAGCATTTCGGCGTGCGCGCATGGATCCTGCCAACTTTCTCGCTGGTTGTGGGCTCGCGCTAAGACAAGACCGTCTTTGACGATTACGGCGCCGATAGGGACTTCGTCTTTGCTCAACGCTTGTTGGGCTTCCTCAAGCGCCAAGGTCATGAATTCTTTATCGAAATTCAGAAAAGAGGATTCCATAAAAGCGATTATAGGCGAAGATTATGAGCTTTGTAAGAGCGAGTTATCGGTTTTTTGGTCGTACCATAATCTTGCCGGCCAGCTCCGGTCCAATGGCTTGACTCTTGTTTTCAATCAAGATCGTGATCGGGCCGCCGAAAGGCGCCACGTTATCGATTTTCACGTCCGTGTTCGGCACTAAGTTGAGTTTGGTCAGATACTTTAGGATGTCGGAGCTCTCGTCGGTGATGAGCACGACTTGGCCCGTCTGCCCGGGCTTAAGAGCTGAGAGCGGCGTAACGTCAAGCTTGGCTGGTTGGCCGGACGCGTCCGGGATAGGGTTCCCGTGTGGGCAAGTCAGCGGATTGCCCAGTTTTTGGGCCAACTTTTTCTCGACTAGCGGGCTGATGGCGTGCTCAAACAGACAGGCTTCCGAGTGGACCTGGTCCCAGCTTAAGCCCAGTATATCTGTGAGAAAACGTTCAGCCAGACGATGTCGTCTAACGACAAGGCCGGCCTGTTTAAAGCCTTCCTCTGTCAATGAAACTTCTCGCTGTTTGTTGTAGCTGATAGTTCCGCTCTCAGCCAATTTCTTCATCATTTCTGAGGCTGATGGGACAGATAGCTCCAAGTTTTCAGCAATCCGCGAGATATTAGCCGGTTGTTTAGTTTTTTCTTGGATTTTGAAGATTTCTTCGAGGTATTCTTCAATTCTTGGCGAGCTCATGCTGCTAGAATAGCGAATCAATCAATTCAAGTCAATCGGGCAGAGCTTTAGACTTGTTTGTTTTCACTCTTCACTGGACTGCTGCCGGCCTTTGGCAATAGTCCTCTTTATAGGCTGGTCCATTCCCAAAAAGGCGATGTCTGCAGTCCTCGCAGCCAAGAATTGACATAGACTATCTGATTTGTGAGAAGAAGTATCCCCATCGTGATCAACAAAAGGCCGCTGATGACGGATATGAGCCGATAGTGTTTTCGGATCCAGCCGAAAGCTACCAGGAACCGGCTGAACAATAGTCCCGTAAGAATGAAAGGAATTCCCAAGCCCAGCGAATAAACCGCCAAAAGAGCCATGCCGGTGGTGACTGTCCCGGTCGAGCCCGCGTACGTTAATATGGAGGTCAAGATCGGCCCGACACACGGGGTCCACGCCACCGCGAAGGCCATTCCTAAAACAACAGTGCTAAATGGGCCGCGCGGTTTGATCTTTGCGCTGACTCCGCCTCCCTGGAAAAAAGGCAACTTAAACAGACCGATTAATGACAGCCCGAAAATAATTATCATAACCGCGGCGATTTTATTCAAAAGGCTCCGGTAAGACAAGAGAAAACTGCCGATGTACGAGGCGGAAGCACCCATGAATATGAAGACCAGTGTAAATCCCAGAACGAACATGGTTGAGGCCAATAGGATCCGATTGCGACGCTCGGAGGTTTGGTTGCTTAGTTCATCGAGTGAGAATCCGGAAATAAAAGAAAGATAACCGGGGATAAGCGGCAAAACGCAAGGTCCTAAAAAAGATACAAAACCGGCGGCAAATGCCCAGACAAAACTTATGTTAACGTCAGATATGGTAGACAACTTGAGAAGAAACTTAACACAATTCTTAACAAAGCTCCAGCATTTGACTATTGAGAAGGCACGCTACTTGATTAATGCGGGGACACCATACCTATTTCTTCTGTCAAAATAGGTATGGTGTCCCCGCATTAATCACTTTATGGTCTGCTTTTGGCATGTGCTAGAATGTTAGATCATGAAAAAGAACGTTATGAGAGCAGTAATTCCAGCAGCCGGGCTAGGAACTCGTTTATTGCCGGCCACCAAATCACAGCCGAAAGAGATGTTGCCGATCGTCGATCGGCCGGCCATCCAATATGTCGTTGAGGAAGCGATTAATTCAGGCATACGGGACATTCTAATCATCACCGGACGCGGAAAACGGACTTTGGAAGATCACTTTGACCATGCTATCGAGTTGGAGTCGGTTTTAGCCGCTAAAGCCGCGGACCACATGATCGAAAAATTGCGGGCAATCGCCGACGCGGCTGATATTTTCTTTATTCGTCAGAAACAGCCAAAAGGTCTTGGCCACGCCGTTAGCTGCGCGAGAAGACATATTGGCGAGGAACCATTCGCGGTGATGTTAGGCGATGACATTTTTGTTTCGGAACCACCGGCTTTGGAGCAGATGATTGATTTATACGAGCGCAAACCGGGAATTATCATCGCGATCCAAGAAGTGTCTGCCGTTCAGACCAGCTTATATGGGATTGTTTCCGGCGAGGCTATAAGTGAGAGTGTTTTTCAGGTCAACGATCTAGTTGAAAAGCCGTCACCCGGCAAGGCGCCCTCAAACCTAGCCATCGTCGGCCGATACATATTTCCGCCCGAGATTTTTCAGGCACTGGAACAAACCAAACCCGACAGCAATGGCGAGATACAATTAACTGACGCTATCAGAAAGCTATTAAGTGATGTGCCTGTGTATGGCTATCGTTTTTTAGGCAAACGATATGATATCGGCAGTAAGTTATCTTATCTGACTACAAACATTGAACTGGCTCTCCAGCGTCCCGATATGCGCGAAGAACTGCTGGTCTTTCTCAAGGAGCTTATCGGCGAGAAGCTCCCGACGTCCTTGACTTGAGGGTTGGAATTACCTACCATGATTCCTGGGAATTTATGAATCGCATGCTTAGTAAGTCGGAAAAATAATCGCTGTCAGGTCTTGAATTGAAAATCCCCCCCGTTACTCCCGGTGATGTTGTTTTTATCGGAGTGTGTGGGAAATTGGCTTGTAAAGTGGAATAAAAGACAGAAGTTCCGGCTTATTTTTTTGCGTGAAAGAACATATGGAAGATTATGACGTAATAATAGTGGGTGCCGGTCCGGCGGGTATTTTTACCGCCCTGGAGCTGCTCAAGAAGAATCACATCCGGGTATTGATTCTGGAAAAAGGCCCTGATCTTGATAAACGGGTCTGCGTTGCCAGAACCAAAGACAAGAGCTGCAAAATTTGCCATCCGTGCGCCATTACATCCGGCTGGGGTGGCGCGGGCGCGTTTAGTGACGGAAAACTTACACTCACGCCTGAAATCGGCGGTTGGCTTGAAGAATATATAGGTCGCGAGAGGCTAGTCGAGATGATTTCATATGTTGACAGTGTCTATGTGGACTTCGGAGCGCCCGACCGCGTTCATGGCCAGAATAGCAAGCTAATAGAGCGTATAAGAAAACGGGCCGTCAAGGCGGAGTTGACTTTGATCAGCGCTCATATTCGTCACATGGGTACGGACACTTGCGCCAAAGTATTGGAAAACATGAGAGACACAATTGGGCGCGGGGCCACAGTCCTGACGAGAACAGGGGTCGATCAGATCATTGCTGAAGACGGCAAGGCGGTCGGCGTCATTACCTCAGACGGTGATCGGATAAAGGCTCCTTATGTCGTCGTCGCGCCCGGGCGAGAAGGGGCTGATTGGCTCAGCGGGGAGGCCGGACGCTTAGGGGTGTCGACGCAGAGCAACGCGGTCGACATCGGGGTTCGCGTCGAAGTGCCGGCGGTCGTGACTGAAGAACTGACAACCGCTCTTTATGAATCAAAACTCATCTATACTTCCAGGTCGTTTCAGGATCAGGTCAGGACATTCTGCATGAATCCTTATGGGGTTGTCTCGCCGGAATTGAATGACAATGTGCTCTTAGTTAACGGCCATAGTTATTCAGATAGTCGTACAGACAACACCAACTTCGCGTTGTTGGTAAGCACAACCTTTACCGAGCCCTTCAAAGAGCCGATAACTTATGGTAAGTATATTGCGCGGTTGGCTAATCTCATCGGCGGGGGAATAATAGTTCAAACTTTGGGAGATCTTCAGTTGGGTCGCAGGTCGACTCCGGCTCGTATCGCTAAGAGCACAGTTAAATCAACGCTAGTTGGAGCGACACCCGGTGATTTAAGCTTTGTCCTGCCTTACCGGTATCTTGCTGATATCAAGGAAATGCTCGAGGCTCTTGATAAGATGGCTCCGGGAATCAATTCGAGGAACACGCTGCTCTACGGTGTTGAGGCCAAGTTTTATTCTTCGCGTATGAAGCTCACATCAAATCTGGAGACCCAGATCACCAATCTTTACGCGATAGGTGACGGGGCCGGGATAACCCGCGGCCTGATCCAATCATCTTGCTCGGGAGTGGTTGTCGCGCAGTCCGTGTTGGAAAAAGTTGATGCCGCATGACCGGCGCTAAAGTGTCCGAATTCGGACCACTAGAAAGGTAGGCGATATGCCGGGAACGATACTTATTGGCACCCAATGGGGTGACGAAGGCAAGGGCAAGATAACAGATATTCTCTCGGATGACATGGATATTGTCGTCCGCTATCAAGGCGGTAATAACGCCGGCCATACGGTAGTCAAAGGGGACACGGAACTGAAGCTGCACCTGATACCGTCGGGAGTTTTGTATGCTCATATTATCCCGATCATCGGTGATGGCGTGGTTATTGATCCCAAGGTTTTAATAGATGAAATTGAGGGTCTTCAGGTCAAAAGAATTCATGTCGAAAAGCTGATTATTAGCGGTAACGCTCACCTAATCATGCCTTACCACCGTCTTCTTGACCAAGCTGCCGAGACTCATCTTGGTAAAGCCAAGATAGGCACGACTCGCAGGGGTATCGGCCCGGCTTATACCGACAAGGCCGCCAGGGTAGGTATCAGAGTCCAGGACTTGCTGGACATGAAGATATTTCGCGAGAAACTGGCCCAGGTTTTGTTGAGCAAAAATGAGCTTTTAGAAAAAATATATGAGTTACCACCGATGGATTTGGATGAAATAGTCAGAGAATACGAAGGCTACGCTGATCGACTGCGCGGCCTTATAAAAGACACGTCATTGTTCATAAACCAGATGCTTGATTCCGGTAAAAAGGTGATTTTCGAGGGCGCACAGGGCACCTTGCTCGACCTAGATCACGGCACTTATCCTTTTGTAACGTCATCTTCTCCAATTGCCGGGGGCGCTTGCGCCGGAGCCGGGGTCGGTCCGCTTAAGATCGATAGAGTCACGGGGATTGTCAAAGCCTATGTCACAAGGGTCGGCTCGGGTCCGTTCCCGACCGAGTTGGACGACGAAGTCGGCCGGCATATGCTTGATGTTGGCGGTGAATTTGGCACGACAACGGGAAGACAAAGGCGGTGTGGCTGGTTTGACGGCTTAATTTTGCGTTACGCGACACGGATAAACGGGTTGAGCGATATGGTTCTGACAAAGCTCGATGTTTTAACCGGCATCTCCCCTCTTAAGATTTGTGTCGGCTATGATTATAAGGGCAAAATATATCGAGAATTTCCGCCGCATCAAACCATCTTTCACAAATGTCAGCCGGTATACGAAGAACATGAAGGTTGGACCGAGGATATCACCGGAGTCATAAACGTAGCCGACCTGCCGAAGGCGGCCAAGAGCTATATTGACCGGATAGAGGAGTTGGCCGGAGTCAAATTCTCAATCATTTCTGTCGGCCCGAAACGATCGCAAACCATAATTGTCTAAACCGGGGACGTTCCTCAATTACTACAATTACTTCATCTTACTGCTGTAATAACCAAGGATATTCCTCAAAAACTACAAATCTTTTTGACTAATTATTTCGCTACAAAGTATTTGCACTATTTGAGGAACGTCCCCGTGCTCTAGTTTCAATTGCTACTTTCGCTTATTATTAAATCACATGCGATTACTTGTAATTGGCGGCGGCGGCCGCGAACACGCGTTAATTTGGAAACTAAGCGACAGTCCCCGAGTTGAGAAGATTTTCGCCGTGCCCGGTAACGGCGGAATATCTGAATTAGCGGATTGTTATCCAAGTGTGCCGATCGATAGTGACCTGGTCAATTGGGCTGAGAAACACAAGATAGACCTAGTAGTAGTTGGCCCTGAAGCTCCGCTTGTGGCCGGGTTAGCGGATCAATTTGAGGCCGCGCAAATAGCTGTTTTCGGGCCGTCAAGCGGAGCAGCCAGGCTCGAGGGAAGCAAGGCTTATGCTAAAGAGATCATGCGGGCTGCCGGAGTTCCAACAGCGGCCGCTGACGTCTTTTCTAACTTTGATGAAGCGCTCGCTGGTATCCGTGCTTGGAAAGCCCCATATGTGATAAAGGCTGACGGCCTGGCGGCCGGCAAGGGAGTAATAATTGCCGAGGACGAGGCAGCCGCCGAACAAGCGCTTCGAGAATGTTTGGTAGACCAGCGATTCGGGTCAGCCGGGCAGACGGTGCTTGTCGAGGAGTTTTTGTCGGGACCGGAGGTTTCTATCCTAGCGTTTGTTGACGGGGAGACGGTCAGAGTTATGCCGGCGTCTCAGGACTACAAACGCGTGGGTGAAGGTGATGCCGGACCTAATACAGGCGGCATGGGCGCGTACGCGCCGGTACTCTTTATGGATGAAGATAGATGTGAACGAGTGGTTGCTGATATAATCAGGCCGACCATTCAAACTTTGGCCGAAGGAGGCATCGATTACAGAGGGATTCTTTACGTCGGCCTTATGATGACCGACGACGGTCCCAAGGTGCTTGAGTTCAATGTTCGATTTGGTGATCCTGAGACACAGGTGCTTATGTTGTTGCTCGAAAGTGACCTCGCGCAAGTCATGCGGGCATGCGCGCGCGGCGAGTTGGCTGATGTTGACATCACCTGGGCGGCGAAAAAGTGCGTCTCAGTGGTGATGGCCTCGGAGGGTTATCCGCGATCACCGGTGGTCGGCCGTGAAATAACGGGTTTGTCGGCTGCGGCAAGAACAGATGTCGAGATTTTTCACGCGGGTACCAAGCATGAAGATGGCCGCCTTGTCACAAGTGGCGGCAGAGTATTGAACGTTAGCGCGGTCGGCGATTCGTTTGCCGAGGCTAGAGGCAGGGTTTACGAAGCCCTAAAGCGTATTAATATTCAGGGCGGATTCTTCCGCCGGGATATCGCAGAACATTTAAACCGACATTAAAGATTACATAACAGCAGACTCTTAGAAGGAGGGGAATATGACCAGGCCTCTTGTGGCAATAGTTATGGGCAGCACATCCGATTCAGAGATGATGAGTCGGGTTGGACAAACACTTCAGTCTTTTGAAATTCCTTTCGAGGAAATCGTGATATCCGCTCATCGAAGTCCGAAACGATTGCATGATTACGTCACACAACTGCCGTCTCGTGAGATTGAGGTAATAGTAGCCGGAGCAGGCAAAGCCGCGCACTTAGCCGGTGTGGTGGCTTCTTTAACCACTCTGCCTGTGATCGGGGTTCCAATGCCCACCTCTGACCTGGGCGGCCTGGATTCACTGCTATCGATTGTGCAGATGCCCAGAGGCGTACCGGTTGCCACCGTGGCCATAGGCGGGGTGGAAAACGCTGCCATACTAGCGGCCCAGATACTTGGGCTTAGGCACCCTGGTATCGCTGAGCGTTTGGTTGCTCACAAGAAAGAACTAGCCGATCCTCAGGAAAAATCATGATAACAACTATAAAGAAACATTAGAAAAGAGCGATTTGATGATTGAGCGCTATACCCTTCCGGCCATGGGTCGTCTCTGGACGGAGCAGGCAAAATATGAGCGCTGGCTGCAGGTTGAACTGGCCGCGACAGAGGCCCAAGCTGAGCTGGGCTATGTTCCCGATGATGTTCCCGAAAAAATACGGAAAAAGGCTACCTTTAGCGTTGATCGGATCGTCCAGATTGAGGAAGAAGTCCATCACGACGTTCTGGCTTTTTTGACCAGTGTCTCAGAATCGCTCGGCGAGGAAGGGCGTTTTGTTCACTATGGGATGACATCTTCGGATGTTGTTGATACCGCGCTTTCCATGGGTATGCGCGACGCGGCCGATCTGTTGGTTCAAGAAGCGAAGAAACTGCAGGAGGTTTTGAAAGAACAAGCAGTCCGTTACAGACATACAATCATGGTCGGGCGCACTCACGGGGTTCACGCCGAGCCGACTACTTTTGGGCTTAAGATATTGCTCTGGTACTTTGAGATGCAGCGCAATATCGAGCGCCTGGAAGCGGCGCGGCAAGTTATTTCGGTGGGCATGTTCTCCGGGGCTGTCGGCAACTACTCAAACATTGACCCAAGGGTTGAGGGATTGGCTTGCGAAAAGCTGAAACTTACACCATCGCCGGCGTCAAACCAAGTAATTCAAAGAGACCGCCACGCCCAATACATGACAACCATCGCCGTGGTTGGCGCGACGATCGAAAAAATCGCCACGGAGATCCGTCACCTTCAGCGCACAGAAGTATTAGAGGCCGAAGAACCGTTTTCCGCCGGACAGAAGGGTTCATCGGCGATGCCCCATAAAAGAAACCCGATTATCACTGAGAGGTTGAGTGGTCTGGCCCGGTTGCTCCGCGGTTACGCGCAGACCGCTCTGGAAAATGTAGCTCTCTGGCACGAAAGAGATATTTCACATTCGTCGGTGGAAAGGGTCACGGTACCTGACGCCACCATATTGCTCGACTATATGTTGCAAAAATTGACGCGGGTTATGAAAGGTCTCCAGGTCTATCCCGAAAACATGAGCAAGAATCTATCCGCAAGCCATGGGTTAGTATTCTCGCAACATGTTCTGTTGGTCCTGATTGACAAAGGGCTCTCGCGCGAAGAGGCTTATAGCTTAGTTCAGCGTAATGCTATGCTTAGTTGGAAAGAGAAATCATCTTTTCAGCGGCGCTTGCTGGGAGACAAAGAAGTTCGCAAGCACTTATTGGCCACGGAGATTGATGCGTGCTTTGAAATTTCTCACTATCTCGAAAACATAGATAAAATATTTGAAAGAATGGGAAGTTGAATGCGACTGTTTGTTGAGAGGAGGATACATGGCTAAAGATTTCAGCGGGTGTCACGTACCTTTGATAACACCCTTCAAGGAGGACCTGTCCCTTGATGAACCGGGTCTAAGAGAGCTGGTTCATCACTTTATTGAAGTTGAAAAGGTAAATGGTCTGGTTCCGTGCGGAACAACCGGTGAATCACCAACGCTTACCAATGAAGAACATGACCGTGTTATCGAGGTAGTCGTCGACGAGACGGCCGGGCGGGTCCCGGTTATAGCGGGGACAGGCTCGAACTCGACCCAAGAAGCAATTATTAGAACCAATCACGCGGAACACGTGGGGGTCGATGCCAGCCTGCAAGTTGCTCCTTACTACAACAAGCCGACACAAGACGGAATTACCGCGCACTATGAGGCGATCGCGGCAGCCACGAACCTGCCCATTATCATCTACAATATTCCTTCACGCGCAGGTTGTAACATTGAGCCAAAAACGATAATTGATCTAGCCAAGATTGATAATATTGTCGGGGTCAAAGACGCCGCCGGAGACCTTAACCAAACAATGACTCTTCTGAGCGCGCTGGGCCTAAACGGCAAGGGTTTTTATCTTCTTTCCGGCGAAGACCCGATGACGTTCCCCATGATGTGTTTGGGTGCCCATGGGACGATTTCCGCCGTTGCTAATGTTATCGGCAAAGAGTTCACAGCCATGTGCGACGCGGTGAAAAGCGACCGGATTGAAGATGCCAAAAAGATTCATTATCAAATGCTGCCGCTGGTAAGAGCGCTCTTTATTGAGACTAATCCCGTGCCGGTTAAAGAGGCCCTGGGTATGATGGGGTTGCCGTCCGGGCCGCCAAGGCTGCCATTGGTGCCGCTGAGGGCTGAAAACCGGGCCATGTTGGCCGAAGAGCTGAGAAGAGCGGGGCGTCTCAGGAAATATTGAATTCGACGACGAAGAGAGCTAATGGACAAAGCGCAATCATCCAACAATAAATCAAGAAAACCCGGTGATAAGGGTCCTTCCGCGCAGGGCAAGGTTCGGGACATATTTGATCTCGGCGACCGCCTGCTTTTAGTCGCCACTGACCGGGTCTCAGCTTATGACCTAATTCTGCCTAGCCTGATTCCCGACAAAGGCCGGGTTCTGACCGCTCTGTCGGTGTTTTGGTTTTCACGCACTCAGGGCTTGGTCAACAATCATTTTATATCAGATAAAGTCAAAGATTTTCCCGATGTGGGCTTGGACAACGACTATCTGGCCGGCAGGGCTCTTCTCGTAAAGAAAGCCGAGGTCATCCCCTTCGAGTGTATCGTCCGCGGGTATCTGGCAGGATCAGCCTGGTCTGAATACCGCTCGTCGGGCACAGTAGCCGGCCAGGTATTGCCGGAGGGCATGGTCGAATCTCAGAAGTTGTCCCAAGCGCTTTTTACGCCTTCAACGAAAGCGACCGACGGCCACGATGAGAATATTTCCTACGGTGAGCTGGAAAAAGCTATCGGCGAGTCGCTAGCCGGGAAGTTGCGCCTGGGCAGCTTAAACCTCTTCTCCTTCGCAGCTAGTTTCGCGGCTACAAGGGGGCTGATAATAGCTGACACCAAGTTTGAGTTTGGTTTTGTCGATGGCGAACTAACTCTCATAGATGAAGTTCTAACGCCGGACTCATCCCGGTTTTGGCCGATGGATGTTTACACGGTCGGGCGTTCTCAGCCAAGTTTTGACAAGCAGTTTGTCCGCGACTGGCTGGACGAGGCTGGTTGGGATCATAAACCGCCCGTCCCGGAGCTGCCGAAATCGATAATTGAGCGGACAAGCGCCAAGTATATTGAGGCCTATGAGAGGCTGACCGGCGACGCCTGGTTGTCCCCGCGGGAAAGCGAGGAGCGTGTCTGATCTCCCAAACGGCAATGAAAACTTAGTGTCGGTACAGGGTCGGCGCGTTGAGGTCGCTTTTAAAGATCCCGGGCTTGATGCTCGCGGAGCGTCAATCAGAAACCAAATCGAGCAAGACCTGAACATTAGCGTCGCCTCCGTCAACGTGCACAACATTTACTACATCGATAAAAAGCTTGATGACGAACAAGTCGAATTTATTGCTCAAGACCTTCTGGCAGATCCCGTGCTACAAAACTACACACTTGCAGTCGCTGAGCCGGTGACGGCTGACTGGGTGATAGAAGTTGGCTACTTGCCCGGTGTCACCGACAATGTTGGGCGGACAACTTCTGAAGCTATAGCCCCTATCTTGGGCCTAACTGAGGGGGCGGATTTTGTCCGAACGGCTATGGTCTATCTAGTTGAGGGCAACCCTACTGAGGGTTCGCTTAACCCCACCGAGGCTAAACGTATCTGTGAAAAGCTTCTGGCCAATCCGCTTGTACACTCTTTTGAGGTTATGGATACTGACACTTACAGCCAGGTCAGTTACCGACCGCCAAATTCACCTTCAAAACATAGACCGATAGTCAACACAGTCAGCCTGCCGGAAAAAGATATTGAGCTGGAAAAACTTAGCCGCGCGGGGCTGCTGTCGCTGACGGTCAGGGAAATGCGGGCGATCAAAGAATATTTCGCCCGACCGGATGTCAACACAGTGCGCGCCGCCGCCGGGCTGCCCGATCAACCTACAGATATTGAGCTGGAAACCCTGGCTCAAACGTGGTCGGAACATTGTAAACACAAGATATTTAACAGCCTGATCACATATTCCGAAGCCGGTTCTGAGCCGGTCGTAATCGATAGCCTGTTCAACACCTACATTCGTCGGGCGACGACCGAAATCAGCCGGAAAAATGATTGGTTGGTCTCTGTCTTCAGCGACAACGCCGGCATTGTCTCATTAAACGACAAGTACAATCTGGTCTTTAAGGTCGAAACTCACAATCATCCCTCGGCTCTGGACCCGTACGGCGGGGCGCTCACCGGAATAGTCGGCGTCAACCGTGATCCGATGGGCACGGGGATCGGCGCTGAGCTGATTTTCAATACCGACGTTTTCTGTTTCGGCCCCCCGGACTTACCGGACGAAGATCTGCCGGCTGGGATACTACATCCCCGTCGTATTTTTCGAGGAGTTCGCAAGGGTGTCGAAGACGGCGGCAACAAGATCGGCATACCGACAGTCAACGGGGCCATCCTTTTTGATGACGGTTACATCCACAATCCGCTGGTCTTTTGCGGGACGGGCGGGATCATGCCCAAGGTCATACAAGGGCTGCCCTCACACGAAAAGAGCATTGAGCCGGGCGATTTAGTCATGATGGTCGGCGGGCGCATCGGCAAAGACGGTATACACGGCGCCACCTTTTCATCGGTGAAGCTGGAGGAGACAACGCCGCCGGCTGTTGTGCAGATCGGCGCGCCAATTGTTCAGAAGAAGATGATGGGTGCGTTGATAGACGCCCGCGATCAAGGTCTCTATAGAGCTATTACAGACAACGGCGCCGGAGGGCTGTCGTCATCAGTTGGCGAGATGGCCGAATTCAGTGGCGGTGTGGAGGTCGATTTAGAGAAAGCGCCCCTGAAATATCCGGGTCTCGATCCGTGGGAGATATGGGTTTCAGAATCACAAGAAAGGATGACTCTGGCCGTGCCGCCCGAAAAAGAAGAAAGACTGCTGGCTCTTTTTGGTTCTCGCGACGTTGAGGCGACTACCATCGGGACCTTTACCGATGATGGTTACCTCAGTGTTCGTTTTGCCGGCAAACAAGTTGCGAAGCTGGGGCTTGAATGGCTTCACAGCGGGTTGCCAAGGCTCGAGCTTGAGGCCCGCTGGGAGGTTGCTTCAAAACCTGAGGGCCCTGTTGTCTCTATTGAGCCGGGTATTGTTCTGCTGAAAATACTGGGCAACCTAAACGTCGCCAGCAAGGAATCTGTGATACGCCAGTATGATCACGAAGTACAGGGTTCAAGCGTCGTCAAGCCGCTCGTCGGAATCGCCAATGACGGCCCGTCCGACGCGGCCGTTCTCAAGCCCCGGGCTGACGCCGATGAAGGCGTCGTCGTTTCATGCGGAATCAATCATAAATATGGACTGATTGATCCTTACAAAATGGCCATGTCGGCGGTTGATGAGACGGTGCGCAACGCCGTGGCTGTCGGCGCCGATCCCAGGCGGGTCGCGATTCTCGACAATTTTTGCTGGGGCAATCCGATTAAGTCAGACCAGAACCCCGACGGGGATTTGAAGCTGGGCCAACTGGTCAGGGCTGCCCGGGGCTGTCATGACGCCGCCATCGCGCTCGACGCGCCTTTCATCTCCGGCAAAGATAGTTTTCATAACGAATATGAGCTGGGCGGCAAAACCATAGCTATTCCCCCGACCTTGTTAATTTCAGCCATGGCTGTAATCGAGGACACGAGTTTAGCCGTGACGATGGACGCCAAGGCAGTCGGTGACTACGTCTATGTCATGGGTCTGACCAAACGTGAGATGGGCGCTTCTTATTATTCCGAGATAACAGGTCTGTGGGGGGATGTTCCCGGGTTCGACGGGCAGTCCGCAGCGAATACATACGCCGTCACGCATAAAGCCATCACAAAAGAGTTGGTGGCCTCGTGTCACGATTGCTCAGAAGGAGGACTGGCGGTCGCCCTGGCCGAGACTGCTTTTGCCGGTGGTTTGGGTTTGGAGATCAATGTCCGAAAGATTAAAACTGAGGGCACTTTGAGTGATATCGAAACTCTGTTTTCCGAATCCAACAGCCGTTTTGTTGTGACGGTGAATCCTGCACACGCACAGGAATTCGAAGAGATTATTCAAGACACTGTCTGGTCGAGGGTCGGGAAGATCACTGATAGGGGCCGTTTTGTCTGCCGGGGGCTAGATGACCGTTCAGTTATTGACCTTGATATTCACGAGCTAAAAGAGGCTTGGCAAAAGCCGCTGAGGTGGGCCTAGAATATGAAAGTAAAGGTATAGATGAGCTTGAAGGTTAAGACACTGGTTTTACTCGCGGCCGGTATAAACTGCGACCGGGAAACCGCGCTCGCTTTTGAGTTGGCCGGAGCCGTTGCCGATAGAGTTCACATCAATGATATTGTCGCAAACCCGAAGCTACTGGAGGATTACCAAATTCTCGCTCTGCCGGGCGGGTTTTCTTTCGGAGACGATATTGCCTCAGGTCAAGTGCTGGCGCGCCAATTCAAGCATCGATTGTCAACAGAGCTCAAAGATTTTATCGAGCGCGATAAATTGATTCTCGGCATCTGCAACGGCTTCCAGGTCTTGATAAAGTTGGGTTTGTTGCCGGCGACCGGCAAGGGCTATGGTCGGCAGCAGGCAGCCTTGTCTTTTAACAGATCCGCGAAGTTTGAGGACCGCTGGGTCTATCTAAAACCTGATCCCAGTTGCCGCTCAATTTTCACAAAGAATCTGGAGCAACTGGTCTATCTGCCGGTGCGTCATGGAGAAGGACGCTTCATAGCAGACGAACAGACCCTAAGTAACCTTAGAAGTTCCGGTCAAATTGCGCTACGGTACGTCGACAGCGAGGGACAGGTCAGCGAATATCCTGCCAACCCTAACGGGTCAATGGATAATATTGCCGGCCTGTGTGACCCGAGCGGTCGTGTATTCGGAATGATGCCGCACCCGGAAGTTTTTGTACGGTCCACGCAACACCCGCGTTGGACCCGCGGGCAAAGGCCCGCGCCGGCCGGTCTTGAGATATTCAAGAACGCCGTCGCTTTTGTCCATAAATCATAAAAAAGATAGGGGACGTTGGTTGCGTTTGTTGCGACTAGCCGCAACAAACGCAACCAACGTCCCCTAAAGTTCGATTGACAAAAACCCCTAGCGGTTATACGCTTTAAACAGCTTGTTTTGGTCCAAGCTATTGTATAATAATTATATAGCTGCAATATTGGCGGTTGCTTTCAGCATTTAACGCGCTTTTCATCTCACTACTTTAATCAACCAACTTTTGACACACACTCGCAGCTGGAATGAGAAGGTATAATATGTCTACCGATGTACTATTTACGAAATATTTTAAACCTCTCCTAATTCCGGTACTGATCGGTCTTCTAGTGCTACCAGTAGTAAGCGGCGCTGATGATCACGCACGCGGAAGCGAAGATGGAGAGGGCTCTGAACCAAGAGCTGTCCGTATCAAGCAGCGTCGCTACTTGCCGGGCCAAGTTCTAGTAAAACTTAAACATAGCGCGACGGAACAAGGCCTGCGTCGGATGAAAGACCGAGCCGGGATCACGAGAACTATAAGAAAACTGCATTCACAAAAAGACGTCACAGCGGGCGATGTCTATTTATTCAAACTGAAACCCGGCCACTCGGTTGCTAAAGCTCTAGCCGGCATCAAGGCCGACAAAAACGTCATTGCTGCCCAGCCCAACTATTTGCACAAACTTTCATTAACCCCAAATGACCCTTTTTTCTCAAGCCAGTGGGGTCTGCATAATACCGGGCAAACCGGAGGAACCGCTGACGCTGATATAGACGCACCAGAGGCATGGGACATCGAGGACGGAAACTCAAACACGGTGACCGTTGCTGTGATAGATTCCGGAGTAGACCAGACTCATCCTGACTTATCGAGCCAACTTTGGCAGAATACAGGCGAGATCCCCGGCAACAGTATTGATGATGACTCAAATGGTTATGTTGATGATGTCGGTGGCTATAATTTCGCCGGCATATCTCAATATGGGTATAATGTCGCTTGGTATATCGGTCGCAGCGATGCATACGAAAACGCTCAATCAATTAAAGGGACCGGCCAGTCGCTCAGCCATATTGGTCTCATTATTAACAGGACAAACAACTCGCCAACCTCCAATATCGAGATTTTTATCCGTGAAATGATCGACGGCCCGAACCTCCGGAGCGCCGTAATTACGGCGGCAGATGTGTCGCCTGCATATACCGAAGTATACAAGGCGCTTGATTCGCCTATTCTGCTGACTTCTGGGCAGACATACTATATTATTTTTCGGGCTACGTCTTCTAGTAACAGTAGGTATTACGCTATCGCGGCCAATTCTTCCGGGTATGGCAGCTACATCCCAGACCCTTATAAAGATGGAATAAGGTATTGGTATAATGGTTCATCATGGCAGAGTGTTTCCACTGACGACTGGTATTTTCGTACAAACTCAAACGCTAATCCGCGCGACGACAACGGCCACGGCACCCATGTTAGCGGTATTGTCTCGGCCGCCGGCAACAACGCGGTTGGCGGCAGTGGAGTTTCGTTTGGCGCCGATATCATGCCGCTAAAAGCGGGGGATTCCGCCGGCTCTCTAGCGACGTCTGATATTATTGATGCCATTGATTACGCCGCCGACAATGGCGCCGATGTCATAAACATGAGCTTTGGCTGGAATATAAGTGAGCCTCTAATGCAGGCCGCCGTTACTTCTGCCTACGAGAGCGGAGTTATTCTTTTTGCGGCCTCGGGCAATACCTATGACACAGAAATGCAGTATCCGCCTGGCTACAGCAATGTTGTCGGTGTGGGTGCGACAACGAACTCAGACACAAAGGCCAATTTTTCAACCTACAATTCGAGTGTCGATCTGTCCGCGCCCGGGTCGAACATTTACTCGACTATGCCGACTTATCCCGTAGGCTTAAACAGCAAAGGATACTTGCAGAATTACGATAATCTAAGCGGTACCTCGATGGCGTCGCCGATGGCGGCGGGGTTGGCGGCTCTTGTGCTGTCCAGGAATCCTTCGTACACGCCGCTGCAAGTGCAGCAAGTCATGGAAGCCAACGCCGATGACAAAGGCAGCCCAGGCCGAGACAACTCTTTTGGTTGGGGTCGCATAAATGCCTTCCAGACACTGAGCAACGTGCCGGCGGCTGACACCACACCTCCAGTCACTAGCCTGGTCAGCGCTCCGACGACGCCCACTGGCGACGCGAGCTGGTATATAAGCGATACGACGATTACTTTGTCACCCGATGAGACAGCCAATACCTATTACAATTGGGACGGCTCACCCGACATTACATACACTGCGCCTTTCAGCGCCAGCGAAGGCTCGCATGATCTCAGTTATTATTCTGTCGATACCGCCGGCAACACCGAGACACCCGTCAATACGGCCACAGTCAAGGTAGACACAGGCGCGCCGGTTGATCCAAGCATTTCAAGCTCAAGCCATACCACCGGCACTCCATCAAACGACAATACGATTGATATCGCCATCGGCAGTGACGCCTCCGATGCTGTTTCAGGTGTAGATGGCTACTCGGTTCTGTGGGACACGTCTGCAACGACCACGCCGGATGACACAAAAGATTTGGAAGAAACAGCGACATCAACCGTGAGTCCGTCCTTGAGCGATGGCAGCAATCACTATGTCCACTTGCGCACCAAAGACAACGCCGGCAACTGGACCGCCACCGTTCATATGGGCCCCTTTGTGATCGACACCAGCTCAACAGGATCCCCGGTCATCTCGTCGGCTACCCATACTAATCAAGGCAGTTGGTACTCAGATACTGATCCGGTCTTCAACTGGACCGAACCGGTTGATCCCTCCGGTATTGAAGGCTACAGCTTTATATTTGACCAGAACTCAACCACAACTCCTGATATCAGTGTTGATACTACAGAGACCACAGCCGCTTATGCTGGGGTAGATAACGGCACTAGCTATTTTCATGTAAGGGCCAAAGACACTGTCGGCAACTGGGGAAGCGCCGCCCATTTTAGTGTCAGCATAGATACGTCTGTACCCTCTACCCCAACAACACCCACCGCCACCCCAACAGACACAGACACAATCCAGCTGTCATGGGGCGCCTCAACAGACACCCCTTCGGGGGTTGATTATTACGGCGTATATAACACGCTAAGCGATTCTTTGGTGGGCACCACCACAGCCACAAGTCTGACAGTTACAAATCTAGCCAGAGGCAGCTATAGCTATTATGTAGTCGCCTTAGACAAAGCTGGCAACGCATCAGAGGTGAGCAGATACGCCGCCGCATCTGTTCCCACCCAATATCAGTGGCAATCCATTAATGCTTTTGGCAAGACATATGCCGGCAACCCGGCTGGAAACACAGCTTCAGGCTCATTTGTCTTTAACTCAAACTCAGTCACACTGCACTACGCCAAGGCCTCAATCGCGGGCACCTTTGACGTTGAA
>SDBV01000013.1_pt1 | contig 156393 bp, 175 predicted proteins | sample 2277081 | NCBI WGS metagenome assembly SDBV01 (sample SAMN10402039, study PRJNA504765) | marine sediment metagenome | isolation source: marine sediment core GS10_PC15, 223 cmbsf | place: Arctic Ocean: Southern Knipovich Ridge | collected 2010 | reverse complement strand
CTCTTAATACTGATATGAATACTAAGAAGAACAATCCTGCTTTGTGCTGCTCGTCTATTTCTCTATCAACCTTTTTATGCAGCTCTATAACTATGTGTCTTTGCTTTAGCATCCAAAGAATCATAAAAGTAAGTAAGAATGCTGCAAATAACATTGCAATTCCTTCAAATATTTCTTCTGCTCTGCCTGTAAAGCCGCCAGCTAGGCTGTTGAATAAGAAAGCACCGATTATGCTTGTAATTATAGCTGAAACAATTCCAATATAGACTATGTTATTGTATTTTTGTCTTTTGGTTTTTGAAAGATATGCTAATATGATGCCCACTATTAAAGCAGCTTCTAATGTTTCTCTAAACGTTATAATAAAGCTTGATATCATTTGGGTATTGGTTTGCCGTGCGGGCAATTGGCTGTATTTTTTATTAATTTTTTAATAGAGTTAAGTGAATCGTTGCTGAATGCATGTTCTAAGCGATGTGCTTCTTTATGGATATTTTTTGACCTTATTTTAAGAATATTAGAAAGAAATACTTCTATTATTCTGTGTTTTTTAGTTACAGTGATAGATTCTGTTAATCCCTTTTTTGTTAATTTAATTTTTTTATATGATAAAGGATGGATAAGGCCCTCTTTTGCCAATTTTCTTAGCATTTCTGAAACAGAGGATTTAGAGATATTAAGATAATCAGCTATGTTAATAGAGCTTACTCCTGCTTTATTATCTTGTTCTTCTTGGAAATGGTATATTGCTCTGAGGTAATCTTCTTTTGTTTTCTTAATCATAAAAGTTAGGTAGACCTAACTTATATATAAACTTTTCGGAAATGAAATTTCCGAAACGGTTTAGAAAATAGAATTTTCTAAAACTTTATGGTTTTAAGAAATTGTGTTGTTTAGAAAAAAAGAATCAATGATGTAATTTAATTATCTTCTTTATTTCATCTGCAAATACTACTGTTTCTTCCTCTGTGTTGTATAGATATAGAGACGCTCTAACACTTCCTTTGGAATTATGCTTATTGAACCAGCTATGGACACAATGGGCACCTGACCTAGTCATTATTCCTTTTGACTTATCTAATATTCTTGAAATATTATGCACATCCATATCTTTAATATTAAATGAAAATATTCCGCTTCTTTTTTCTGCTTCTTTTGGACCGATAAGATCTATCTTATCATCTGTAAGGGATTCTGTGATTATTTGGTTTAGTTTTATTTCGTGGTTGGCAATATTTTTCAAGCCTACTTTCTTTAGATATCTGCAGGCTTCACCGAGTCCAATAATCCCAGAATAATCCTGAAGGCCTGCTTCAAAGCGCATAGGAATTTCTTCTGGTTTATAGTTATCATAGGTTGAATCTATTACTGTTTCTCCACCTACAAGAAATTGGTCTAGTTTTTCAAGCAGAGCTTTTTTTCCATATAGAACCCCTGTTCCTGTTGGGCCTAACATCTTATGCCCTGAAAAAGCCATAAAATCAACATCTAAAGTTTTAACATCAACAACTTTTCCTGGTGCTGCTTGTGCTGCATCTACTAATAGTAAAGCGTTATTCTGATGAGTAATCTTTGCTATGTCTTTTATTGGATTTTCAACTCCATCAAGATTTGAAGTATGTACAACAGAAACTAGTTTTGTTTTTTCTGAGAAACTTTTTTCCAGGTTTTCTATATTGAATGTGTTATCAGGATTACTTTCTACAATTTTAAGAGCTATTCCTTTTTTCTTAAGTTTAAGCCAGGGAATAAGGTTTGAGTTGTGTTCTTTGTCACTGATTATTACTTCATCTCCTTGTTTAAAGTTAAGAGAATTTGCAATCAGGTTTATTCCTTCTGTTGTATTGCGATTAAAGATTATTTCTGAATCTGAATCTGCATTGATGAAGTTTTTAAGCTCTTTTCTTGACTTTGATACTTCTGTCTCAACTTTAGTTGCAAAAGAATGAGAACTTCTTCCTGCACAAGCAGAATATTCATTATAGTATTCATTTATTTTATCTACGACCTGCTTAGGTTTTAGAGACATACATGCTGAATCCATGTATATTATAGGTTTTGACAAAATAGGAAAATCTTCCCTTATTTTATCAACATTATATCCAAATATCATTTTTTCAATTCCTTATTTATTAATTTCTTGAATGTTTTAAATGGTTTTGGGCCTACAATCTTTTGTTCGCCTATGAAAAAAGTAGGGGTTCCAGGAACACCTGCATGTACGCCTGCCAGTGAATCACTGTCTACTTCCTGCTTGTATTTTTCTGTTTCGAAACACTCTGTAAACTGATTAACGTTTAAGCCGACATTTTCTGCAAGTTCTGCAAAGATCTCCCTGTTTAGGTCTTCTTGATAGGTGAATAATATTCTATGATATTCCATGTATTTTCCCTGCTCCTGAGCGCAGTTTGCTGCTAGTGCGGCGTCATAGCTCCCATTATGATGAGGTATGTAGAATGTCTTAAACTGAAAATTGACTTTTCCATCATAATAATCAATAACCTGCTGAACTATAGGTTCTGCTTTTTTTGTATATTGGCATGCATAACAACCAAATTCTATTATTGTTAATTCTGCATTTGGAGGGCCGATTATGGGGTCATCATCTTCTAAAGAAGGATACACAATCTCAGAGGGGGTAGTGATATCTACTTCTGCAATTTTGCTGTTGCTGCCAGTAGGATCTAACATGCAGAATCCTGTTGATTCAGGACCGTTGCAGTTTCCATAGTTTACATAGTTATAGATACCTACACTACTTTCATAGACACTCCAAAGGAATATTATCAGAATGATCCATGATAGTATTTTATAGTTTTTATAGACGAATTTTGCTGTCTTGGGAGAATATTTCAGTATTGTACCTGTAACATCTGCTTTTATCCTATCATCTAGACCACTACGGCACTTTCTGAAAGTTACTGTTTTGAATAGGCACTCAAGAGCATCCATAGTCAGCTTTCTATATCTAACGCTGAAAATACCTAATATTGCGAATATTGGTAGTGCTAGTAGACATAATACCATTTTAGTTACCTTTTATTCATTTGATTTATAGATAAAAATAGCTGACAGTATATAAAGATAATGAAATAAGTGAGAAAAATTAGGAAAAATCACCTAACTATGTTCCGCATCCCCCTACAGGTGTTGTTTGCACTATTGGTTCTGGTGTATTGCCACATTCTCTTGGTCTATTGTTGCTGTCAAACGCAGCACATAAGGCATTTAAGTATGATTGAGAATCTCTTCCCCCATTATAAGCTGCACCATTAATGAATATAGTTGGTGACCCTTGTACGCCAAGTAACTCATTAAACTCTTTGTCTTCCCTAACAAACTCTAAGCCTCTGCCTTTTTCACATTGGGATATCTTGTTCACAGACAATCCTAGATTTTCTGCAACTTTTTGCCAGCATGTATCTGCATTTTTATAATTACATTCTTTGTTCATAGCAAGAGTAAATTTAAAAAATTCTTCTGTTCCATATTCTTCATAAACGCATCTTTCCCTAATGTTTTGATTAAGTTCCTGTATACCGTGCATTGAACAATATTTGCTTTCTTTATCAAGACAATATTCTGGACCACCTCCACGATAATTAGAATATAGTACATATCTTGGCATGAATGTGGCTTTATCTTTTAGTATCTGATAAGCTCCCTCAATGCCTTCTTCTGCCTGATTGCCATAAGGGCAGTAACTCATAACAAAAAAGTCAATTTGGGGTTTATTGCCTTCTATTCTTAATCTTTGCTTTGATTGTTTTTCTTTTTCAGCTATTTGTAATTCAAAAGCTGCTTGCTTTTCAGTATCAATGAATACTACTGCACCTGTTACTTCGTCTTTAAGATGGTATAGGTCTGATTTTTTTTCAAATGATTTTTGCAAATTTGGATTTTCTTTATATACCTGAGTATCGACTATGTTGTCGCTAAATAGATATGAAGGTACTTTTTCAATACTGTATTTCTGGACCAGGAGTTTTCCTTCTGGACTGTTTATATCAATATCCTTCTGGTTTAGCGTAGGAAACAATTGAGAAGTGGTTTGTATAATTTTTGAGGTATCACAGGTTAAACAGGCTTTGTCATTGATTACTGTTAAGGTTAATTCTGGTTCTCCTAAAGGAGAGTTTTGGTTTGAGTTATCTTGAATTTTATCTAATATCAAGAAAGCAGACAATAAAGATAGAATTACGATGGCTATGATGTATTTTTTGTTATTTGGTTTTGTTTTTGGTTGAGTATGGTGTGTGTGGTTTTGTGTATTATTGTGTGTTTCGTTTTCCATTTAGTTGCACCTCGCGGTTTTATAATTATTTTAATTATGTTGGTATTAACCTAATATTAATTAGAAAAGATGTTAGGAATATAAATAGCTTAACTATGAAACTGTTGCTGTTAAGATGGCTTATTCCTTAGAATTTCTGCTCTAGACGGTTTATACTGCCAAAATTTATAAAAAGGTGGGCAGAGTACCTCAACTTTTTCAAATCAGAGATTTGTAAACCTTCAACTTAGTTTTGCAAAGATTGAAGTTTAGTTGTGGAGTGAATACTCTTCCCCCTTCCAGTATTTGTGCAAGGGACAGAAGCTGTCAAAACATTTAATAAGTATGTTCCATTCATTCTATCTCGTAATAGCCTTAAAGGAAAGACTGAGAAAACTAAAAATAACAATATTTATAAGTATGTGCAACTATTTGCTTTTAGGGTGGAATCATGGAATCTAAAAACATAACTTTGAAAGTGAAATCTGAACTTTACGATACATATAGAGCTATATGCAAAGAAGAAGGATGGATTGTATCCCGTCAATTTGAGAAATGTATGGAAGCAGAGTTAAAGAAAAGGGGACAAAAATATGAGTAAGAAAAATACTCTTTTTAATGATATAACTATAAAAAGATTAGTTTCAGGTATCAACCTAACAGTAAAGCAGAAAAAAGCTGTTAAAATATGGTTGGAATACCTTAAAAATAAAAAATTAGAAAATGAGAAACAAGCTTATATAGAATTTGCAAATGTTATTTTAAGAGATTTATTGAATTATGATATTAGTCTTCATGGACTTAAACATGAAGAAGTAAACATAGAATTTTTATTTAAAAAAAATGACAATAATCTTATTTGCTTTGAAGCAAAAGGATCAAAAACTAAAGATTTATGGGCATATCAAGGAAGAGATAGGAAATCAAGAGAAACACCTGTAAATCAAATTAATTCTTATATGTATGAACAAAAGATTCCGTTTGGAATTTTAACTAATTATCATTTTTTTGTTTTATTTGATAGAAATGAAGGAAGTAAGAAGTATCATTTGATTGATTTTACAGAACTAACTAATGAGAATAAATTAAAAGAATTTGTTGCTATCTTTTCAAGAGAACAGGTTGAAAAAGGTTTCATTTCTGACCTTATTCAACAATCAATTACCGAAGAAAAAGATTTCACAAAAGAGTTCTATAAATTATACCATGAAACAAGATTAATGTTAATAAAAGAATTTGAAGAAAACTCGGAGATTAATAGAGAAGCTTCTGTCCATTTTGCACAGTTGTATCTTAATAGATTAATGTTTGTATTCTTTGCAGAAGATACTGGAAAACTAGATAAAAGAATCATAGAAGACCGAATATTAAAAACTTTAGATACCATCCATTTATTTTCATCAAACTCTTCTAATATATCTAATGTATTAGTTGGATTGTTTAAAGATTTAGATAAAGGAAGTGATTTTCCAGTTAAGTTATTTGGATTTAATGGCGGTTTGTTTAAACATCCAATTCCACCAAAAATATATTTTAAAGACTTTAGAGATAATAAGTTTTTCATAGATGTTAATAAGTACTCAAAATTAAAGAAAAAAGATTTAGAGTTAAATGAAAAACAAAAAGAGACTTTTGAAAAATATAAGAATAAAATCAGTCCAATAGTAAGAAATGTTTTACTAATGGCATCACATGACTTCAACACAGAAGTCAATGTTAATATTTTAGGACATATCTTGGAGCAGTCTATCTCGGATATTGAGGATTTAAAAACCGATAAAAGTTCAAGACGAAAAAAAGAAGGTGTATTTTATACTCCTGAATACATAACAGATTATATTTGTAAAAATACCATCATCCCATATCTTTCTAAAAAAGAGGTTAATACAGTTCCTAATTTAATTAAAGAATACGCAGAAAATATAGAAGAACTAGAGACCAGACTTAAGAACATGAAAATACTTGATCCTGCCTGCGGTTCAGGGGCGTTTTTAATTAAAGCAACTGATATAATGCTGGAAATTTTTAAGGCTATTCGAGAATTTAAACAACAAGAAGGCGAATATGAAGCAAAAAGAGGATTAAAGAAAAAAAGTAATACTAAAGGGCAACTTATATTATCTAAATGGCATGAAGAAGATGAAGCAAGAGAAATTATAGAAAAGAGTATTTATGGAGTGGATATTAATGAAGAATCTGTTGAAATAACTAAACTTTCTTTATTCTTGAAAATGGCAAGAAATAATAGAAAATTAACAGATTTATCTAACAATATAAAACAAGGAAATAGCTTAATTGATGATAAAGAAGTTGCAGGAGAATTAGCGTTCAATTGGAATGAAAAATTTAAAGAAATAATGGGCAAAGGAGGATTCGATGTAGTTATTGGAAATCCCCCTTATGTTAGGGCTGATGTAGAAGATGAAAATTATAAAAAACAAAGAGAATGGATAGTTAAAAGTGGAAATTACAAAACTCTTTATGAAAAATGGGATTTGTACCTAGCATTTATTGAAATAGGAATAAACTTATTGTCAGATAAAGGTAATTTTAGTATGATTATCCCTGATTCTTTTTGCACTGCAAAATATTCCATAAAAATGAGGAAGTATTTATCAAAAGATAAGCAAGTGAATCAGATAGATTATTATCCAAATAATTATGTCTTTGAAGGAGTAGGGGTGAAAAATGTTATCTTATTCGTAGAAAATTCTAATCCAATGAAAAAGACAAAAAAAATAATTCATGGGGATACAATTAAGATTAACAATGTTCTAAAAATAAATTTAAAAGAATCTGGTTCAGATGGATTCAGATTAGATTATACTAATAATCAAAAAATTCATGAAAATTCCGAAATATTAGGAGATATTTGTTTTATTAGTAAAGGGATGGTCTTAAGTTCTGATGAAAGATATTGGAAAGGAGAATTTAAAACTAAAGATCTTGTTAGTGATACAAAAACAAATGTCTTTTGTATGCCTTTTGTAGAAGGAAAAGATATTGATTTTTATAGAATAAAAAGAATTAGATTTTTAGAATGGAATACGGATCGAGTACCTAAAAGGATTTCAAGACCTACGTTTCCAGAACTTTATATGCCTCCCAAAATCATTAAAGGACGTTTAAATCCTGCAACTTATGATGATGATAATACTTTGTGTAGTGCTAATGCAATTGTGTTAAAAAGTTTTCATGATTTAAAAGATATTGAAAATAGGAGTATATCAAATAATATCAAAAAGTTTAACAAAATAGAAAGAGATAAATTAGAAACTATCTCAAGCAAATTTAATCTGAAATATCTTCTTTCCATACTTAATTCTAAATATGCTTATTATTATCTTAACACTATTAGAACACATAAAATGAAGAATTATTTTTATCCCGATGATTTGAGAAAATTACCAATAAAAACAATATCAACATTAGAACAAAAACCATTTATTGAAAAAGCAGATTTTATGTTGAAATTGAATAAAGAGTTTTATGAGAAAAAAGATAAGTTTCTAAAATTAATGAAACATGAATATAAGATTGAAAAGATTACAAAAAAATTAGATAAATTCTATGGATTAGAGTTTGACGATTTCATGAAGCAGTTGAAATTTAATTTAAATATGGATAAAAAAGCAGAACTTTTAGACTTCTTTGAAAAGAATAAAAAAGAGTTACAAAACTTGAAAGAGCAGATAGAAAAAACAGATAATGAAATTAATAAAATGGTTTACAAACTATATGGTTTAAGTAAAGATGAGATTGCTATTGTTAAGGGAGTTTGAAATGAATCCACCAGATTATATTGTTCAGCAAAGCAATGAAACTTGGATTAAATTTTATAAAAAAAATACATTTGAAGCATTGAGAAAACATTTTAATTCTGAAGAAGAATTTAATAAATTTTTTGATAATCTACTTGGAGACGAAAATAAATTCAAGTTTATTAGTTGTGGAAATTATTATCATTATCTGAAATTTAATAACGGGCTAAATGCAAATATTCAGTTAATTATGGTTTTTTCAATTATTGAAAAAATATATTCTGAAGAAGATTTTATTGATTTTAAAGATTGGTGCAACAAAAAACAGAAAAATATTAGTTTGAAAGATTTTAGTTCATTCAAAAATTTATTGGAATGTTTAAAATCACAATATCATAAAATTCATGGTTCAAAGCAAAAAACATTGGGCTTTTTCGATAATTACTTTGAGGAAGAAGATAAAACTGGGTTGTTGAAATCAGTTGTTTTTAAACCTGATTTAGATAATTTAAGTGGGGAAAAGATAGATTTTAAAAAAATTGTAGACCTAATTTACACCATGAGAAATAATTTTGTTCACGATGCTAGATTTATCCCAATACATAAAGAAGGTGACATTAGTGGAACGATAAAATATAATGGAAAAGAAATTTTTATTCACTTTGGTTTGCCTATGAATGAATTTTTAATTATGTTTGAAAAGGCATTTATCAAATTTTGGGAAGATGCTAAAAATCAGAATAATATTGAGGATAGTTTAAAATGAGTAAGCCTATCGCAATATCAATAAAATGCAAAGTTGGAGAATTATTAAAACCTGGTTTTTTAGGGATAAATATTGGAAAATACACTTTTTCTCCACTACCTTCTGAATCAACAGACAATTTTAAAACAGAATTGCTCTTAAATTTTAAAGATGAATGGGGAGAAGGACAACAAGGATCAAATCCTAAAAAAGAAGGGGAGATTATCTTAGCATGGTTATCTGTAATTCTAAGACAAAAAGTAAAATTGAGTTCTCTCAGATTAAATAATGTTGATATTCCTAACAAAAATGAAGAGACTATATCTTTTGATAGTCAAATAGATTTTCCCGAGAAAATAAATGAATTATATAATAAATTGAAATCATTACCGTTCTCTAAAAACGATAACTTATTAGAGAGATATGTAAGAGCATGCGAATGTTATCAAGAAGCTTTGCTACTTTCAACCAGCAATCAAACTATTAGTTTTTTTCTTTTTGTTGTTTGTACAGAATGTTTGTCCAATAAAAATTATGATTTTTATCAATACTTAATGAAAGAATTATCAACTAAAGATGAAATTTCAAAAAAAGAAATTGAGGGAGTTTATAATAATTTTATAAAAGAATATGGTTTAAAAAATAATTTTATTCAATTTGTATTATCTAATTTTGATGAATGGAAAACGGATTTTTCTGAAGAAGAATTTAGAAATCTTCTTTCTTCAATTTATAAAATAAGATCAATGTTTACTCACAAAGGAGAAAATCTTAAAAAATATATCGAACTTATTGATACTCGATTAAAATCCAAAAGTGTTTTCACAAAGATAGGAAATAAAAATGTTGAATTTCCTGGATTAAATTATTTTAGCGATATTGTTAGGAAAGTACTAATCAATTTTTTGGATAACCAATCAATTTCAGACATAGATAATATCCCTAAATTAGCTTTTAAAGAAGGTATTGTAAATCTAATTGCTACAAACCAAATTAAAAAAGGACATTTAGTTATGGGTAATTCAATCAAACATAGAAAATAAAAAAATGTCCCAAATAACCAAATCATTATACATGAAAGGTCAACAATGAAACCAAAAGAACTACCAGAAAACACGCTCATCGTTTTCCAAAGCAAGAAAATAAGAAGGATCTGGCATAATGAAGAGTGATATTTCTCCATCGTTGATGTTGTTGAGGTATTAACAGACAGCCCTAAGCCAAGGCAGTATTGGGGAAAAGTAAAAGACAGAGAATTTAAGGCTTTTGAGTTGTCCCCAATTTGGGTACAACTGAAATTAGGGGCTGCTGATGGCAAATATTACAGTACAGATTGTGCAAATACAAGGGCAATATTCCGTATTATCCAGTCAATTCCGAGCAAGAATGTCAGCTAAAAAATGAATCCATCAATAACTTTATAGTTTCACTCTCAAGAAAATCTGATTGGTTTTGCCCTTCTTCTGTTTTTGTACAAGACCTTTCTGTTCCAGCATTGTTACAACTATGCTCAACTTTGATTTATGCAACCCAGTTCTTATACCTAAGGTATGCTGAGTAATTCCATCCTGCTCTTTTACTGCAATTATGACATTTTTTTCATCTTTACCTAAACCCAATAATAAGATTTCAAACTTATTCTTGATAGTTTCCTTGTTTGTTTGCTGCTCTATCCTATCAAGAATGGCTTTCTCGCTTTTACTGAAGATAAGAAGATACGCCCCTAAACTCAACGCAGCCACAACTATCCCTAATGAGATATGAGATATTACTGTTGCAGGTTTTACAGATGCTATACAGAATGCATTATCTGTTTTGTGGGACAATTCTGACAACGCAAAAACAGCTAAAGCAAAAAGAACCCCTATTCCTATTATGATAATTCCTAACCTTTTGTTGTCCATCTTAACCCATAATCCTCCTTCCAGCTGAAGTAACCTTCAAAGATTTAAATCTTCCCTTTTGCTCAACCTGCACTAATCCTAAATTCTGAAGTTTATTAATCTTTACCCTAGTTGTAGGTTTTGTAATTTTGAAAGTATCTGTTATATCTTTATAGGAGGCTAATCTATTGGTTACGTTCTTTTCATTAATATAGTTGAGGATATTCATCTCCAGGTCTGATAACTCTACTTTCTTTCTTAGGTGTTTTCCATAAAGATCAATAGTTTCTGCTTCAATAGGTTTAAGTATTGATTCTTCAATAAGTTCTGGATTTAAAGATACTATAATAATACACTCATGAGTTGATGCCAAATCCTTTAATGAATGAATCTTTTTTATAACATCTTCAAACTTGTTTTCAGTTAAGATGTAATCTAATCTATCGATTAAAACAACTGATTTTTCTCCTTTTTTAACAAACTCTGAAATCAACTCAAATAGATTATCAATATTAGTTTCACAAGGCGTTCCTTTTACTTTTATATTTGTCAACCAGATAAATGATGTTTTTTCAAGGTTGTATTTCTTCTTAATCTCTTTAGGATTCTCCCTGACTATACCTAAACCTGCAAACCCCCTGTTTAAGGTACTGATAAACAATTCATGGGCGTGATTCTCATCATCTTCTTTTATTAAATAAAGTTTTCTTGAATCTAAGCTTATATCTGCCTGATTAAATTTATCTTTTTCAACTTCTATGTTTATGCCTAATTTTTCCAGAGTGACATTTGCTTTATCCAGTTTTGACTGAACTTCTTCCTTGGATTTATGCAAGGATATTAAGAAAATGAAAACAGGAATGATAATAAGTATTACAAAAGCTAAGCTAAAGATATGCCTTATTCTGACAGATCTGATCTCTTTACCAATATTTTTTAGGGGCGTTAAAAGAATAAGCCTCCATGTACTTGAACCAAGATTTAAATCTGAAGATGTTATTATTGTATCTCCAAATTCACCAAAATCAAGAATAATATTCCAGTTATTATCTGCTAAAGGGAGGGCTTCCTTAATTCCAAGGTATTCCCCAAGTTCATTACTTTTAAGAATTGTTTCTTCTGTATCCAGATTAATCAACAGGAAAAAGTTTTTATCAGGCTCAAGGATTGGATAAATATGAAGATAGTATAGATTACTTACTTCAATGATACTAGACAATACTCCCTTGAATTCCCCTTCAAAATTAGGATAAGGAGTATATTCTGTTGTTTCAAATAGTGGGGCTGAGACAATTATTTGTTGATTAGGGCCTTGCCTTATCATGTCTTCTATGAATGGTTCATTTGTTTCTTTTGGTACTTTGAAATAGTCTTTATTTCTTATATTTAAGCCAACGTAATTTGAGTAAGCAGGAGAAGAGCACTCAATTATATTCCCATATTCATCTGCCCTAAGAAGAGAGTCAATTTTTCCTTCAATTTTTTCGTGGACATCCTTAATATCTCCCTTGCATTTGTTAACATCCAATGTTTCCATTATGGGAAATTTACTAAGAGTTACCAGCTCATCTCTAACTTGTAATACATGTGATTCTATTTGAAATGCTGCCTGTTCTGTTTTTATTAATTGGTTTTCTTTTAATTGATTGATACTCAATCTTTCTATATTGGAGAAAGAGAGGAAATTAGTTAAGATCATAATCCCTATTATAACTAGAGAAATCAACAATACTACTAGTAATCTATTACTTTTCACTGTTTTTACACCCCTAGTTTAGCTGAATATGCGTCTATTTATAAATTTTCCCTATTTTTTCACTATTATTTCTTCTTCTTTATATATGGGGCCCAGTTTATAGTAGAATAGTAAGGTTAAATGGATTATATCATATAAATTAAAAAATATGTGAAGGTGGGAATTATGACTAAAAGCTTATGGAGTTTTGAATCTAGTAAGGAAAAATATACCTTTTTTGCTATTGTTGGAGTATTGATTATTCTGGCGATTATTACTTTCTATCCGGTTATAGAAGCTAAGATGACTAAAGACATGATGAAAGTAAAAACATCAGAGCAAAAGACCAGTGTTATGAGTTCACCAAAGACAGCAGAAGAATACTATGGGATGTTTCAATGTTCCTGCTGCGGCCAGTCTATTGCTGCTGATTGCTGCGGGATGGCTAAACAGAGAATGGCTTATGTTAACGAGTTATTGCTTGAAGAGGTAGAAGGTGACGAGCTTGTTTATATGATGGTAAAGAAATTTGGTTTTGATATTCTGATGGACCAGTCTAAAGAGCAGGAAGTTCTTGACTATATCAAAAGTAAGGCTCCTGATAATCCTGCCAAGATAGAGATTGAGAATCCAAGTTATGATTTTGGTACTGTAAGCCAGGCAGAAGGGGTTGTTTCAACTACTTTTACTATTAAAAATACAGGGGGTAGTGAGCTGATAATAGATAATATGGATACTTCATGTATGTGCACTAGCGCAAGTTTGGTGTATAACGGTGTTGAAGGGCCTAAGTTTGGCATGAGTATGCATGGTGATAATCCTAAAGATTATAGTTTAGCTATTCCTCCAGGAGATTCTGCACAACTTAAGGTATATTTTGACCCAATGGCACATGGTAAACAAGACAAGCCAAAAATCAGTGTAACAAGGACAGTTACTATTATTTCAAATGACCCAGTTAATTTTCAGAAAAAGGTAAGAATAGATATTACACAAGTGCCTTAGAGGTTTTATAATATGGCAGAACTTAGATGTGAGAAATGTGACAGGGAATTTGGTTCTAAGGACGCGTTGAATATGCACAATGAGTCCAAGCATCCAGAGGAATATAAAGCTCCTTTGATGTCAAAGAAAGTTAAGAAAAGAATAAGGAATTATCTGATATTGTTCATAATAATTGCTCTGATTGGAGGGTTTATTTATTGGAGGGTTGTTCCTCCGAAGAATGCTCCAATAATTAGTGTTGAGCCAGGCTCATATGATTTTGGAGTAGTAAGCCAGGCTGAAGGTGCAGTAAGTGGGTTAGTGACTATTACTAATCAAGGCAATGAACCTTTGGTCTTAAAGAAGATGGATACCTCTTGTGGATGCACTTCAGCAGCTATAGTTGATAATGGTGTTGAAGGTCCAAGGTTTAGTATGGCTATGCATGGAACTAACCCAAAAGACTGGAAGAAGGTTATTGTACCAGGAGACTCTACAGAATTGAAGATTTATTATAACCCTAATGTACATAAAGAGCTAAGAGGTTCAGTCAGAAGGTCTGTGTCTATTTATTCTAATGACCCAAGGAATAAGGTTATGGAAGTTGTAATTAATGCAAACCAGGTTGATTAGTAAAATGAAGATTAAGAATAAGCTGTTAATGATTGGAATTATGATTTTTATTATTGTAGTAAGTGGGTGCTCTACTACATTAAGTGCTCCACGAATAGAGTTAAGTACAAATTCGTTTGATTTAGGCGATATTAACCCTGATGAGGGTAATAGGGTAGAGACATTTTTTGTAAAGAATATAGGTGGCAGCCCCCTTAATATTATTTCAGTAAGCACTTCGTGTGGTTGTACTGAAGCAGAGGTTGAGTCTGAAGAGATTCTGCCAGGGGAGCAGACAAAGTTAACTGTAACGTATGACCCATCTGTTCATCCGGGGCTTGTAGGAAAGATGGAAAGGGTTGTTTATATCAAGAGTAATGACCCAGTGAATAAAGAAGTTGAGCTGGAGCTTGTTGGTAATTCATTACCATCTAACTCTAAAGAGAATAGTATAGAAAAAGAATGAAAGAAGCACTAAGAAAGATAATAAGCAGGATTGCATTAGTTTTTTTACTGATTAATCTGTTCCCTTTTAGTATAGCTCAGGAAGATTCAAAGTATGAAACTGCAGTAATTTACTATAATGAAGCGTGCACTATGTGTGCTATGTATATTAAGGATGAGTTAATTCCAACCCTGGAGGAAGCAGGAATAAAAGAGATAATTAAAAAGGATTACATTAATGAAAAACAAAACAGAGTTGAGCTTAATGAGCTTAATGAAGAACATAATATTCCTCCAGATTTACAAGGACATTTTATGGTTTTCATAGATGACGAAATAATTTTAGGAGGTCATGTTCCAAAGCATATTATTATTGATTTACTGACTAAAGATTTAGAATTTGATAATATTGTTGTTCTTCAGGATGATATGAAGGATGCAAAGTCTTATTTTGCATGGAGTTTTAAAGGTGAATCAAAGGAGTATGAGGTAGATGCCCCAATCAGCGAGTATATTGATTGGTTCAATGAAAACAAAAACTCTTTAGAGGAACCAGGGGATTATAAAGAACAGTGGGATTCTAAGAAATTATTTCCATTAGTAATAATAGGCGGGTTTTTAGATGGATTAAATCCCTGCGCTTTTGCAGTATTGATATTCTTTGTTGCGTTTTTATTTACACTAAGGAGAGCAACGAAGAATATACTTCTAGTAGGGTTGGTTTATATTTTAGCTATTTATATTGCTTATCTGCTTATTGGTTTAGGATTAGTCCATGCATTCATATTTTCAGGACAGGCACATTTAATGGCAAAAATTAGCGCATGGCTGCTTATTGTTATTGGGTTAGTGAATATGAAAGACTATTTTTGGTATGGGAAATGGTTTTCATTAAGCCCAAAGATCAATACAGATTTCTATAAAAAATGGATTCATAAATTAACGATACCTTCTATATTTGTAGTTGGGTTTCTTGTTGGGTTATGTACTTTTCCATGTTCAGGAGGTATTTATGTTGCAATAATAGGGCTTTTGTCTGTGAAAACGACATATTTAAAAGGACTAGGCTATGTTCTGTTCTATAATGTTATGTTTGTTTTACCCTTGGTAATTACCCTATTCTTTTTAACTAACAGAAGGGTGTTGGGGCAAATATCCAGGTGGGAGGATTCAAATAAAAAGATAATAAAACTAATTATGGGAATAGTGATGATATTAATGGGCATTGCTATCCTGGTATGGTTTATATAAGTATGCGAGAGGAGGCAAAAAAATGGAAAAACAAGATGTTAAGCATGTATCAGAACATAAAACCAAGCATGTAGTACACCATCATAAGGTGCACAAAAAAGAGAAAGTGATGACAAAATCAATGATTGCATTAATGGTAATAGCAGTACTGGTCATTCTGTTTAATCAATTTCAGATAAACGCTATTTCCGGGATGGTGGTTAGTGGGGGTGCAAGAACCAGCAGCCAGAGAACAAGTTTGTTTTCCGGAGGAAGTAATAAAGCTCTTGCTGATATAAACATAGAAGAATTACAATCAACAGCACATACTATTCAAGCAGTCTATCAATTAGATGGATTAGGTGGCGATGGTGTTATGGGGGAAATGTTTCCTACAGGAACACCAGATTATGGTGCAGAACTTGAGATAAGTTATGATGATCCTGTTGGATCTCTTGCTGTTCTTGCAAGGATGTATAGGGGATTAAAAACAGAGGTAGAGGCGAATAACCCAGAAGGATGGCAGAGATATATGAATCTTGCTTCAAAACCAGTAGGTATATCATGTGAATATTGTTGTGGTATAGGGCCAGTTGGCATAAGGAAAGACGGAAGTTCTGCTTGCGGGTGTCAGCATAATCCTGCATTACTTTCTGTAGCATTATATCTGTCAGCATATACAGATTATAGTGATGGAGAAATACTTAGAGAAGTTATGAACTGGAAAACATTGTTCTTCCCAAGAAAGATGATTGAGTTGGGAACAAGTCTTGCTGGAGGAGATACTTCAACATTAGAAAATTTACCAGGAATGGTAGGAGGTTGTTAAAATGAGTGGAGTAATAAATTTGTTGAAAATGTTGTATAAGAATAATAAGAAGGTATTTGTTATAGCTGTTCTTGTTATTGCAACAATTGTAATTGTTGGATGCGCAACAGGAAATGCTGCTGCACCACCGTCCGGACCATCTGGACCTATAGGCGGCGGATGTTAATTTAGGGTGAAATTAAAATGGGCCAATATGTACCAAAGGAAAACCCTGATGAGCAGAAAGAACATCAGTCCATGGAAGAAGAATTAAAGGTTGAAAAAGTAAAGAAGAGCAATAAGAAATTTAAAGTTATAGCAATAAGCGCAGTAATCTTCCTTATTTTGGTGTCGTGGATAGCTTATTCAATGCTTTCGCCTGGCAAGTATGATAGTTTTGCCAAATGCCTTACAGAAAAAGGTGCAGTAATGTATGGGGAAGATTGGTGCAAATATACTAATGCACAAAAAGGCATGTTTGGCAAATCATTCAAGTATATTACTTACCAGGTTAAAGAAGATCTGAGAAAAAGACCAACATGGGTTATAGATGGAGAAAGTTATGAAACTGTGCAGTCTTTTGAAAGATTAGCTGCTTTAACAGGATGTAAAATTTAAGGGATAAATGAATATTTAAGAAAATCAGGAGGTTGAAAATGAAATCGACAACAATTGTGGCTATAATATTAGGGGTACTTGTGCTTATTTCAGTTGTGCAGGCATTCCAGTTGAATAGCCTTAAAAATAAGGTAGTAGAAGGGTCTTTGAGTGTTGGCTCTTCAGGCAGCAAAACAGTTGTTGCTACGTCTTCAGGAGATAGTGGCAAGACAACAGCTTCTTTGCCAGCTAGTGTAAAGAACCTGCCACAGATGGTTGGAGGCTGTTAAAAGTCTCTAATTATTTTTTTTATTTGTATTAATATTTCAAAAAAAGTCAGATGGGGTGATAATCTTAATATTCAATTAATTAGAGTTAGGAGGGATAAAAATGGAACAAAATAAAGAAGAACACCATGAGCCACACGTGCACCATAAAAAGAAAAAAGGCCTGAGTAAGTCCTTTTATATGAAAGTTATTACCTTATTGGCTATTGTACTGGTTTTATTTGCTTTATACAATATCTTTCAGATATCTTCATTTAATAGTTTATTTGAGCAAAAACTTATAGATGCAAAAGAAGCTGCCAGACCTGCTGAAATAGAGGCAGTTATTATAAAAGATTCAAGATGTGAGGATTGTTTCGATATAGTGCCTATAATTGATTCTATTAAGGGAGCAAATGTCAATATTACAAAAGAGGTAAGTTTAGAGCTGGATTCAGATAATGCCAAAAAAATAATTGATAAGTATAATATTGAGAAGGTTCCAACTATATTATTGGTTGGAGAGATAGAAAAAACAGGTATAAGGGATATGGAGGAGATTAATAATGCCCTTGTGTTTACCAAATTAAGCCCGCCATATACTGATGCTAAATCAAATAAAATACTAGGAAGGGTTTCTTCAGTAATTATAAAAGATTCTTCCTGTGATAAATGCAGTGATTTAGATTTGTCTTTGAATGGGATAAAACAAGCAGGAGTAGTGATTGTTTCTGAAAAGGTACTGGAAAAAGGCAGTAAAGAAGGGCAGGAATTGATTAAGAAATATTCCATAGAGAAATTGCCTACTTTAATTCTTTCCAGTGATTTAGAGGTTTATAGTTCAGAGATAACAAGTGCGTGGGACCAGATTGGCTCTATAGAAAGTGACGGAAGTTATATTACCAGAGAGATAGTTCCCCCTTATGTGGATTTAAGCACAAACAAGGTTGTAGGATTAGTATCTATGACTATTCTTGTTGATAAGAGCTGTAATGAATGTTATGACCCTAATACATTTCATAAACCAATCTTACAAAGGATGGGTGTAGTTTTTGATGAAGAAAAGAGTGTAGACATTTCAAGTTCTAAGGGTAAGTCCTTAATTGAAAAGTATTCAATAGAAAAAATACCTACTGTAGTTCTAACAGGAGATGTAGAAACGTATCCTGCATTGGTCAGAGCCTGGACAGATGTCGGAACAGCTGAGGATGACGGTACTTATGTTTTTAGAAAGGTTGAGGTTGCTCAACAGGCATATAAGGATTTGAGTACGGATAAGGTTGTTAGTCCACAGGCAGCAAGTTAAAAAAGAGGCCTTAATGAAAAGCATAGCTTATTTATTTTTCCTATTTTTTATTTTTGTAGTTTTAATTATTAGTGGATGTACAACAAAGCTTGAAGATGGCCATAGAGCTACAGATGAGCATCTTGAAGAGCATGAGCATAAAGAAGAGGTTCATATTCATGCTGATTTTAAGGTTTATATTAATGACAAGGCAATTGATTTTTCAGTACCTATGTATCAGTTAAGGGATAAATCTGTTCATGTAGAAGATGGAATTGGTGATATGGTACATGTGCACAAAGAAGGCATAACTATGGGTCATTTTTTTGAAACATTAGGTATTGAATTTGATAATGAATGTATTGTGATTGATGACAATTATTGCAGTGAAGATGATAATAAATTAAGTTTCTATGTAAATGGGATTGAGAATGATGAATTTGAGAATTATGAGATAAGAGATTTAGATAAGATATTGGTAAGTTATGGTGGAGGGGATGTTGAAGAGCAACTTACAAGTATAACAAATCTTGCAGCAGAATAAAAGGTTGATTGATGTGAAAAATAATAAAAGAATCTTAATTTTGGCTTTTTTTGTGCTTATAGCTATTATTTTTAGTACTTTTGTATTTGCAGAATCCCATATACCAATAGGGCTGCAGAGAATTATTGATTTTAATAATCAAAGTACAGCGGACTTTGCAATTAAAATATCTTTTTTTATAGCTTTTGTTGCAGGGACACTTGGGATTTTATCTCCCTGTGCTCTTCCTTTTTTACCTGCATATGTTTCTTATACTTTTAAAGAGAAGAAGAACATAACATGGATGACATTAATCTTCTCTTTAGGATTTTCTTTGGTTTTTGTTGTAATGGGAGTAATTGCTGGTTTTATTGGAGAGACAACTTTATTAGGAATACAGAAAGGATGGCTGGTTGTTATTGCAGGGGTCTTTATGATTATATTAGGAATTATATCGTTAAGAGGAAAAAGTGTATGCTCTTATGTAAATTTTCACCATAAGTTTAAGAGTGATGTTCCTGGAACGTTTTTGTTTGGGATATTTTTTGCTATTGGGTGGACAGCTTGTTTAGGCCCAATCTTAGCAGGTATTTTAGGTATTGGAGCAATAATGGGCAATATCTGGTATTCTGGGTTGTTGTTATTGTTTTATTCTTTAGGAAATCTTGTTCCTTTGTTTATTGTATCTATGCTTTATGATAAGTTCAATCTTTCAGAGAGCAAGTTTATGCATGGAAAGATATTTGAATTCTCATTAGGAAAGAAGAAGTTTTATGTACATTCTACAAACCTTATTTCAGGGTTATTGTTTCTTTTGATAGGTGTTGTCTTGATTATTTACAGAGGAACTGCTATCGTTAATACTCTTGATATTTTTGGAACTAAAGATTATTTCTATTCTATTCAGAGACAGCTTATTGAATGGCAGTATGCTAATATTTTAGGTATTGTTGTTTTCTTTTTGTTTGCTATACTTATTGGCTGGTTTTTGTGGAGATACAAGACAAAAAATAATTCAAATGAAAAAAAGTAATTTTGTTTGGATATTTGCAATAACTGTAATATTTATACTTCTAGTCTTAAATTTTGTTTTCTCTATAAAAATTTCTGAAACCAAAAAAAGTTTAGTTGACCTGAATAGTACAGAAGTTGGTGTTAATTTTACAAAAACAGCAACACAAAGTGAATGTCCGGATTCTTTTGGGGGAAATGACAAATCATACTTAAGAATTAAATATTTTTATTCTGATTTTTGTCCCTGGTGTAAAAGGGAAGAGCCAATCTTACAAAAGCTGGTTAAGGAATACAGAGATTTGGTTTATATTGAATGGTTCGATATTAATTCTTGTCAGGAAGATGTTGATAAATATAAGATTGGAGGTGTTCCTACTTTTGTGTTTAGTGCATCTGATGAGAAAGAATATTCGCATTATGGCTTTATTTACGAAAATGATTTAAAGAAGTTAATTTGTGATGTTAGTGGAGGATGTTAAATAATGAAAAATAGGGAAATAAGGGATATAACTTCATTGATGTTTAAGAATAAAGGAAGTTTGCTCTTGATGATAACTTTTGATGTTTTGTTTGTGCTTGTTTTATTGGCTTTAAGATTTGTTCAAATTAATCTTGATAATGTGTTATTCCCTCTATTTACAGGCGGGGCTAGTGAGATATATTCTATATCTTATGTGGTATTTGAGCTTTTTTTGGTAATTCTGGTGTATTCTTTTTTTAAGTATTTTATAGTTAAATTTATGCAGGAAGGTTTTAAAGAAACAAAGTTTAAGCTAAAAAGTTTCTTTTCCTTTTTAAGGCTAAATCTGATAATATTCATACCTTTAGTTATAATTGTTGCAGTTATTCTGGATTTTATAATATTATTTTTTAATAATTGGTTGTCTAAAGGGGGAATTGACCCATTTATGTTTGTGTTTGTTATCTTAGGAATGGCAGTTTTGGCTCTGATATTGTTTATTTTTGTTTATACTTTCATAAATATCGTGCACTTTTCTTTTTTGAAGGAAAAAGGGATTGGGAAAATATTAAAGAAAGGGATAATCAGTTCTTTTAAATGGGGGAGTTATAAGATATATTGGAGTAATTTTAAGATTATTTTTGCAGCTGGAATTTTCCTGTTGATAGTCCATTTCTTAGTGAAATCATTTATATTTGATGATTTCCAGACTTATGTCAGAAATGTTGGAAACTATAAGATTTTTATATATTGGGTAATAGGGTTAGTGCTTTATTTTCTATTGTTGTTTAATAGGTTTAGTTCTTGCAGGGATGCCTCTAATGTTTACAAGAAGATGGATTAAAGGGGGTTATTGTGGATACAAAGAAGAAAGAGACACTTAAGGCGGTTATTAGTTTGGCTGTATTAATAATCCTATCTTATTTGATAATTAAGGTTAGTTCAATACAAATTGGTTCACAAACCTATAGGAAAAACTGCCCTTATGGGACAGAGGGAAATTTAAATGCTGATTTAGTGATTAAATATATAGACTCACCATATTGCATTTGGTGCTGGCTTGAGAAGCCAATCCTGAAAAAAGCTGTTGCTGAGAAAGGGGAGATGTTTATGCTGGAAAAATATGATATAAGATATTGTGATGAGATTGTTAATAAATATGGGTTTTCTGGGACTCCTTCGTTTGTGTTTAGCCTAAATGATGGCAGTAAGGAGTTTACACATTATGGTTTTTTATCTGAAGAGCAATTTAATAAAGTCATATGTGATTTAAGCAAAGGATGTTAAGATGATAGCTGAAATGATTTATGCTTATGTACTCGGGCTACTAAGTATACTAAGCCCATGCACTTTTATAATAGTTCCTGTAATGGTTTCTGACCTTAATGCAAAATTAAGCAAAATTATAGCTTTCTTAGGCGGCATTACTGTTACGTTTGGTGTTTTGGGTGTATTAAGTGCTCTGACAGGCAAACTATTAACAAACTTTATGGGGCCTTATCTTTATATGGTTGCAGGAGTGATTACTTTGTTTGCCGGACTTAATATGCTGGAAATTATAGATCTGCACTTGCCCCAGTTATTTACAAAAGTAAAGACTAAAAATAACTTTCTAATGGGATTGATTTATGGGGGGGTCGCTCTAAGTTGTGTTGGGCCGCTGATGGCTTCTGTGCTGGTATATATTACTACAAAAGCAAGCATTTTATATGGGTTTTTAATGATGGGTGTTTTTTCTTTAGGGTTTATAACTCCTTTTGTCTTATGTGGCCTTGTTATAACAGATAAGAATGTATGTGAAAAGATAACTAAATATAGTTTAACTATAAGAAAAGTTGGGGGAGTGTTGCTTTTGCTTGTTTCAGCTTATTTATTGTTTGTAGCATTTAGGGGGATATTATGAATTCAAAGGTGGTTTTGGCTATAATTGGAATAGTTTTTATTATTAGCTTAGCTTTGTTTGGCTCTTCGATTAAAGAAAAAGCGTTAAAAGGAATGGTCCAGGATATTCCTGAGTATAATTGTGGTGATGAGGGTATATGTACGTCATGCATCATAGAAGGGAATACCTGCAGTTGTGGTGCAGATACTTGCAGCTGTGGTGATGAGACTGTTGATAGGGCAGAATGTGAACTATACAGGTGAGTAAAAAATTATTTTCCAAACTGAGACATATTCTCCCCTAGCGAATTAAACGGGAAAGGCCTTTCGTTTGAAACAAAGGTTATATACCTCAGGAAGATATATACTTGCGTGTTCCAGATTTCGCAAAAGTTCGCAAGATCCTTATTTCTTTTTCCTGTAAATATCGCTATAAACCAGAGTACTAGTACTATGATTTGTATCAATGCTTTCCATAATCCCAGAACAAGACCTGAAATTATTCCTACTACAATCCTCATTAATGCTTCTGTTCTTTCAGCCATTTTTTTACCTCCAGGTTATTTATTACCCCAGCTCCAATGCGGTTTTTCGCCTTTCTTATATGCAATGAATATTAAAAGGGCTATCAATGAAACCATATAAGCAATAAATAATGCTGGGTTAGTTTCAGCATATTCTATTGCAATGTAGAATATTGCTAAGATAAAGCCTATTGTTACCAGCCATCCTTCTTTTGAGCAAGGCGTCCAACCCCATCCAAAGCTTTTTGATTTGAACCAGAGTTTTTTTTGAAAAACCCCTGGTTCATCCAAAATCGGAGATTTTGGAGTGTGCTCAGAAAAGCTTTGCTTTTCTGACATTTCTAAACCTTTCTCATTCTTCGAAAGCTTCATTTCATAGACCTGCTCATTATGCTCATCATGGTAAAAGCCATAAGCCCCATTAAGATACCTAATCCTGCAAATACAAGCCAGATTACCCTTAATATCTCTGCATCAAGGTAATAACCTAGTGCAAAGGATATTATTCCAATGGTTAAAGGTATTAATGGGCACCACCTGCATTTTTCCATACAATGTTTCATCATTTCTTTCATTTTTTCAACTTCTTCTTGTCTTTAACTAACCAATTGTATGTTCCCCAGAATATTACTGAAAATATTAATGCTATCAATGCAAAATATACTACGGCAAATAGACTGCCAGTGAATGAGTAAGCACCTTTCATGCCATAACCCATCATACCTGTAGCGTCCATCATCCCCTCGTCTGCTAAGACAAAAGAACTCAGCAATACCAACCATATCAAAAGATTTAATTTTTTTCCCATTTTTATATCACCCCTAATATAGCCAAGAGGTATTCGACTATATAAATCTTTTGCCGACTAAAAAAAGGAAGTGCTGCATTAGCAGCACCCTTTACATATGTCTTTGCATATGTTTTTTCCTTCTTCTGTACATTTCATGGTAAACCCATCTCCGGTACAGTTAATTGTTGCTACTTCTTTACCATCGCATACAATTTTACATTCTTTTTCCATTTTTGTACCTCCAGACGATAGGGGGTATCGGTTGTCCGATATATACCTTATGTAATAGAAAATTATTTATATGGGTTATCCGATACTATGCTCATGAAATGCAGCTGTGATATGAAGGGATTCTTGTCTTACCTTATATTATGGAATTTGAGCAAGAAAAGTATGAATGGTGCAGAACTGGCTGAAGAGCTAAAGAAAAGAAGGGGCAGCAAGCCAAGCCCTGGAACTCTGTATCCTGCTTTAAAGGAATTAAAAGAAAAGGGCTTGATAAGTGCGGATAAGAATAAAACTTATTCTTTAACAAAAAAGGGCAAGGGGGAGTTGAATAATGCCTGTACTTTCTTCTGCAAGACTTTTTATGATATGAAAGAGATGTTTAATTGCTGTAAGTGATTTTAAAAAGTGAAATGAAAGAAACAAATTCCAGCAATCTTGAATTAGAAAAACTTGAAGAAAAGATTATTGAAGAAGAAAAAGAACTAACCTTTTTTGACAAGTATCTTTCCATATGGGTTGCTGTATGTATGATATTGGGAACTGCCATTGGTTATTTCTTCCCTAAAACAGCTGTTAGCCTAGGTAGATTTGAAGTTGCCAATATTTCAATTCCTGTTGCAATTGTGCTTCTTGTCATGATGTATCCAATCATGCTAAAAATCAGCTTAAAAGAAGTATTGGGTGTTAAAAAGAACTCAAAGCCATTGTTTCTTACATTAATTGTAAATTGGGCAATCAAGCCATTTACTATGGCGTTTATTGCATGGATCTTTATGAGATTCATATATTCAACAATAATACCTGTATCTTTGCAAAATGATTATATTGCTGGAATGATACTTTTGGGCCTGGCACCCTGCACTGCAATGGTATTAGTGTGGACCCATCTTGCAAAAGCGAATATACATTATGCCCTTGTCCAGGTATCGGCCAATGACCTGATAATCTTATTATTGTTTGCTCCATTAGGAAAATTCTTATTGGGGGTAACAACAGGTTTTCCTGTTCCACTGGCAACAATATTCTTTTCTGTTCTTTTCTATGTTGCAATACCTTTGACTTTAGCAGGAATCACGAGATATGTTGTAATTAAGAAAAAAGGGATTGAATGGTTTGAAAGAAGACTAGTAGAGAAGCTTGATTGGGTAACACCTATAGGTTTGCTGGTAACATTAGTATTGATTTTCATTTTTCAGGGAGATAAAATAATACAATATCCCCTACATATATTGCTTATTGCAATACCTTTGATTCTTCAGACTTATTTGATATTCTATATTGGCTATTTAGGGGCAAAGAAACTCAAGATTCCTTTTAAAGAAGCTGCACCTTCAACTTTTATAGGAGCGAGCAATTTCTTTGAGTTAGCGGTTGCGGTTGCCTTAATCCTGTTTGGCATGAATTCAGGTGCAACTCTTGCAACGGTTGTTGGAGTTCTGGTTGAGGTGCCTGTAATGTTGTCTTTAGTTAAGATAATGAAAGCAAATAGGGAAAAATTTAGGTTTTAGATAAGAAAATGGTTCAGGGTTAAACTCAAAAGTTTTTTATAAAAACAACCTTCATATTGGATATATAGCATTATAGGGGCTTAAAAATGATACAAGACATATTAATCCCATTTATAACAGTAGGTTTAGCAGAACTAGGTGATAAAACACAGTTAGCTGCATTTGCCTTGTCTTCTAAAACAAAAAAATATTCACAATTACTTTTAGGCATAATTCTTGCGTTTGTAATAGCAGATGGTCTTGCTGTTATTTTCGGAAAGGTTATAACAAATTTTATTCCGATGAAGTACATCAAAATAATTGCAGGAGCAATATTCATTATTTTTGGAATTATAATATTAAAGAATAATAAAGAAAAAGATAAGAATTACAATCTAAAAAATCCATTTATGTCTGGATTTCTACTTGTACTTGTTTCGGAGATGGGGGACAAAACACAAATAGCAACTGGCTTGTTTGCAACTAAGTTTAATCCCTTATTTGTTTTTATTGGGGTAATTGCAGCGTTAACTCTCCTTTCAGTTATGGCTGTTTATTTAGGGAAGTATATAGCAACAAAAGTTGATAAGAAAACAATCTCAACTATAGCTGGGATATTGTTCATATTAATAGGGGTATTTTACTTATTAGGATAATAAAAGACATCAAGAAGTGGGCTTTAAGGTGGAAGATTAAGAATATGGTTTGTGAAAAGGCTGACTGTAAGGAATGTACTCTGTGAGATATCAGCAAACTCCTGATTAGTTATCAATCTTGTTTATATCAAAAGGGGTTATCTGGTATACATAATAATTAATCCAATTAGAGTATAATAAAGTAGAGTGAGACCTCCACTTAACAACTGGCTCTTTGACAGCCTCTCCTTCTTTGAGATAATTCTTAGGTATATCTATATCTTTTCCTTTTGCCTTATCTCTTTCATATTCCTGCAATAATGTAAAAGGGTCATATTCAGAATGGCCTGTAATAAAGATTTGATTATTTTTCTTGGATACTATGACATAGACTCCTGCTTCATCTGATTCTGAGACTATCTCTAAATCTTTAATTTTCAATATATCTTCTTTCTTAATGGATGTATGCCTTGAATGAGGAGCCCAAAACACATCATCAAATCCCCTCACTAAAGGGCAGGTTTTGTCAGCTACTGTATGTTTAAACAACCCAAATTGTTTTTTTTTCAAAGTATATTTATTTATGTTGTGATGATAGTAGAGTCCTGCCTGTGCAGCCCAACACATAAATAAAGTAGAGGTGACATTATGCTTTGCCCATTCCATTATTTGCTTTAATTCATCCCAATAATCAACTTCTTCAAAATCAAGGGTTTCAACAGGTGCTCCTGTAATTATCAAACCGTCATACTTCCTTGATTTTAGCTTGCTAAAAACAGTATAGAATTCGTCAAGGTGCTCTTTAGAGGTGTTCTTACTACGATGACTTTCTGGATGAAAAAAATCTACCTCTAATTGCATAGGGGTATTGGATAGCCTTCTAAGCAGCTGCAACTCTGTTTTTGACTTCTCAGGCATCAAGTTCAGTATAGCTATCTTAAGCGGACGAATATCCTGATGTACTGCCCTTGTCTCAGTCATAACAAAGATTCCTTCTTTCTCCAACTGCGTGATAGCTGGAAGATTGTCTTTAACTTTTATTGGCATTTTGTTTGATTAACCTCTTGTTAGCACATTATAAAGTACAAGTTATTAGCTCGAGAGTGGTTTATAAATGTTTATGGGGGTTTTATTCCTATAGGAATAAATTACAATCTAGAATATTAGAACTCTCTGCACTAGTCCGTATACTAAAAAACAGAAGATATTTAAACTTTTAATGGTTTACAATTGTTAACAGCAAGAAAATTTCATGATTAACAAAAGTTGTGAAATTTTCTTGAGTTTAAAAGTTTTTAAAAACAAAACTTTGTAAACGATGGTTAAAAGGACAATAGTTCATGATTTAGGAGTATGTGTCCATTGTGGGAATTGTGCAGAAACTTTTCCATTCCATTGGACATTAAAAGGAGATATTATAGAAGAAGATATAGGTGAAGGATTAACTCCAGTCAAGGATTTGACGCATATTTGCCCGCTTGGGGCTTATAAAGAAAAGAAGTAACTAACAAACACCCATTTTTTTCTGTGCTGGCTTGCATATATTGCAGAATCTTTTTGCTATTTGTTTTTGAGTAATCTTTTTTTTGGATAGATTATTGGCTAAATCTTCTATTCTTTGGTTTATATCTTTAATTTTTCTTAGTTTGCTGGAATTAGCAGCCCTTTTACCTTGAATATATTGAGTTACAGAACCCTTAGTGATTCCTAGCTTCCTTGCAATAGTTGCTTTGCTTAGTTTATGCTTTCTATATAACTTTAGAACCAATTCTCTTTTAATCATAGGAATAAGTCCCCACATACATATATCACATGGAAGTCTCATAGTAAAATTGTAGAAATCTAGGTAGATTTAAAGGTTTTGTTTTTATTTTTTCTTCTTCTCGTAATCTTCTATTGCCCTATGTAGGCCGTCTGCGCTTAGATTAGAGCAATGAACCTTTATTGGGGGCAAACCATCTAAAGCATCCTTTATATCATCACGATTGATTTTCTTTGCTTCCTCCAGGGTTTTGCCTTTAGCTAGGTCTGTAATCATGCTTGAAGTAGCGATAGCTGCTACACAACCGAATGTTTTTACACCTATGTCTTTGATGTATTCTTCTCCTTGTTTGTTCTTTTCAACCTTAATGTAAACCCACATCAAATCTCCGCATGTAGGGTTGCCTACCTTGCCTATGCCATTTGCATTTTTCAATTCCTTTAGGTTATGTGGGTGTTTGAAGTGCTCCATAACCTTTTTTGAATACATTAAGCATCACCTCTCCACAATGGGCTTACGCTTCTTAATTCAGCTACAGCTTCCTTAAGATGCTTTATAGTATAATCAAGTTCTTCCTTTGTTGTGAATCTTGATAATGTGAATCTTATAGAGCCATGAGCCATTGCAGCAGGAACACCTATCGCCGTTAAAACATGAGATGGTTTTAATTCCCTGCTTGAGCATGCAGAGCCTGTTGAGACTGCTATTCCTTTGTCGTCTAATCTTAACAATAAGGCTTCTCCTTCTATGTATTTGAAGGTTATATTGATGTTATTTGGCAGTCTTTTTTCTTTTGAACCATTAAGTTTTACTTCTGGGATTTCTTTTTCTACCTTTTCTATGAAATAGTCTTTTAATTTTTCTATTTTCTTGCAGTCTTCTGGTTTTGCTAATTCAATGGCTTTTGCAAAGCCCACTATGTTAGGTATATTTTCAGTACCTGCCCTTAAATCTGATTCCTGAGGACCACCGTCAATTAATTTTTTTATTTTTGTTCCTTTTTTCACATATAATGCTCCCATCCCTTTAGGACCATGGATTTTATGAGCTGAAAAACTAGCTAAAGTTATATTCTGTTTTTTTACGTCTATTGGAACTTTAGTAAAGCTTTGTACTGAATCTGTATGAAAATAAACATTTTTTTCTTTACATACCTTACCTACTGCCTCAATATCCTGTACTGTTCCAATTTCATTATTAGCATGAATTATTGAAACTAATATTGTTTTGTCTGTTATTGAATCCTTTAGCTGTTTTAAATCTACAAATCCGTCTTTGTCAACTTCTAAGTAAGTTACCTTAAAACCTTCTTTCTCTAATGCTTCACAACTTTTTTCAACAGCATGGTGCTCTATTTTTGTTGTTATTACATGATTTTTTTCCTTGTTTGTATATGCTATTCCTTTAATTGCCAGATTATCTGCTTCTGTGCCTCCAGATGTAAAGATTATTTCCTCTGGTAAGGCATTTATTCTTTTAGCTATTATTTCTCTGCTTTTTTCTAACGCCTCTTTTGCTTCCTGGCCAAAAGTATGTAATGAAGAAGCATTCCCATATACCTTAGTAAAATAAGGGAGCATAGCTTTCTCTACCTCTTTGTCAACTATTGTTGTTGCTCCATTATCTAAGTAGACTTTCATTTTTTGGTGCACTCCTTTCCACAGTATTTATGAACGTGTTTTTCAACTAAATTTAATATTGGCATGATAGTATCTTTGTTTAATGAATAGATTCTTTGTTTTCCTTTTTGTTCCACATCAAGGAAATTGCATTCCATTAGTTTTTTTAGATTATGTGAGATCTTGCTTTGCTCCTCACCTGTAAATTTGCATATTTTAGTTACAGATTTCGGGCTTAGGCTTAAGGCTTTTATAATCCTCATTCTAGTCTTATTTGAGAATGTTTCAAAAAATAAGTCATATGAACTGCACGTCATATGACATAGATATCATATGTTATATATAAGGCTTTCGTTTAATAAGCTAAATCATTTTTTCTTAGCTGCTCTTTGGAAATTCTTCGAATTTCCTAACCCTTTAGAAATCTTCGATTTCAAAAGTTTCTTTGTTTTAGTTGGTTTTTTGGCTTTAGTTGGTTTTTTGGCTTTAGCTGGTTTTTTAGTTACCTTCTTTGGAGCTTTTAGAGCTTCCCCTTTTAGTGCTTTACTAACATAATAACTTACAGCAGAGCCTATAGCAGCAGTTACAACAGCCCAGAATATAGCCTTTCTTATAGATTTAGCCATGAAAATCACCTCTTTATATCAACTTTAAGAATAAGAGTATAAAAAACTTTTGCAAAATAATTAGTTATCTTCGCTACACCCACAAACAGGTGTTTCATTATTGATATACTGATAAACATTATAGGCTGCTATAACGCCTTCTGCTACTCCAGTTATTGCCTGTTTGAATTTGTTGTCTATTACATCGCCGCATGCATAAATTCCTTTAACATTAGTAGCCATTGTTTCTTTATTAGTAACTATCTCCCCTTTTTCATTGGTCTTCACACTTATTTGTTTTGCTAACTCAGAAATAGGTATATGGCCTATTTCTACAAATAAGGCATCTAGTTTGAATTCTTTTGAGCCTTTGTATGGTTTATCTAAGATTATGGTATTAACAAATTTGTCCCCTTTTATCTTTGTAATGTTTGTGTTGTTTATTATCTCAATCTTTTTATTTTGTTCAACCCTTTCAAGATTGATTGGCTCTGCCCTTATTTTATCTTTTCTGTAGATAATGTAGATCTTTTTTCCATATTGTGACAATAATAATGCTTCTTTTGCGGATGAGTCTGAACCACCAACAACACCAATTATCTTATCTTTATACATAGCTCCGTCACATAAGGCACAATAATGCACACCTTTGCTTGTGAATTCTTTCTCTCCAGGAACATTTAATTTTCTCCATTCTGTACCTGTTGCAAATATTATTGTTTTTGTCTTGTATGTTTTCTCTTTTGTAGATACATGGAAACAGGTTAGATGTTTTCCTACTTTCTCAACCTTTTTTTCTACAATTTCAATGTCATAATCACTAGCATGATCCTTTACCTTATCAAATAAGTCCATGCCTGTTATTTTTTTGAATCCAGGATAGTTTGCAATGTCATCTGTTAGAATTATCGTTCCGCCTAATTTCTCGCCTATTACAAGCGTTTTAAGCTGGAACCTACCACAATAGATAGCTGCGCCTAATGCTGATATTCCTCCCCCTATGATGATTGTATCGTATTTCATAAGTTTAAAGCTTTCTTTATTGCTTCTTGGTCAAATCCAACTATTATTGTCCCATCAATATCAAGAACAGGAACTCCCATTTGTCCTGATTTTTCTACCATTTCGTTTCTTGCTGCTTCGTCTTCTGCTGTATTCTTATCTTCAAACTCTATATTGTTTTGTTTTAGAAATTCCTTGGCCTTAATGCACCAAGGACACGTACTAGTTGAATAAACTATTACTTTTGGCATTTTATGCACCTCATTTATTTACCTATATGTTATGATTTATATATTTTTCTTATTGACGTAAACAATGAAACTATAGCCTTTCTTCTGAAAGCTTCAAATGGTCTGTTTCTACTTCTACGAATGCTTCGAAGATTTGCTTTACTCTTTCGTTAGCTGATTCTTCTGCTGCTTTTTTGTAGAATTCAATAGCTTTTGTTTCTCTTGCGTGTGAATCTTCAAGATCTTCTTTGTAATCTTCTGAGCAAGAGTCATCTCCCTCAGGGATTTCATCTAATTTAAGTATTTTTTTCCATACAGATGCATGTTCTGCTTCTACTTTGCCGAGAGCTTTGAAAAGTTTCTGGCCTTCTAGTTCTTTTACCTTTTTTGCGGCACAGAAATAGAAAACAGTGTTGCTTACTTCTACTTTTAAAGCATATTCTGCATTTGCCTTGTCTTTTTCGTTTAATTCAACGTCAAAATTGACTTCTGCATCTTTGAATTCTTTCATGAATTTTTTCTTTGCACCACAAAAAGGACAGTTTGCTGGTGCTTCATCACCTATGTAAGGATCACCACAGATTTCACATCTCCATAATTTTACCATTTTGATTCACCCCAATTGAGATGTCAAAGTTTCTAATACCTCTTTAACATCTTTGCTTTTTTGTAAATATGAGCCGCATATGAATAAGTTAGCTCCTGCCTGATATGCTTGTTTGATTGTGTCTGAGTTAATGCCGCCATCAACTTCTATTTCCATATTTGGCTTTAGTTTTCTTAATTCTTTTACTTTTTCTAGTGTCTCTGGCAAGAATGGGCTTCCATAAAAGCCGGGGTTGACTGTCATGATTAAAATTTCATCAATTTGGTTAAGGTATGGTTTTATTTTTTCAATAGGTGTTTCTGGATTCAGTACAAGGCCGACTTTTTTGCCTTTGCTCTTTGCTAAATCAATGGCTTTTTTTGGGTCACCAGTAGATTCCATATGAATCAAGATTAAATCTACAATATCAGAGTTTTTTTCTATCCATGATTCTGGGTCTGCTACCATAAGGTGTGCTTCAAATTTGCAATTGTTTTCAGGTAGTTTGAAATCAAAATCTAAGCTATGTGTTGGGACGAAATTGCCGTCCATTACATCAAGCTGTAAGATTGAGCATTCTTCTTTTACTTTATTTATCCTCTCATCTAATTCTTCCTGAGATGTTGCTATTATTGCAGGTATTATTTTGTTTTTCATTTGGACAATTAAAAGGAATCTTTAGCTGGTTTATTAATTTTACTGAAGATTTAGTTATTTTTTATGAACAACCCGCACCAGCACATTCCTTTGTTTTTCCATGTGTCTTGTGTTTTAAAATTGCATGGACAAATTAGTTCTAAGTCACGTTCTCTTGTTTTGTCTCTTAAACGGCAAGGGCATAATTTAAGCCCACATTTCTTTTCATTCTCTAACACACCTTTAATTATTGTATCAACGTGCCATTTATCTGGATTTAACTTAAAGTCATTATTTTCTGTAAATTCTTCCCAGGTTTTTCTTAATTCCTCCGGCTTCATTAAAATCCCATCACATTCTTTGCTTCTTCTTTATCAATTTCAACATATGCATTTTTAGTCTGACATGTTGGGCATAGTTCAGGTCCTGCAATACCATAATGTATGTCGTTGCATACATTGCATCTGAAAAATTTCTTATCTGGCATTTTTTCACCTCCTAAAATGGATTTCCGAATGCAGTAATTGCTAAAATAGCATGAAGCAATACTGAGATAATAAAAAACCACCAGTAATAGCAGTGGTATTTGTAAAATTTTGTGTAAAACTTTGAGCTGCTTAGTTTCTCTGGCTTTAGGTTCATGATACATCTGCATGAAAAAAGAACTAAAAGTAAGCCAATAATGTTTGCATAGCCTAATATGTATGCAGCTTTTGCTGCAGTTAATGGGTCGATTACCATTTTATTTTACTACTAGTGTACCTTCCATACCACTATGTCCTGAGCCACAAGGTACGCTGCATCTGAATATGAATGTTCCTTCTTTGTCTGCTGTAAATTCAACAACTTCTGTTGTTCCTGGTGATACTCTTGTGTTTATGCCATATTCGCTAATTGCAAATCCGTGTGTTACATCTGTACTTGTTATTGTTATTTTTACAGTATCTCCTTTGTTTACTGTTATTGTTGATGGTGTAAAGTCCCACTGTCTGGCTGTCATGGTGAATTCTTTTACAATTACTTTGGGTTCCTCATCTTCCCCCATATGCTCTTCCATCTCTTCTATCATTTCTCCTCCCATGTGTTCTTCCATTTCCTCTTCCATCTCTTCTTCAAACTCCTCGCCCATCATGTCTTCCATCATTTCTTCTCCCATATGCTGTTGTCTAGTGTCCTGTACACAGCCAAAAATAAGAACTAATCCTATTAGAAATATTCCAAATATTATTTTGTTCATATTTACTCCCTCTTTTTTATATAATGTATTGTGCATTTATAGATCTGCATCATTAATCCAGTATCCATGTTGATTACATAGCTCTATAGCAGTTATTTTTCCTGTTTTTGCTTTTAGATGTATGGCTGCTGCTGGTTTAAGATTTGGGCTTAGATGTGTTCTGCTTACCCATTCGTTGTCAACATAAAAATCAACAAAAACTATGTAATGGTCTGGTTCCATTGGGTGTTCCACCTCGCCTATCTTAGCGTGTACATCCATGCATCCTTCACCCATAAGTCCGCATGTCTTTACAACATTTAATATTGGGACGTGTTTTTCTCCTGCTCCTTCATCCTCTTTTGTTTTAATTACGTCTTTTTCCTCAAATACTTCTTTTGGGGATTGACACACAGGACATTTGTCTGGTGCAGTCCCATTAAGTGCTATATATCCGCAAGTTCCACATACAAGACCTTTCATTTTCTAACCTCCATCTACCATCCAGGCTTCTTCCTCTGTATAGAAGCCTACAGGATTTTTTATGAAATCATATGCTTTTTGTATTAATTCATAATGAGTATTTTCCTGCTCCATTAACCATTTAAAGAATTCTTTGATTTCTTCATTGGATAATTGGTTGTGTTGTTCTTTGTAGAAGTTGTATGAGTCTTGTTCTAATTCCAAAGCTGTTTCGTGTGCTTTTAGATCATCATCAGAAAGTTCTGTTTTCTCTTTGAATTCTTTTACTGTGGTTGTAAAGAATTTCTTTGTGTCTTCTAATGTATTTCCTTTTAGCTCTATTTGGTTTCCATTATTTAGTTGTTCAATATATTCTTTGATTTCTTCAATATGGATGAGTTCCTGGTCAGCAAGGTATCTGAATGTTTTTGCTACAATTGGATTTTTTGTATTGTTTGATGTTTCTTCGTAGATTGTATGTCCTTTTTGTTCAAAATCAAGAGCTGTTTTGAGTGCTTCTTTTATATCCATTTTAATCTATTTTTTTGAATTTTTCTTTTTTTGCTTTACAAACAGGGCATTCATCTGGTGCTTCATTTTCTACAGTATGGCCACAAATTTGACAAACAAAGATGTCTTTTTCTTCAAGGTCCTTTTTTTCTTTTACTGATTCAAGTGCCTTTTTGTACAAATTAGCATGAATCTCTTCAGCATGAATAGCTCCTTTAAATGAGATTAAAGCCCTCTGGTTGCCTTCTTCTTCAGCTTCTTTAATCATCTTAGGGTACATTTCAGTAAATTCGTGGGTTTCTCCAGCTATTGCTTCCTGTAGATTTTCTTCTGTTGTTTTAACTCCTTTTAGAACGTTTAGATGGTTTAAAGCGTGAACTGTTTCAGCATCAGCAGTAGCTCTAAATAATTTAGCTATTTGCTTAAGACCCTCTTCATCTGCTTTTTTTGCAAAAGCAAGGTATTTTCTATTTGCTTGTGACTCACCAGCAAAAGCTGCTTTTAAATTATCTTCTGTAGGCATATGATTTCACCCCCTTATTAATTTGTTAGATTTCATAGTTTTTATACTTTTCCTTATTTTACCCCATAACACCATTAAGAATAAGCATGGATATTGCCCCCAATATAATCCCAATAGATGTCAGGTGTGCTCTGCCATGTTCTCTTGCCATGGGAATTAATTCGTCTAATGTTATGAATACCATAACGCCAGCTGCAAAAGCAAGACTCATAGGTATAAGAAATGTAAATTGTTTTAGGAAAAGGAAAGCTACTATAGCTCCGATAGGCTCTACAATGCCTGCTAAGAAAGCTATCTTTAAGCAATCTCCTTTGCATTTGCCCCCAGTATGGATAAACATTGTTATTGCAATGCCTTCTGGTATATTGTGAAGCCCAATAGCAATAGCAAGAAGAATACCAAACTTAGGCATATGGGCAAAACCAGAACCTACTGCTATGCCTTCTGGTATATTATGCAAAGCTATACCTACTGCAATAAGCATTCCTGTCTTAACTAAGTGGGGATTGATAAGTCCTTTTTCCTTTATTTCAAAGTGTTTATGTGATAGGAGTATATCAAGCACAAACATAAACAAAGCTCCAATAGCAAAGCCAATAGTAGCACTAAAATAAGTTGATTCTTTTATTGATTCGCTTAATAAGTTCATAAAAGCAACTGTAAGCATAACTCCGCCAGCAAAACCTCCGAATAAGCCAATGCTTTTTTTTCCAGGCCGCCTTATGATTACTATTAATCCTCCAAGAACTGTAGCCATGCCTGCTATTGTGCTTATTATTACCAGAGTTAAGAATTGATTCATAGGGTAATGAAGAAAGAAGTAGTATTTATTTGTTTCTTTTAGAAAAAAATAAGGCAAAGGGAATTTACGAGGTTACCTTTGCCTTAAAGAGGTGTTTAGTCTTTTTATGGGGATTAACTGGCTCATGGGAAACGAGGAAGGGGACCACGAGCCAGCAAGAGTTTACTATAAACGTAATCTTTGAAATCCCTATAGCAATATTATAGAAAGGGGTTTATTAATACATTATGAAATGATGATAAAGAACAAAAATACATAAAGTTTATAAAGAGTAAAATGGGGTAAATTGATATTAAGATGGCATATGTTGTTGGACCTACATGGTTCTATGGTATTGACTATATCTTTGACTTAGTTTCTGTAATTGTAGGGTTGTTGATCTCTTATTTTTCCTACAAAACCTATAGATATACATCTCAAAAAAAGTATTTCTATTTTTCTGCTTCATTCTTTCTTGTTGCTTTGGCATTTATAGCCAAGATATTAGCTACTATTCCTGTTTACTCGAAACAACTGAAGGTTGAGACTGTTGGTTTAGTTACAATAACTTCGCAGGTTATAGATAAGGTAAATTGGATTAATGCATTAGGTATTTCTGTAGCCAGGTTAGTTATGTTGTTTGCATTCCTTATATTAGTGCTTGTTTCTTTAAAAATAAAAGATAAGAAGATGATTGTATTGCTGATATACTTATTGGTCATATCCACAACATTAGTGAGTGTGTCATATATTGTTTTTCATGTTACTTTATTGTTAATGCTGACTATATTATTTTTGAGCTATAGAAAGAATTATTTAAAGGTAAAAAGTTTGAATGCAAAGATGGTTATGTATTCTTTTCTTGCTTTATTGATAAGCCAGGTGTTTTTCATTTTTGAAGGATTAGTAGAGAATTTTTATGTTATAGGTGAAAGCATCCAGGTAATTGGTTATCTGATATTGCTGGTTGCTATAATGAAGATGATAATTAAAAAATGAGTAGTCGAAGAACCAAGATTGAAATTATACATGATATCTTGAGTGCAATTCAAAAAAAAGGGGGAAAGATCAAGCCGACTCATCTACTTTACAAATCAAATTTATCTTATAAAAAGATGCTTGAGTATGTTAGTGAATTAATAAAAAAAGACATGATGGGTGAAGAGGAAGTTAAGGGTAAGAGGATGTATTCTATAACTGATAAAGGTGCTGATTATATTCAAGAGTTTAAGAAGATTAAAGAGTTTTCTGATAGTTTTGGTCTTTAAGAGTGAAAGTAAGAAATTTCTTTGTAATTAGATTTTTAGTTTGAGCTTATATTAAGATTTCTTTGGCTCTTTCTTAAGCCACCAAACTAAGGCGTATATGAATGGTGTGTCTGCTAAGGCTACTACAACTTTAAGAATATAATAAGGTATTATTAGAGTGAATAAGTAAGCAACTGTAAACTTAGGGCTTGTGTTAAAGGTTTCTGGAAGCCAAGGGACATAATAAAGGGCTATGAACATAAACAGAACAGTATCTATGAACTGTGATGATATGGTTGAAGCGTTGTTTCTAAGCCATAGGAATTTTCCTTTGGTTTTTTGTTTCCAGAAGTTGAATGCCCATACATCATGAAATTGGCTTATTAGGAATGCTATGATACTTGCTATAAAGAATCTTATGCTTATTCCAAAGACGGGGTTGTATTGTTCTGCCTGTACATAGCTTCTTGAAGCAAAAGGAAGCTTTACTGCCAGAGCAGTTATTAATAAAACAAAGAGCATACAGATGAAGCCGACCCATATGAATGTTTTTGTTTTTTCCTTTCCATGTACTTCTTCAATAGCATCAGTGATTAAGAATGTTATTGGATAAGCAAATATTCCAACTGAAACCTGAATAATCCAGAACTGTGTTATTTTTGAGCCTATTAAATTAGCTGCTATCAGTGATGCTACAAATAATCCAAGCAGTAATTTTGTTTTAAACTCTAAGTCCCATTTCATGCAAACTAGAAGATTTAGTTTATATTTATAAGGGTTTCTGTTTGTTGATTTTTATAAAGAAATATATTCCAACAGCAAACATAACTATATTCAACCATTGGCCCATTGTTAGGCCTAAGATAAATCCTATCTGTTGGTCTGGTGCTCTGAAGAACTCTACTAAAAATCTTAATGTAGAATACATTAGAATGAAACTCCAGAATAATATTCCTTTCTTTAGTTTTTTGTTTTTTAAGAACCATAGGGATGAGAATATAATCAGATTTTTGAAGCTTTCATACAATTGTGAAGGGTGCCTGCAGCCTTCGTAATGTTTGAATTTGACGCACCATGGAACTTTTGTTATTCTCCCTACTAACTCTCCGTTTATGAAGTTGGCAATTCTACCCATGAATAGTCCAAATGCCAAAGGAATAACTACTATGTCTGCTAAATCATAGAATTGGACTTTCTTCTTTCTGCAGTATATCAGGGCTGCTGTTACTGCCCCCACTAAACCACCATGAAAACTTAATCCTCCTTTCCATATAGCAAGTGTCTGCAATGGATTTTGCAGATAGTAAGATGGATTGTATACTATGATTTCAAATAATCTTGCTCCCAATACAGTTCCGATGATTAGATATAAAAGCAAATCCCAGATATCGTCTTTTGTTAGCTTTAGTTCTCTTTCTTTTGCTAAATAACTAATAAAGAAATAAGCAAGTATAAAGCTAAGAGCATAGATAATACCATAATACCTAATTTCAAAAGGGCCTAATCTTAATAGTATTGGGTTTATGTTATTGTAGAACATTTTTTAGTCTCTCGTAAAAGTATATTCGGTTGAATGAAATTACCAAGTATATGAATATGATAGAGATTATATTAATGATTTTTGAGTATATGTCTCCGTAGGAGGTTAACATTTCCTGATTTGTGAAAATGAATGCTTTGAAAAAAAAGCTGATGATGTTATAAAGTAATGAATAGAGCAAGGTTAGAATAATGTTCCATACTACAAACATCCCGTATCTATCTATTTTGTTAAAGGCTATGTCAAAGCTTTTTTTGATAATACCTTTTCTTGTGCCCTGGATAAAGAGTATATGGCTTATGTTTATTATTGAATAAAGGAAGAATAAAAATGGGATTAATAGAATTAAAACGATATATTTAATAAAATCTCTTTCCAGGGTTAGAGTCAGTATCCCTAATATAATCAAAGCAGCAAAAAAGAAGAGGGCAAATATCGAGATATTTAGTGAATAGAATTTACCTAATCTTTTTAGATTTAACTTGTTTTTTTCATAAAGTGATTTTATTATATTTAATATGCTTAGTTTAGCTATTGAATAAATGAAAATAATCAAAAGATAATAAAGTGCTATGTAGATTAAGGAAAACAACACCAGGTTAGATTTGGCTTTAAGGAGGCCCATTATTTGCTGAGGATCTTGAGGTATTAAAGAGCCAAGAGCTTTTCCTATTAATACGATTAGAGCTAAGAAGATAAAATCCAGGACGAGCGTATAAAGATATTTATGGGGATTCTGTTTGATAGTGTTAAATACTTTTGAGAAGGAAGATTCGAGAAACACCTTTTTTATATTTTTCATTATGTATTTTTGACTATAAGTTATATTTAATTCTTTCTGTTAAAATGTATTGAGATACTTATATAAGTAATGGCAAGTTTTAAAAGTGAATAGGAGTTCTCTTGTAATTGGTGATATTATGGAAGAGAAAAACGAACATTCTGAACACGTGGAACATAATGATGAAAAACATCATACTGAGCATAAAGAATATCATATTCATCATACTCATCATGCAAAAAAAGAGCATGTAAGACTAAAGAAATCAGCTATCTGGATGATGATAAGCGGGGTTTTGGCTGTTATATTAGTTATTTCTATATTTACAGGTGGTTTTAGAGGTAAAGACAGTACTCCTACCCCTGCTGGCGATACATTATCAGCACAGGAAGCTGCTGATAAGGCTGTTAGTTATATAAATACTAATTTATTGCAGCCCGGAACAACTGCTACTGTTAATGGTGTTGAGGACTCTGGTGACCTGTACAATATTAAACTTAATATTGGTGGAAATGAATTTGATTCGTATGTTACAAAGGATGGGGGGTTATTGTTTCCTAATGCTGTTGATTTAACAGTTACACCAATACCTCAACAGGCAATACAACAAGGACAGCCTCCTGCAGGACCGCTTGCTACAGAGATGGTGCAGGAAGATGTTATAGGAGGTGAACTTCCGACCCAGACAGAGGTAGAAGGAATAGTAGAGGAAGATATTACAGGAGATGTGCTTGAAGAAGGAGGAGCTATAGAAAGCAAAAAACCTGAAGAGACTCCAGAAGAGCTTGTGGAACAGTAAAGAGATTAATTGCTTTGGAAATTCTTTGAATTTCCTAACCCCTTAGAATCCTTCGGATTCAAAGGTTTTACTTTTATATTTAATTACAAATTTGACTGAAAATTTATTATTGGTCAAATTTCTAATCTTTCAGATTAAATTTTACATAATAATAAACTTTTCATTTAATCTGAAATGAAGTGATCATAGCCATGCTTACTTATTATTTTTTCTTTTCCTTTAGAGTATAGATAGACTCCTTTTCTTTTTGTGATTTCTCCTACTAAGAAGCCTTTTACTTTGTTTAGGTTTTTTTCATTGACTGTGAAAATGAGTTCAAAGTCTTCTCCCCCGTATAAGGCGTAATTTGTTGGGTCTTTTTTTGCTGCTTTTGCTGCTTTTCTTGTTTCATCTTTTATTGGGATGTTATCTTTGAAGATTATTGCTCCTAGGTTGCTTTGTTCACAGATGTGCTTAATTTCAGAAGCTAAGCCGTCTGAAACATCAATCATTGCATTAATGTATTTTAGGAAAGGTTTTACTTTATGGTATTTTTCCTTTGGTTCTAAATGCTTATTTTTTACTTCGTTATGGCCTTTGATTTTTTTTAGGAATAGATTTAGTCCTGCAGTTGATGAGCCTAAATCTCCTGTAACTAATATAAAATCTCCTGGTTTTGCATTGCTTCTTAAGCAAAGATTTTGTGGTTTAACTTCTCCAATCATGTCTATGTCTATTGTTAATTGCTTTCCATGAGTAATATTTCCGCCTATGATTTCAAGTTTGTGTTTGTCTCCTGACTGCCTCATTCCTTTGTATATTTTTTCGATAATCTCTACATTCATATCTTTTGGCAGAACTAAAGAGACTAAAGCGTATTTTGGAATGCCACCCATTGAGCCTATATCAGAAACGTTTATTTCAATTGCTTTTTTACCAACTTGTTCTGGTGTAAAGTATTTGAAAGAGAAATGGTCGCCATCTACTATGGTGTCTGTTGTTATTAGGAGTAGTTTTTTTCCTACTCTTATTACGGCTGTGTCATCTCCTATGCCTTTTATTATGTTTTTGTCTTTAGATTTCTTGTAGATTCTTTTTATGAGGCCGAATTCGCCTATATCTTTTAATTTCATTTTTTATTTTGTAGTAAAACTCCCCCTATTATTAAGACTAATGATACAATATAATACCAATAAATAGTCTCCCCTACAAATATGTTTATGAAAATAAAAGCGATAAACGGACTTAAATAAACAAAAGATGCCATTTTTGCTGCGCCTATCTTTTCAATTGAAACAAACCAGAAGGTAAATGCCAATGCCTTTGCGACGATGCCAAGGTATAATAATCCTGCTAATTCTTTGATTGACAATAAGGTAAAGGCTGAATTATAAAACATCAGAATAGTTAAGAAGATTAATCCTGAGAGCATATAATAAAACATTGAACTATAGTGTTCATATTTGACTTTTTTGCCAAGAACAGAGAATAAGGCCCATGATGCAGCAGAGCCAATCATTATAAGGTCTCCATTTAGATTAGTAAATGTGGGTATAATATTGCCTTTTGTTATAATCAGGTAAGTTCCAATAAAACCAAATAAAATAGCAATCGATTTTTTTAATGTAAATCTTTCTTTTAATATCGGGAATGAAAATAAAACAATAAATACTGGCCAAAGGTAATTAAGCGTATTTGCTTCTGCTGCTGGAATATATTTAAAACCTAATGTGTAGAGAAGGTTGTACAGGAATATGCCTAAGAATCCAAGACTTGATAATATTAAAAAATCTTTGGGAGAATATTTTTTTAATAGTTTCAGTTTATTCTGAGAAAGCAATATAAAAAAGAGAGTTATCACAGCAATTAAAAACGTATAAAAAACAATCTGCAGTGTAGTAAGGCTTTTGATAAGTATTTTTATTATGGCAGGTACCAAAGCCCACGCAAGAATGATGAAAGTTATGTAAAAATATAATGTAAATTTCTTATTCATTTTCTTCTTTCATTTCTTTATTAATCTTTACAGAGCAGAACTTCCCGCACATAGAACAAACTTCCGGATCTTCTGGCTGGCATCTTTTTCTTATTTCTTCTGCTTTTTCTTTGTCTATTGCTAAGTCCATCATTTTTGGCCAATCTAAGTTTGTTCTTGCTTCTGCCATTTTATCGTCCCAGTCTCTTGCTCCTTTGATTCCTTTTGCGATGTCTGCTGCATGGGCTGCTATCTTTGAAGTTACAACTCCTTCTTTGACTTCTTCTATTGTTGGCAAGCCAAGATGCTCGCTTGCTGTAACATAGCATAAGAAATCTGCCCCATGCATAGCAGCTAATGTCCCGCCTATAGCAGATGTAATATGATCATAGCCAGGAGCAATGTCTGTTACCAAAGGGCCTAATACATAAAAAGGAGCTTGATTGCACATCTCTTTTTGTAATCTGATGTTGTGTTCTATCTGGTCTAAAGGTACATGGCCTGGGCCTTCTATCATTGATTGTACATTTTCTTCAAATGCCTGTTTTTGTAATTGCCCTAATGTTTTTAGTTCGTATAATTGTGCTTTATCTGTTGCATCCTTCAAACAGCCAGGTCTTAAGCCGTCTCCCAGGCTTAATGTAACGTCATACTTTTTTGCCCAGAATAATATCTTATCAAAGGATTCGTATAAAGGATTTTCTTTGTTGTTGTGCTTCATCCATTTTACTAAGAAAGAACCTCCACGTGAAACAACACCCATTAATCTTTTTTCTATTAAATTTATAGAATCTTTTGTAATGCCAGAATGGACTGTTATAAAGTCAACGCCATCCATGATGTGCTTTTTAATTCCTTTTATCAAATCGCTCTCTGTCAGATCAACTATTGTATCTTGCTCTATTGCAGCCTGGTAAATTGGAACTGTACCGATTGGAACAGTAGAATTCTTTATTATCTCTGTTCTTATCTCATCAATATTACCACCTGTGCTTAGGTCCATGACTGTATCTGCACCATATTTAACTGCGATTTTTAGTTTTTCCAGTTCTTCATTAAGCTCTGCTTTATTTGGGGAAGAGCCTATGTTAGCATTGATTTTTGTTTTTAGGTTTTCACCAATCCCAATTGGTTTTAGATTTGTATGTAGAGTAGAAGCAGGAATTACAATTTTTCCCTGTGCTATTGCTTTGGCTAGTTTTTTAACTTCAATATTCTCCTGAATAGCAACTTCTTCCATCTCTTTGCTTATGTCGTTGAATTTTGCTTTTTCGAGTTGCGTCATTTTAAGTGTTAAATCTGTTTATGAACTTTTTACATTCTTCTTCAACATCATCTTTTGTGATAATTGCTGAGATTACGGCTGCTGAGGTTGCACCTGCTTTTACAACATCACCTACATTATCTAAGTTAATCCCACCAATAGCTACAAATGGGATAGTTACTGCCTTTTTAACATCTTCGATTAGTTTTAAACCAACTGCTGGACCTGCATCTGCTTTTGTTTTTGTTTCAAATATTGGACCTACGCCAATGTAGTCTGCCCCTAATTGTTCTGATTCTATTGCTGCTTTGAGCTTATGGGTGCTTAAACCTATTATTTTATTGCCCAGTAGTTTTCTTGCTGTTTCATATGGCATATCTTTATGTCCAAGGTGAACTCCATCTGCATCTACTGCTAAGGCTATATCTATTCTATCGTTGATTAGAAATATTGCTTTGCCTTTACAGAGTTCTTTGATTTTTACTGCTTCTTTGAGCATCTCTTTTGTTGAAGCTTCTTTTTCCCTGTACTGGATTAGTTTAACTCCTGCTTTGATTGCTGCTTTAACGTCATCAAAAACTGTTTTTTTTGTTAGCTTGCTGTCTGTTATGAAATACAAATCAATTTCATTCAGATGGGGTTTCATCTTTTTGTGATTCTTCCTTCTTTTCTTCTTTTGTTTCTTCTTTTTTAGTTGTTGTTTTCTTTTCTAATTTCTCCATGTCATGAATGTCTGTTTCATTAAGGTTGTAGATTTCATCATAAAATGATCTTTTGTAAGAGCCAGGACCTGTACTGTTTCTTGATGCCAGTTCGCCAGCAATCCCAAAGCACACCAAAGCAGATGCTGCTGCCTGAGCATAGTCTTTTTCTACTGCTGCAAATGCTCCGATAACAGAAGCTACCATGCATCCTGTTCCTACAATAGAGCCCATCATATCATGGCCGTTTTGGCATAGGTAGACATCTGTTCCGTTTGTTACTATGTCTTCTTTTCCTGTTATTACAACAGTTGCTTTCTGGTCGTTGGCTAATTTCTTAGCTACTTCTATCAAGTCTGCTTCAACCTTAGTTGCTTCAACACCTTTTGTCTGTACTTGCTCTCCCGCTAATTTTGCTATTTCTGATGCGTTTCCTTTGATTATATCGATTTTTAATTCTTTTAGTAACTCAGCTGCCTTATCGTCTCTTAATTTTGTGGCTCCGACCCCTACAGCGTCTAAGACGATTGGTATACCTTTTTCATTTGCTGCTTTTCCTGCGATTTTCATTGATTCGATTAATTCTATTGTTAAAGTTCCAATATTAAGAACTAATGCAGAGGCTATTTTGGCCATATCTGCTACTTCTTCTTTTGCATGAGCCATTACAGGCAGTGCGCCTATTGCCCTGACTATATTGGCACAATCATATATAGTAACCCAGTTTGTTATGTGGTGTACCAGTGGTTTTTCTTCTTTTACTTTCTTTAGTATTTCTGCTGTTTCCATATTATCATCCCCCTAGAATGTTCTGGAGTAGCAAATATTGGGGTATATTAAAAGCTTGTGTTTTTGAATGAAGAGAAGAATTGTAAAGGGTTAGGGGTATCTTATTCCTAAGAGGGCGTGGTTTTGTTATTTAATAATATTATTGTGGTAATTAACTATGAGATATATGTGGGTGGTAATTAAAATAAAGCTTTTTGTGGTAATTAAAACTACATAGTTCTTTTGTGGTAATTAATAGAATTTAGTAATAGAGATTATTTTTTGTGGTAATTAAAAGACAAGATTAAAAGTGTGGTAATTAACCTTAAAAATAGAAAAATATTTAAACTAGTGGTAATTAAAGATATACATGCCTTACCTTAAAAAAGTGAATATAAAGGGTAATGATTATTTCTATTTGTTCCATACAGTAAGGGATGGGGATAAATTCAGGAAGCTAAGCAAGTATATAGGTAAAGTTGAGCCTTCCAGAGAGGAATTAAAGAAGCTAAAGGAAGAGTTTACAAGAAAGATAGAAGGGAATGTCCTTACAAAGATGGGGGAAGAGAGAAAGCCAAAGGTGAATGTTTTAGGCGCTTTAAGGGAGATGCAAGAGAAGAATGGTTGTCTTCCTGAGAATAAGATTAATGCGCTTTCTAAGGAAATAGGAATGCCTGTAGTTGAGATATATGATATGGCTTCTTTTTACAGCATATTTAGTTTTGATAAGAAAGGCAAGAAGGTTGTCAGGATATGCAACAGCCCTTCCTGTTATCTGAATGGCTCTTTAAATGTGCTGGATGAGGCTAAGAGGTTATTAGGAATAAAGGTTGGTGAGACTACTAAAAACGGGAAATTTAGTTTAGAGTTAACTTCTTGTATTGGTTGTTGTGATAAAGCGCCTGCTATTATGGTTAATGATGAATTAATTACAAATCTCACAAAAGAGAAATTAAAAAAATTATTAAAATGAAAATCCTGGAAAAGACAAATCTGGAAGCATGGAAAAAAGTGCAAGAGTCAGGAGCAGAGAAAACTATTGAGTTACTGAAGAAAAAGGGCTTGACAGGAAGGGGTGGTGCTTGTTTTTTGACAGGGTTGAAATGGGAGTTTACAAGAAAAAGCAAAGGGAGAGAGAAGTTTATTATCTGCAATGCTGATGAGGGAGAGCCAGGAACATTCAAGGATAAATTAATATTAGAAAATGCTCCTGAAAATGTAATTGAAGGCATATTAATCGCTGCTTATTGTGTTGATGCTAAACAAGCTTATGTTTATCTAAGAGGGGAATATCATTATTTGAAAGAGAGATTAGAAGAGGTTATTAAGAAAGTTTTGTCTGATGCTAAAGCTGATTTGAAAATAGAGATTATAGGCGGTGCAGGAGCTTATATCTGTGGTGATGAAACTGCTATTATAGCTTCTATTGAAAACAGAAGAGGATACCCTCATTTTAAGCCGCCATATCCGCCTCAGAAAGGTTTATGGGGAAAGCCAACTGTGATAAATAATGTTGAGACATTGGCAAATGTTCCATTAGCAATTACTAATCCTGAATGGGATGATAGCTTAAGGTTGTTTTCTTTAAGCGGAGATGCAGCAAAAGCAGGGGTTTATGAAGTTAAAACAGGAAGTAAGTTAGGAGAGATAGCAAAGCTTTGCGGGGCAAAAGATCCAAAAGCAGTTTATTTTGGCGCTGCTGGCGGGTGTATCCCTTATAAGTCTGAGCTTGTTGTTAATGCAGAGCATGTCTGTAAAGGGGATGCTATGTTAGGATCATGTTCTTTAATATTTGTCAGTAAAAAAAGAAGTATGCTTGATTTAGCGATTAATATAGCGCAATTCTTTAACCATGAATCCTGCGGAAAATGCACGCCCTGCAGAGAAGGTAATGTTCATGTGTTAAAGCTGTTGGAAAAGATTAAAGCAGGAAAGAAGGATTTGGAGTTATTAGAAAAACTATCTGTTTTTATCAGGGATAATTCTTTATGCGGATTAGGCCAATCATGCACTAATCATATTTTGACTGCTCTGAAATATTTTAAACAGGATTTTAATTAAGATGGTAAAGATAAAAATAAATGACATGGAAATTAAGGCAAGAGAAGGAGAATATATTATTGATGTTGCCAGAAGAAATGATATTGATATACCTCATCTTTGCTATAATGAAAGATTAGAAAGAATAGGGGCATGCAGATTGTGTGTTGTTGAGGTTAAAGGAATGGAAAAACTGCAGGCTTCATGCTGTACAGAGGTTAAGGAAGGCATGGAGATTGGAACTCACACTCCAAGGGTTATTCAGGCGAGAAGGATGAATATGCAATTACTTTTAGCGAATCATGGCCTTGATTGTACATCATGCAGAGAGAATTTATTATGCAAGGTACAGAGGTATGCTTCTGATCTTATGATAGATGATAATGTGTTTGAAAGCCTTGAAAGAGAAGATGAAATTGATAATTCAAGTGTATCTATAAGGAGAGATAATAATAAATGTATTCTTTGCGAGCAGTGTGTTAGGGTCTGTAATGATATTCAGACAGTATATGCTATTGGTATGGTTAATAGAGGGGTTGATACCAGAATAGAGCCTAATTTTGAGCATAATATGAAAGAGAGTTCCTGCATTAATTGCGGACAGTGTGTTGTTGCATGCCCGACAGGCGCTTTGACTGAGAAAAGCGATATAATCGAGGTTCTTGATGCCCTGAATTCTGATAAGTACTTAATTGTTCAGACTGCCCCTTCGATAAGAGCAACATTAGGGGAGCTGTTTGGAATGCCTGTGGGTGTTCCGGTTACTGGCAAGATGGTTACAGCATTAAAGCAGATAGGATTTGATAAGGTGTTTGACACTGATTTAGGAGCGGATATTACTATAGTGGAAGAGGCTCATGAATTTGTAAAAAGGGTTAAGGAGAAAGGTGTACTGCCAATGATTACTACATGCTGTCCTGCCTGGATAAAGTTTGGTGAGCAGTTTTATTATGATGAATTGAACAAAAATATGTCTACATGCAGAAGCCCCCAGGCAATATTGGCTTCTTTGGTAAAGACATATTATGCCAAGAAGATAAAGAAAAATCCTAAAGATATAATCTTAGTTGATATAATGCCATGTACTGCAAAAAAATATGAAATCTTAAGGCCTGAGTTTAAAGGAGAAACTGATTTTGTGTTAACAACAGTAGAGCTTGCTAAGTTATTGAAACAGTTGAATGTTGATTTTGTGAATCTTCCAGAGTCTGAATTTGACCAGCCTCTTGGGTTTAGTTCAGGAGCAGGAGATATATTCGGCCATACAGGAGGAGTTATGGAAGCTGCTTTAAGGACAGCAGCAGATACTTTAACAGGCAAAGACCTGCAAAAGATTGATTACAAAGAAATAAGAAGCATGAAAGAGATTAAGGAAGCAGAGCTTGAGATTGATGGGCATAAAATAAGAATTTGTGTGGTCCATACACTGGGGGCAGCCAGAAAATTATTAGAACAGATAAAGAAAGGTGAAAGCCCATATCATTTTATTGAGATAATGGCCTGCTATGGCGGCTGCATTGGGGGAGGAGGACAGCCTCCGCCGCATAATAAGGAAAGGTTAACAAAAAGGATAAAGGCTTTGATACATGTTGATGAAGAGAAGAAATTTAGAAAGTCACACAAAAATCCTTCTGTGATTAAGTTGTATAAGGAATATTTGGGGAAACCAGGTTCTGAGAGAGCGCATAAGCTGCTGCATACTAAATATTCTAAGAAAACATACATATAATTTTTAGTGGTTTGAAATATGGGAATTATTGATGAAGAAAGGATTAACAAAGTATTAGAGGACAATAATGCTCCTTCTAATAAAGAAATAAAGGGCATATTAGAAAAAGCACTAAAATTAAAAGGTTTAGAGCTGGATGATGCTGCTTCTTTGCTGAATATAGATTCAAGTGATAAGATTTTGATGAAGGAATTATTTTATACTGCATTCAAGATTAAGAATGCCATATATGGCAATAGACTGGTTATTTTTGCCCCGCTTTATGTTTCTAATCATTGCTCTAATGATTGCCTGTATTGTGGATTTAGACGAAGCAATAAAGAAATGGAGAGAAAGATATTAACAGAGGATGAAATAAAAAAAGAGGTTGAGATTCTTGAGGGGAAAGGCCATAAAAGGATCTTGATGCTGATGGGAGAAGATTTTGATAAATATAGTTTTGATGATTTTCTTGAAGCAATAAGTGCTGCTTATTCTGTTAAGAGCAAAGGAGAAATCAGAAGGATTAATGTTGAAATTCCCCCATTAAGCGTAGAGGAATTTAAAAGATTGAAAGAAGCAAAGATTGGAACTTTTACAATGTTTCAGGAAACTTATCATAAAGAAACCTATGAGAAGATGCATCCTTCTGGACGTAAAAGGGATTATAATTGGCGTCTTCTAGCAATGGACAGGGCACAAGAAGCTGGTGTAGATGATGTTGGTATTGGAGCTTTATTTGGGCTTTATGATTATAGGTTTGAAGTGCTTGCTTTATTGATGCATGCCCAGCATCTGGATAAGAAGTTTGGGGCAGGACCGCATACAATTTCAATACCAAGGCTAGAGCCTGCACAAAATGCTCCAGCGGCTAATAATCCACCATATCCTGTTTCTGATGAAGATTTTAAGAAATTGGTATCTGTGCTTAGGTGTGCAGTTCCTTATACTGGGATGATACTTTCTACAAGGGAGAGCCCTAAGATGCGACAGGAGGTTTTTAAATTGGGGGTAAGCCAGATTTCTGCCGGCTCAAAAACAAACCCCGGAGGCTACAATGAAGCAAAGATTAATCCTGAGAATGAAGAGCAGTTTGCTTTGAGTGATACAAGGCCTAGTGAGGTTGTGATTAAGGATATGATGGAAAGAGGGTATGTTCCTTCATTCTGTACTGCATGCTATAGATTAGGAAGGACAGGAAAGGATTTTATGGACTTAGCTAAGCCCGGACTGATACAAGATTTCTGCCAGCCCAATGCACTGTTGACTTTACAGGAATATCTTGAAGATTATGCTAATGATGATACCAAAAAGATTGGAATGAAACTAATTGAAAAAGAAATTGAAAAGATAAAAAATGAGGTGGTAAAAGATAAATTTTTTGAGAAATTAGAGAGGGTTAAGAATGGTGAAAGGGATTTGTACTTCTGAAATTATAGGGTATCTTAAAGCAGAAGGCAAAGAGCAGAAAGAGCTGCATAAAAAGGCATGTTCTGTAAGGGATAAAAATATATTAAGTAATGTTTATTTTAGAGGCATAATTGAGTTTTCTAATGAATGTGATAATGACTGCTTTTATTGCGGAATAAGAAAATCTAATGATAAGGTCAAAAGATATTCAATGACAAAAGGAGAGATATTAAATGCTGTAAAGGAATGCGCTGATTATGGCTCTATTGTTTTGCAGTCAGGTGAAAGAAGGGATAAGGAGTTTACTGATTTTGTTGTAGATGTTGTAAGTTCTATAAAGAAATTATTTCCTGATATTGGGATTACCTTGTGTGTTGGTGAGCAGAGCAGAGAGGTTTACCAAAAATTCTTTGATGCCAGAGCCCATAGATATTTACTTAGGATAGAGACTTCGGATGAAGGACATTATTCTAAGCTGCATCCTACAGAGATGAGTTTTGAAAACAGAAAAAGATGCCTGATTGATTTAAAGGAAATTGGCTTTCAGGTAGGTACTGGAGTTATGATTGGTTCTCCTTTTCAAACAGTTGAGAATCTTGCTTCTGATTTAGAGTTCTTTAATGATATTGATATAGATATGGTTGGTATGGGGCCATTTATATCCCATGAACAGGCACCACTTAAGGAAAGCACTGATAAGTCAGAAAACCTGAATCTTGGCTTGAATATGATATCTGCTTTAAGGCTGATGATGCCTGATATTAATATTGCGTCGACAACTGCTTTACAAGCTGTGCACCCCTATGGGAGAGAGCTTGGATTAATGGCAGGAGCTAATGTAATAATGCCTTTGGTTACTCCTAAGAAATATAGGAGAGACTATCAATTGTATGATGGCAAGCCATGTATTGATGAATCAGCTAAGGATTGCTTGGGGTGTATAGTTAAAAGGGTAAAATCAACTGGACTCCATCCTGTTTTTCATGAATGGGGGGATTCAAAACATTTTTTTAATAGAAAATGATACAAAGAGATAATATTGGAATATTTGGACGAGTTAATTCAGGCAAAAGCAGTTTGATGAATCTGCTTACGCAGCAGGAATGCTCTATTGTTGATTCTAAGCCAGGTACTACTGCTGACACCAAAATAATGTTATGTGAGATACACGGGATGGGCCCTGTAAAGCTTTTTGATACTGCCGGGTTAGATGAAAAAGGGAGCTTGGGTGAGAAGAAAAGGAAAAAGGCTGAGAATGATTTAAAAGAGTGTGATTTGGTGTTGCTTGTAATAAATCCTTCCAGTGAAGATTTTGAAACAGAGAATTATGTTATTTCAAAAGCAAGGGAATATGATAAGCAGCTGATTGTTGTTTATAATCTCTTTCGAGAAGGGATTGATATTAGGGATGTTGAGTCAAAGTTAGAGTATTCTCAGTTTTATAAGAAAATAAAGCTTAATGCAATTGATAATAATGATAGGCAGAGATTATTGAATTTTATACTTGATAATTTTGAATCGAAGAATCATAAGATTGAATTGCTGCCTTTTGTTGAAAAAGATGAATATTATTTTCTTAATATTCCTATGGATATTGAAACTCCTGTTGGAAGATATCTAAGGCCACAGCAGATGGCTGAAGAGTATATCACAAGGAATTTCGCTTTTCCTGTTTCTTATAGGATGGATTTAAAGAAAGCGAGAAGTGAGAATTTTGAGGATGAGAAAAAGAGATATTTAGATGTGCTTGAAGGTTTGAAGGATAAGAAAGTAAAATGTATAATAACTGACTCACAAGCAATAGATATTATTGGCCCATGGACTCCTAAAGAGTATGATGTAACAACTTTTTCCATCATGATGATTAATTACATGAGTAAGGGAAAGTTAAAGTTGTTTGTGGAGGGAATTAAAGCTATGGGAAGCCTGCAAAAAGATGATAAAATCCTGATTGTAGAGGCGTGCAACCATTCAAGGATAGGGGAAGATATAGGTACTGTGCAGATTCCTGATTATATTAAAAAGAACTATCCTGATGTTGTTGTTGAGCATAATTTTGGCAGAGAGTTTAGAGATAATAAAGATTTAGAGAAATATAAATTAATAATTCATTGTGGTGGGTGTATGATAGATTCTCAGAAATTAGGTGCAAGGTTAAGAGATTTGGGGGCTGTTGGTGTCCCTATTACTAATTATGGTGTGTTTTTGTCTTTTATGCAGAGCAAAGAAACATTGAAAAGAGTTTTAAAGCCATGGGGAATAGAATTATAAGAGTTTTAATTGCAATATTCTTTCCATTGACAATCTTTGCATGTAGTTTTGAGCTTAGTAAGATTTAGATTTACTAAACTTATTGCGTCTTTTGCTTTTATCTCTTGATTTAATGTCATTCCTAAGTGCTTTATGATTATATTGTCTTTTTTTCTTACTTTCTCTTCAGAATCCGGTTTTTTTGTGCATTTATTATTTATATTATGCGGACAAGGACTACAAATAACGTCTGTATGGTTTATTACTTTTATAGTTGGATTATTTTGTAATTTCTTTATTACTTTACTAAAGTTAGAAACAAATTCTTTGCTGTAGCCTTTGCTTTTAAAGTATTTCACGCAAAGTAGGTGGTGTGCTCTTATGTTCATTTTATTGCCAGTTCGAAAACAACTAAGTCATGGGGATTTGGGCAAGAGATTTTTAGCTTATTGTTCTTTTCCCAGGGTATTTTACCACCAAACCTTTTTGCTGTTATATATGGCCATAGGGTGTGCAATGCGTAAGGGCATAGTCCTGTGAATGGATGGGTGAATTTGTGACCCTTTTTATGATTGTAGTCACATTTACCTTTAACACTTACTACTTTTATGACTATGTTTTTGCCTAAATCTGTATCCATAATGAAGTATTGGGCTTATTAATTTATTTAAATAATTTGTTATTGTTATATTTGAACATAATAAGGTTTATAAAGGGAGTTGAGATTCCACTATATACAATGAAAACAATAAACAAAAACAAAACATTATATGAACTTTATTTTGGATATAGGAATGTATTTTTAGATATTTTCATGGTTATTTTAAGCGTGGCTTTCTTAGGAGTTATGGCTAATATCAGGATTCCATTATGGCCTGTGCCTATAACAATGCAGACATTTGGTGTTTTTGCTATTGCTTTCTTTTTTGGCTCTAAAAAGGGTTCTTTGTCAATATTGGCTTATGTTCTAGCAGGTATCGTAGGATTTGGTGTTTTTGCAGGATATTCATCTGGTATGGCAGTTATGATTGGCCCTACTGGAGGTTATATTATTGGTTTTTTAGTGGCTGCTTTTTTTGTTGGCTATATGATTGAGAAAGGATATGGCAGAGACAAGAAATCTATTCTTTTGTGCATGGTTATTGGGAATTTGATAATATACCTTGGCGGAATAATTAGTCTAAGGCTGTTTTTTGCTGATTTTACTTGGTGGAAGATAATGATGGTAGGAGTTATTCCATTCCTTATAGGCGATGCTATTAAGATAATTGGAGCAATGGCTTTATTTCCCTATCTTTGGAAAGGCGCTGAGAAATTAGCTAAGTAAAAGAATTGAAAAAAAATAAAGAAAAAAGAATTAGCAGATTACTTCCTTTACTTCTTCATGGATGTTGTTCTTCTTAAACGTACCTTTATCTAACTTTATAAGGGCAAGTTTTGCTGCTTTTATTCCGCTTAAGAACATACCACCAAAAATAGGGCCCATTCTAGGCAAGCCTGCTACTCCGTTAGCTGCCATGCCTGCAACTATAAGGTTAGGGAATATCTCTTTTGTGTTGTCTATAGTAGCTTGTTCTGCTTTCTCAACCCACATGCTGCCTTCTCTTCCAACAAATTTATCCTTAAGGCCTATTTTTTCTGCAACAATCTTAGTTACAAATGCATTGTGGCCTGTTGCATCAATTATCACTTTTCCTTCAATAGCTAAGGGGTCAACGCAGTTTGCTGTTAAATGAGCAACCTGGTCCCAGTTTATAACAACTCCTGTAACACCTTCGTCCCTGTAGATTACATCCTGGACTCTTACAGAGTTAAACATCTTTGCTCCATGCTCAAATGCCAAGGATAGTAGTTTTGAGCTTACATAGTAGCTGTCTGCTGTATATACCTGTCCTTCTTTTTTTAGTTTTATGCCGAATGATTCAAGGAATAAGTTAGCTGGCTCTTCTATGACCATTTTTGGGAATAACATTCCACCCTGCCACATTCCGCCGCCTGGTTTTACGTCTTTTTCAATGATTAATGTTTTAACTCCTTCTCTCGCTAAAAGCATAGCTGCTGTTATGCCGCATGGTCCTCCACCTACAACAATAACCTCGCTTTCTGCGTATTCTAACAGGTCATTCATAAAACCTTTTACTATTGTTCTGGTTATTTCAGACTCTTTCAAATTACTTTTTATCATTTTTACCCCCCCTTATTTTATTAGAAGTAAGTGTGAATAGGCTTATTTAAATAACTTACTATTGTGGATTGTTTACTTGAGATAGGTACTTGTTTATATTCTCATAAGAATATTTTTTTCAGAAATATTTATAAAGAAAGGACATTTATGTATGACTATGGAACTATCATACAAATTTGAAAATATAGAATCTAATTTCTTAGTTAGATGTATGATTACCCATATGTGCTAAGGCACATATCATTGTTTTCTAATAATATTTTTTTAAACCAAGATTAATCTGGAGGTGAAATAAATGTTAAAAAAAGAAAAGGATTTTGTTGAGGGTCTTGTAGTAATAGACCTTAATGATAGGGGAGAATCTTTTAAAGATAAGTGAGGTGGAAAATGGATGAAAATGATGTATATTGGTTTTTTGTAAGGTGTGATGATAAAGATGAGTGAATTCAGAGGAATAGTAATATTTATATATGAAGTCTGTATTCCATATACTATGATTGATGCAATTTGTTGTTGCTGTTAGAATTCTTCATTGTTTTAATTTAAAATCCGGGAGGATGGCGAAGTGGCTAACGCACTCGCCTGCAGAGCGAGCATTCATGGGTTCAAGTCCCATTCCTCCCTTATTCTATTATAAAAATTTGGAGGTTAAAATGTTTAATGATATAAAAACAATATACAAAAACGATCCAGCTGCAAAAGGTATTGAGTTTTTGCTTTATCCGTGCTGGCATGCAATAGTTGTGCATAGGTATATATCTCATCCTTTGTATAAACTAAGGATTCCTTTTGTTCCAAGGCTGATAAGCCAGATAATGAGGTTTTTTACAGGCATTGAGATACATCCTGGAGCAAAGATAGGAAAAGGACTATTCATAGACCATGGAATGGGTACTGTTATTGGAGAAACAGCAGAGATAGGTAAGAATTGTACTCTTTTCCATAATGTCAGTTTAGGGGGAACAGGACATCACGAAGGAAAAAGGCACCCAACTATTGGAAATAATGTATTAATTGGCACGGGTGCTACTTTATTGGGTCCAATTAAGGTAGGCAATAATGTTAAGATCGGTGCAGAGGCTTTTGTTATAAACAGGAATGTCCCTTCTAATTGTACTGTAGTTGGAGCACCTGGAAGGATAGTTAAATTGAATGGAAAAAGAGTGAATATTAAACTGAAGAAATCAAGGTATGGTAAAAAGCAATAAGATTTATATAAAGAAGTGACTTGATGTTAGAAAGATGGTATTTAAGATATACAATACTTTAACCAGGAAGAAAGAGACATTCAAGCCTATTAAGAAAGGATATGTGGGGATGTATAGCTGCGGGCCTACTGTCTATGGTTTTGCACATATAGGGAATTTCAGGAACTTTGTTTTTGTTGATTTATTGAAGAGGTATCTGAAATATAAGGGATATAAAGTAAAGCATGTTATGAATCTTACTGATATTGATGATAAGACAATAAGGGATTCTGCCAAAGAAGGATTAAACTTGAAGGAGTTCACAGAAAAATATGCACAGTCCTTTTTTGAGGATATTGAGGTATTGAATATTGAAAATGCTGATATTTTTCCTAAGGCAACAGAGCATGTCAAGGATATGATTGATTTTGTAGATGTGTTAGTTAAGAAAAAGTATGCGTATGAGAAATCTGGTTCTGTTTATTATGATATTTCTAAGTTTAAGAATTATGGCAAGCTTTCGAGGATTGACCTTTCACAAATGAAAGTAGGGGCAAGAGTGGATATGGATGAGTATGAGAAGGAGAATCCAGGGGATTTTGTTCTCTTGAAGGAAAGCAAAGATGATGAGATTAAAAGAGGCATATGCTATGATAGTTCTTTTGGCAAGGTAAGGCCGGGGTGGCATATAGAATGTTCTGTTATGTCTATGAAAGAATTAGGGGATACTTTTGATATCCATACTGGCGGGATTGATTTAGTGTTTCCACATCATGAGAATGAGATTGCACAGTCAGAGGCTTATTCTGGGAAGAAGTTTGTCAATTACTGGGCGCATAATGAGCATTTAGTTGTTGATGGGAAGAAGATGTCGAAGAGTTTAGATAATTTCTATACTCTTAGAGATTTGTTAGGTAAAGGTTATAATCCTATAGCTATAAGATATTTGTTGTTAAGCGCACATTATAGGCAGAAGCTTAACTTTACTTTTGAAGGCCTTGATGCTGCTAAAAAAGCTGTTGAGAGGCTTAATAATTTTATTTTTGTTCTTAGAGAGATGAATTGCAAAGAGGATGTTGGAAATATAGATGAATTGATTAAAGAGGCTAAGGCTGCTTTTGACATGAAGATGGATGATGACCTTAATGTTTCCTCTGGTTTAGGGATTGTATTTGATTTTATGAAAGATATCAATAAATTGCATCTGAGCAAATCAGATGCTTCTAAGATTATTTCTTTTATGGAAGATATTAATAAAGTTTTAGGTGTTATTTCTTTTAAGGAAAATGGGGAGGTTCCTCCTGAAGTTATAAAGTTGGTTGATGAGAGGGAAGCTGCCCGTAAGAATAAAAAATGGAATAAAGCTGATAAGATAAGGGATGATCTAAAGAAAAAAGGATATTTTATTGATGATAGTGATAGTGGGCCTTTGGTTAAAAGGGGTTAAAGTTCTACTTCAACTTCAAACTCAATCTTAGAATCTGCTTTTAATCTTTCATAACCAATCTTTTCTGTTTTTGTTGCTGATACTATGTCTTCTTTTGCTAATTCGAAATCTTGTTTTGATATTTTTCCTTCTATGAACAGGTTTTTTAATGGTGTTTTTAAGCTTAAATTCTTTTCTGATTTTGCCTGTCTTGCTTTTTGCACTGCATAGACTGCTACATCACCAATCTTTTCTGCTTTTTCGTCTGCTTTTTCTTCTTTTGGCCAAGCTGAGATGTGTATACTTTTTGATTTGTCTAGTTTTTTGAAGTATAATTGGTAAATCTCTTCTGTTATGTGCGGCATGATTGGAGCCATCATTTTTAGGATTGCCAATACTGTTTTGTATAATCCATATTGCGCGCTTAATCTTGATTCTTTTCCTCTTTTGTCTGGGTTATACAATCTATCTTTGATGATTTCTAAGTAATTATCGCAGAATTCATGCCAGAAGAAGTTTTCTACGTCTGATTTTGTTCTGGAGTATTCATATCTTTTGAATGATTCTGTGCTTGAGCTTATTATTTTGCTTAATCTTGCTAGGATCCATTTGTCCATTACTTCTAACTTTTTTGGTTTTTGCCCTTTGTAGTCTTCCAGATGCATCATTGCAAATTTAGAGGCATTCCATAGTTTTGTGATGAATTTTTGAGCAGTAACCAAATCTTTTTCCATATAAGGCAAATCATCTCCAAGTTTAGAGCCTGCTGCCCAGAATCTTAAGCAATCAGCTGAATATTTTTCAATTGTTTCTTGTGGTTCTATAACATTTCCTTTTGATTTTGACATTTTTTTACCATGCGGGTCTTGAGCGTGTCCTGCTATCATTACATCGTTCCAGGGGTTGGTTTTGTAATGAAGCTGTGATTTAACTACTGTGTTAAATAACCAGAATGTGATAATGTCATGGGCTTGTGGCCTTAGGGACATTGGATAGAGCTTTTTTTGTATGTCTTTAGGCATTAGTTCTATAGCTAATCTTGGAGTTAAAGAAGAGGTTGCCCATGTGTCTAGGACATCTTTTTCCGGAATGAATTCTCTGGACTTACATTTTGGGCATTCTTTTATCTTTGGTTTGTCTTTTAATGGGTCTACAGGCAGGTCTTTTTCATCTGGCAGTATAGGTTGGTTGCATTTTTTACAATACCATACTGGGAATGGAACTCCAAAATATCTTTGCCTGCTTATTAACCAATCCCACTGCAGGCCCTTGACCCAATGGTCGTATCTTGATTTCATATGCTTAGGGTACCAGTTAAGTTTTTTGCCCCATTTAAGCATATCTTGCTTTAAATCAAGGTATTTGATGAACCATTGTTTTGAATGCAGGAATTCGATTTCTGTTCCGCATCTTTCGTGAACATTAACAGCGTGTTTTATTGGTTCCTGGCCGATGCATAATCTGCTGTCCTTTAAATCTTCCAAAATCATTTTCCTTGCTGTTTGTATTGACATTCCTTCATATTTTCCTGCTAGTTTTGTCATCTTTCCATCTTTAGTTATTGCTGCTTTTATTGGTAAATTGTGTGCTTTCTGCCATTCCATATCTGTTTGATCACCAAAGGTACAGCACATTACTATGCCTGTGCCTTTTTCCGGGTCTGCTCTTTCATCCGGCAGGATAGGAACTTCATGATTAAATAGAGGAACTTTTGCTTTTTTTCCTTTGTATTTTTGGTATCTTTTGTCGTCTGGATGATAGAAAACTCCTACACAAGCTGGCAATAATTCTGGTCTTGTTGTTGCTATGATTAAATCTTGGTTGTTTACTTTGAATATTATGTCACTGAAATAAGAATCAAGAATTTTATCCTGGCATTCTACTTGTGAGATGCCTGTCTGGCATTCTGGACACCACATTGTTGGTGCTTCTTTTCTGTAAGCTCTTTTTGCTTGGTATAGTTCAATAAAGCTTTTTTGCGAGATTTTTTGACAATGCTCGTTTATTGTTGTGTAGAATATATCCCACTGGCATGACATTCCTATTCTTTTCCAGTCTGCTATGTATTTTGGCCTTAGTTCTTTTTCCAGTGTTTCTAAGCATAATTTTATGAAATCCTGGCGTTTCATCTTGAATGCTTTTACTTTTTTTGTTTTTTCAATTAATCTTTCTGTTGGTATTCCATTATCGTCTGTACCAAAAGGATAGAATACATTTTTTCCCAGCATTCTTTGAAATCTAACTACAAAATCCTGTTGTGAGTATGAGAATGCGTGGCCTAGATGCATCTTGCCAGAAACAGTTGGTGGTGGGGTGTCTACTGAGTAGATTTCTGCTTTAGATTTAGGGTCGAATCTATAGATATGTTCTTTTTCCCAGAATTTCTGCCATTTTGGCTCTGCTTCTTTAGGGTCATAGCGTTTGGGTAATTGCATAGTCCTATGGATTAATAATTCATATATAAAACTTACCTTGTTTAGGTGTAATTATGTGACAATGCTGCGCTCCGTGCAAGTGTGGTATTAGATAATGTGTCGGAAATCAAAGATTTCTGAGCACATTAAAAACCCCTTGGATTTTTAATGCGAGCAAGGATTCTCACAATTCGATGTATTAGTTCAGGACTTTGCTAGGCAGCATTGTCACTTAAGTCTACCTCTTTAAATAAATCAATAACTTAATAAATCTCTAAAATACCCCTTTTCCTATGATTCCTTTTACTAAAAAATATTCTCCTAAGAGTTTGAAGAATATTAAGGGGCAGGATAAAGCAGTTTCTGAGTTGAAGAAGTTAATTAGTGGTTTTAAGGAGCAGAAGAAAAAGGCAATATGGATCTATGGGCCTTCGGGCAGTGGCAAGACTTCTTTGGTATATGCTTTAGCTAGTGAGTTTGAGTATGAGCTTATTGAGGTGAATGCTTCTGATAGCAGGAATAAGGACCAGATTAACCAGAAATTAGGTGGAGCTGTTTTCCAGCACTCTTTGTTTTCTAAAGGTAAAATAATACTTGTTGATGAGATTGATGGGCTTGCTGGAAGGCAGGATAGAGGTGGGATGCAAGCGTTGATTAATATTATAGAGAAGACTTCTTTCCCTGTTATATTGACAGCAACAAACCCATGGGATTTTAAGTTTAATAAGTTAAGGAATAGATGCAATCTGGTTGAACTTGAGGGGTTAGGGTATATGGATGTTGGGGAAGTTTTGAGACACATATGTGTTAAGGAAAAGATAAAGTATGAGCTAGATGTTTTGAAATCATTAGCCAGGAGAAGTGGGGGGGATTGCAGGGCAGCGATAAATGATTTACAAACACTTACTGAACTTACAAAAGAATTAACCAAGGAAAGTTTGGATGAATTAGAGCAGAGAAGTCATGAGGAAAGTATGCCTAATGCTTTGTTAAAGGTGTTTAAGACTACTGATCCTAAAATAGCAATTGGTGCTTTTGATAATGTTAAAGAGGATATGAACCAGAGGATGTTGTGGATAGACCAGAATCTGCCTTTTGAATATGATAAACCTGAAGATTTGGTTAGGGCTTATGATAAATTGAGTAAAGCGGATGTTTTTAATCGAAGAATAAGGAGATGGCAGCATTGGAGGTTTTTGGTTTATATCAATGCGTTGATTACTGCTGGGGTAGCTGTTAGTAAGGATGAGAAATATAAGAAGTTTGTCCAGTATAAGCCCACAGGAAGATTGCTGAAGTTGTGGTGGGCAAAGCAGAAATCGATGAAGAAAAAGGCAATTGCTGGTAAGATTGCTTCTAAAACTCATAGTTCTGTTAGGGGGGTATTGAAGGATATTGAATATTTTAAGGTTATCTTTAAGAAAGATAAAGAAATGAGTGAGGCTATTTCTGAGTATTTGGATTTAGGTGATGAAGAGATTAGTTGGTTAAGAAAATAGCAAGCAAATATTTATATATGCGTCTGGGTTTTCAAGTATATTATGACTTTAACAATAGAAGATATGGCAATTTTTTGCAAAAAGAAAGGACTTGTATATCCTAATAGTGAGATTTATGGCAGCTTTGCCGGGTTTTTTGATTATGGGCCTTTGGGAGTAGAGTTGAAGAATAATATAAAGAATGAATTCTGGAAAAGATTTGTTAATGAGAGAGAGGATGTTGTTGGTATAGATGGAACTATAATTACACACCCTAAGGTATGGAAAGCAAGTGGTCATGTTGATTCTTTTACAGACTATATCTATAGGTGTGATAAATGTAAAGTTGTTATTAAGGGGGATGATGATAAAGGTATGAAGTGCCCTAAGTGCAAGGAAGATATGAAAAACGAGGGAAGATTTAACTTAATGTTTGAAACTAATGTTGGGCCTATAGGAAAGGATGTTTCTTATTTAAGGCCAGAGACTGCCCAGGTTATATTTACTAATTATAAACTAGTACAGGAAAGTGCTCGCCAGAAATTGCCTTTTGGTATTGCACAGACAGGAAAGGCTTTTAGAAATGAGATATCGCCTAGAGATTTCCTTTTTAGAAGCAGGGAGTTTGAGCAGTTTGAGATAGAGTTTTTTGTTCATCCTAAGAAGGTTAATGATTGTTCTTGTATTAAAGAAGTTGAAAATATGAAAGTGAATATTATAAGTGCAGAGAATCAAAGCAAGGGAAAGGAGCATATAGAGATGACAATAAAGCAGATGATTGAGAAAAAGATAGGTAGTTCATGGCATGCTTATTGGCTGGCTCAGTTCTATAAGTTCTTTCTGGATATGGGGATTAATGCTTCGAATTTAAGATTAAGAGAGCATTTAAAGGATGAGCTTGCACATTATGCTTCTGCTTGTTTTGATATTGAATACAAGTTTCCATTTGGGTGGAAAGAGATTCATGGAAATGCTGACAGAGGACAGTTTGATTTAAAGCAACATATGGAATTTTCCGGAAGTTCGTTGGAGTATTATGATGAAGAAAGCAAAGAAAAAGTAGTACCTTATGTTGCTTCTGAGCCTTCACAGGGTATTGACAGAGCTTTTTTGGCTTTTATTTTTGATGCTTATAATGACGATAAGAAAAGAGGGAATATTGTTTTGAAGCTTAATAATAAGCTAGCTCCTGTTAAAGTTGGTGTTTTTCCTTTGGTTAATAAATTGAATGATAAAGCTAGAGGGGTGTTTGATAGACTGAAGAAAGAGTTTAATTGTACTTATGATAAAGGTGGTTCAGTTGGCAGAAGGTATGCCAGAGCTGATGAAATTGGGATTCCTTATTGCGTTACAATTGATTTTGATAGTCTGGATGATAAGGCTGTTACAATTAGGGATAGGGATAGTACTAAGCAAATAAGAGTTAAGATTAGTGATTTAGTTAATGTTTTAGGTGGTTTGTTGAAGGATAAAGTTAAGTTTGAAGAGGTTTTGAAGCTAAGCAAATAAGGAGGAACTAAAATGGCAATAAAAGATTTACAAGCAAGACAAGGTCAGGTGGATTTGATAGCTGAGATTGTAGAGAAAGGAGATATTAGGGAGTTTGAGAAGTTTGGTAAGACAGGAAGGGTATGTAATGCTAAGATAAAGGATGCAACAGGAGAGATGTCCTTAACTCTTTGGAATGAGCAGATTGAGCAGGTTAAAGCAGGAGATAAGATTCATATTATCAATGGATGGGTTTCAGAATGGCAGGGTGAGAAACAGCTTTCTACTGGTAAGTTTGGGCAGCTGGAGATTGTTGGTGAAGGTAGTGAAACAGTGGATGAAGCTACAGAGGCTGAAGTTCTTAGTAAGAAAGAGATGAAGACAGATAAAGGAGAGAATATACTTACAGAAGATGAGAAACTAGAGGAAGAGCTTGAGGAATCTGTTGTTAAGGATGAAGAGGAGATAATATAATAATATCTAATAATAAAGTTTATATAGAGTAATTTAATTCTATACTGTTAATGGGGCGGTAGCTCAGCCTGGGAGAGCACTAGACTGAAGATACTAAGATCTGATGAGGCTTCGGCCGATGATTATCAGAGATCTAGGTGTCCGGGATTCAAAGAGTGAAAAGTTCAAAGCTTTCACTTTGAAAGTTCCCGTCGCCCCATTTTTTTATTTTTTCTTTTAGAACTAACCACCTACTAAACTTGTGGTCATTATCCTGTTGGCAATGAGGTTAAATATAATCATAATAGTTGCAGCCATGACACAGTATAGTATTGTGGACCTAATCATGTTCTTGCCTAATTGGTATCTTTCATTTAATTTATCAGAGCCGTTTTGGATGCCATTTGACAATATTGTCAGGATGTATGTTATCTGCACTACATAGATTCCTACTACAATCTGGAAATAATATGTTGGCACTCCCTGGCTAAAAAAACCCCCTACCAAAGCCCCACTTGCTCCTTCTGTGCCTAGTTCTTTCATTTGTATTGATAGTTTTCCTAATATTGTGGTTACCATCGATGTGATTCCTATAACAATGCCTGCAATAATAGGTGTTAGGAATTTTACCTGAGATTCTATGGAAGAAATTACTTCAGCCATTAGGTCTTTTAGGCGTTCGTTAACTTTGTGGATTTCCCTTATATATCTGGAGATATTCATCAAGGCCATTGCTGCTACCTTAGGGCCCTTTTTGACTGATTCGATAAGAACTTTCATTGAGCTTTTTATGAGGTTAGAAGGGAAGTATACTAAGGCGCCATGTCTTGGGTCAAATATTGCCTGAGTTACACCCATGCCCAGTCTTCTGATATTCATAGAGACCATCTGGAAGAATGAGCCTGAAGCTGTGCCTTGCATAGAGGCGCTTACTTTTCCAAATGCTGTTTCTGCCGGCAGGCCGTCTCCCAAGCGATTGCCTAACTGGAACAAACCAGAAGCGAATTCCTGCTCTAGTTCTTCTGTTTTTTTTCTGATTTCCATTACATTTTTGGAGCGTAGTTTGAAGTAATAGCCTACTGAGATACCAGCACCGAGTGTAACAAAAAGGCTTAACATTGATGCACCTAATCCAAACGGACCTATTGCTTTACCTGTTTCTGATGTCCTATAATCTAATAAACAAAATGACTTTAAGCAGCTGGATGTTTCATCATAGCTACCAAAGCCCAGATTTGTTTCATCTGCAATGAACCAATGGAGTATTAGGGGGCTTAAGCCAATTATCAGGAATACTGAGGCGATGACTATGCTTGCATATAAAGGAGGTATTGTTATTTCTTTATTTCCTAACTTGAGCAGTATTCCATTGTATTTTTTGTATTGAGGAAGCTCGCTTATATCTGTATCCCCATAGCCAGTCGGACGCTTGGATAGTATTGTTTTTCCCAAATAGAAAACTGTTATGGGCAGTCCAACGTTGTAAAGCAAGGAGATGTAGTACCATTTGACATCTGCTAAGAAACTTACTATTAATGGCAGGATTACTAAGCCTAGGATAGGCAGGATGATTCCTAACATGTGGAGCATTGTAATAGGAGATTTTAGGTTTTGCGCATAATGCAGCATTTTTTCGTATGTCTCTGTTAGGATGACATCTAATGATTTATCCAGAGTAGCTACTCTTGTTTTTTCTTCTCCTTCATAGAGGGATGCTTCGATTAGATGGAAGGATTCTATGAATTCCAGATTCCATTTCTTCCATGTTTTTAGATATGATTCCAAGGATTCTTTGATGGTAGAGTATTTTTCTGTTTCTACATCCCATATAATCTTTTTAATATCCAGGCTTAATGGGGGGGTGATGTGGTCTGAAGCAAATCTTAAAGCTAGTTCCAGATTAGATGTATGCCTCATGTACGTCACAACATAGAATATGCATAAGACCATTTGGTTAGAGGCTTTAAGACGCCATGTATTTGCGAGGAACATAGGCAACTTTCCTAAGGGCCCTATTAAGGAGACTCCCAGGATGACAAAAAAGAGAACAGAGAAGAATGATTTAAAGAATAATATGGATATAAATGACATTATTACAATAAGTGATAGAGGGGCGAGCATAGCAAAAGATGTTGCACCTGTTGCAGTAATATTCATATGGCAGATGTTTATTGATTCCTGTATTTCCTGTACTTTTTTCTCGTTTGGTTTTATCTTGACTAATTTTTCAGAATAATTGCATAGTTTTTCATAAAGGGTTAGATGGCCAGGAAGATACTCTTTTTTGAATTGTATGTATTCCCTACTGATTACGTTTTCTTTTGTTTGCTCTGTTGGGTCCAGTTCTTTTTCTATCTTCTGTTTGTATCTTTCTACTAAATCCTTCATATCTTTTTTATTGGACATTTTAGAATTACTTTATTTTCTTCTTTTTAATGCTTCTTTTTAGCCATTCATTCCATTCAAAGAATATCCTTTTGGAGTCTAAAATTCCTATTTCTTCTTTTACATTGTCCGATATCCTATGGAATTCATCATTGCACTGTATTACAAATGGTGCTTCTATCAAGGAAAGGTCTTTTTGTTTAACAGCAATATTAACTAAGGTTTCCTTGGTTTTTGTCCTTAGCTGTATGTTATCCCATACAGCATCCCAGTTCCCGGCCCATTCTTTTACATTACCAGCTATTGATTTTAATATTTCAGATTCTCCATTAATTATATCATCTGATGGCTGTAATTCGTCTGTTTTAGAGTCGTATTTCATCAAATCAGAAAAGCCATGCTCGAGCAAGGGGTCTTGCTCCCAATGCTTTCTTACTTCTGTTATTTGTGTTACTCTACGCCATTTGTGCATGCCGTCTGCTGAGCGTATTGGGTTTGCAACTACTATTATGTCTGTTGCTTTGAAGGATGTTCTTGGAACTTCGAGGTCATTAACTACTCTATCAAAGACTCCATAAGGAGAGTCTCCATGAATGGTTCCTGCAACAACATTTGCTAAAGCACCTACACGCATTGCTTCGTATAAGGATTTTGCTTCTGTTGAGCGGACTTCTCCTACTATGAGGCATGAATCACCCATCCTTAGAGTTGTTCTTATTCCTTCTTCTGCTGATACTTCTGCTGTGCCTTTTGTCATTGCTGATGCTACTTTCATCTGCTGGATGTTATAGCCTAGTTTTCTTAATGATTCTGTTGGGAGTTCTAATGTATCTTCTATTGTTATTATCCTGTATTTTCTCATTATTTCTATTAGCATTGCTCCCAGTAAGGATGTTTTTCCTGCAGATCTGGTTCCAGCAACAAGCATAGTTCTTGAACCGTCAATTATGAAGCTTAATATTCCTGCTGCTAATGGATTTATCATTTTGTTATGGATGAATAAAGGCAGAGTCCATGGTTTATCCCTATGGCGCCTGAAAGCGTATGCTAATCCTGTTGGGTCTAAAGGGGCTGAGATAACTGCAACTCTGGAACGGGCTCCAGGGATTATTAGCTCTGTGTCTAATATTGGATTAGCTTCGTCTAAGGGTCTTCCTGAGATCATCCTTAGCTTAGAGGCCCATGAGTCTGCTTCTGTTGCTGTTGGCATGATGTTTGTTTTACAGTCACCAAATTCTGCATGGACTATAAACATAGGTACTTCACCCATTGGGGAGTTTATGGTTATGTCCTGTATTTTTTTATCTTTTAGCAGGACTTCGATTAGGCCAAAACCTACGGTGTATCTTACCAGGATATTTGTTAATTCATCTATCTCTTTGCTGCTTAATCTTATTTTTTTGAAATCTACCAGTTCTTCAATCAGGTCATGGCCAACATTATAGAATACGGCCCTCATTCTTTCCGGGTCGACAAATTCTGATTTTTTTGGCTTGTGTTCAGTCATTATTTTTCTTGCTGAATCGAGAATTTCGTATTTATCTTCGCTTAATCTGAATTCCGGCGGATTAATATGATAGAGATATTGTATTGTATCCGGGAGCTTGAATATTGTTACTTCTGTGTTTTCTACTTCATAAGAATCCAGCTCTTCTCCTTCTTCTGGAAATTTTGACATTAGTTTTGTGAAAAGGAAGTCTGGCTTTATCAATGGCTTAAATATCATCCTGTATAGGTCTCTGGAGCCTATTTTGTAGCCTGCTAGATTGGGTTTTACGGTTGAGATTAGTTGTGTTTTTTCCAGAAGTTCTACAAGATGGGTTATTAGAGATATATATTTTTGCTCACATTTTTTGCATCTTGGATCCTGGGTTTTTTGCAGCTTTATGTTTTCATCCCTTAAAAGCCTCTTTAACTCCACATAAGCACCTATTGGGTCTGACCTTAATGTATTTGATATGGTGTTTTTTATGTCAGCGTACCATCCAGTAATGCATTTTGTGCATGTCTGGTCATAGATAAAGGCTCTATAGCTTAGAATATCTCTTTGTTTCAGGAGTTTTTTGTATAGGTCTGCTATTTCTTTTAATAATATGGTTTGAGAGTAATCATATTCTATGTTTCTTCTCTGGAAATAGACTATTTTTGTTACAGTGCCTGCTTCATTTAGGATGTCTATTGTTTTAGACATAGTTAAAGGATCGTCTTCTAAAGAAGGAACCCTAGTATAAGATTCGCAATTAATCTGAAGAATTACATTTTCTCCTTCTCTTGCTATATCATAGGAGAAGGGCTGTTTATTGAATAATGGCATAATCTATCTACCTCTTTAATTTTATTTGTCTTCTTCTTTTAGCTTTTCTAAAGCTATCTCTATAAGATGGGACTTGTTTCTGAATCTAGTTTTGTCTTTTAGCTTGGTCTTTATCCAGGCTATTAGTTCTTGGTCGATTGTTGCTGAGATTGGACGTTTTGACATTTTTAATGATTTATTGATTTTGTTAAAAATCTTAAACCTTACTCACTTCGTTCGTAAGCTTACCCATCTTTATGAGTATATTATAATATGTAGTTTATAATACTTTCTATTATTTAATATATTTTATAATATGATTGTTTATAAGAAGGGATATTATGAAAATAATTTAAAAAAAGGAAAAAATTTAGCCCATATTACAGAAAAGCTCTGAATAAGTTTGCAAAAAAGTGGTAGCCATCAAAACCAGGTATAGGTATCATATTAAAGATGAATAAGAACATATTTATTTTTCCCATTGGGACTAGGATTTTGTAGTATTTTTTGTCTATTAGCTTGTATTTGACTACTGCTAAAGAGGCCAGCCATAGAATAAGGTTTGTTAAAGGGCCTGCTACTGCAACTAGTGAAGATTGTAGGGCTGGAAGAGGGGTGTGGGCTACATAGCCTCCAACAAAGAATAACAAAGGGAATCTTAGTAGTTTAAGGAGGATAACAATTGCGTACATGCTGTAAGGTGCGTGTAAGGTAGCTGCTGCACCAAATGACATAGCAATGAACTTATGAGCTAACTCATGAAGAACAACTGCTGGAGCTGCAATCATAGCTGCATGCTTGATGTTTTCAAAAAAAGGCGATTTTTGATAGTATTTTAATGGGTCATAGCCTTCTAATGGCTCTCTTTTGAAGAAATCTGAGAATATATAGCCTATGGCAAAAGCCATTATTATGATGTCTACTATTTCCATTAATGAAATGAACATAGTAAGAAATAATCACGGAGTATTTATAAAAATTTGCTTTTAGCTTGGATTAACATCTGAATCTTTTACAGAATTAAAAGCAGCATCTATGAATTCCCATTTCTTTTGGTCGTCTTCTATTTTGTATAAAAATCCGTAATAGGATTCCACTATTATTTTTCCTATGTTTGTTTCCAGGTAGATAGAGTCTCTGCTTTCAACCTGCCTTTCGTCTATTAGGTTGGCTTCTGTAACTTTTTCGAGCCACCCCAGGGGTGTTTCAATGTATACATCATCATAGTCCAGATCTTTTATTTTTCCTATATTAGTTCCACAATCATAATCAGTGCAATAAGCTTCTGCTGTTTTCTTTTCTGTATCCAGGTAGATAGTATTATAAAATTTTCTTCCTTCAACATTGATTATATCTGGTTGTTTTATTTTGATTTTATTCCCTTTGACATAAATCTTATAGGGCTCGTTAATCTCTGGACTTATATAGTTATAAGAATAACTCTTTAGTTTTGTTTTTCCTTTTTCCAGAATCTCTTTTATGTCATTTGGTATCTTGATTATTTGTGAGAGTTCTTCTTCTGCAGAAACTTCTGGTTCAGAAGTGGTTTCAACAGGTGTTTCTTCAGGTGAGGTAATTTGGGGTACAGTTTCCTCTGGTGTTTGTTCTGATGTTGAAGCGCACCCTATTAATAAAACTAGAATTAATAATGTACTATATAGATATATTTTTTGAAAATTAAAATTTTCTAAACCTTTCTCATTATCGTTCGAAAGTTTCATAAAAACCACCTCTTATTTTTATTATGTGGGTAAACTATTTAAACCTTACTGAATTTGCACTTTTATGACTGATTTGATCGCTTGTTTATCAACAGGGAAAGGGACATGGGGGCATGTTGAAAAGGTAATTGAAGGTATGGAATGGGGTAAGATTTTTCTGATAACTAATGAGTCTTCTAAAGATGATTTTAAAAGTTCTAAAGATGCGGAGATGATTGTTGTTGATACTTCTAAGACCATTACTGAAATGGCTGATGATATTAAAAAGAGGTTAGAGGGTAAGATTAATGATTTAGAGGTTGCTTTGAATATTGTTTCAGGAGAAGGTAGAGAGCACATGGCTTTGCTTTCTGCACTCTTGTCTTTAGGGTTGGGTATTAGGCTGGTTGCGCTGACTAAAGAAGGGGTTAGAGTTTTGTAAATCTAACTTTGCGGTTAAATTTACAATCTGGCAGATTAAATAGTGGTATAATATAAATTTTTCATTTAATCTGCAATGATTTAGAAAGATTATCTTCAAAGACTAATCAGGAAGAAACTTTCTTAGAAACATAAACCCTATAACCAGATTTCTTAGCAATATCCTTGACATTACCAAAGACTTCTTCCATTTTCTTTTCTAATTGTTTTCCGCCTTTGTTATGGCGGGCTACTAGTTGAAGTAATCCTCCTTTTTTTAGGTGGGATTTTGCTTTTTCAATTATTTCAAAGCATATTTCTCTTCCTGCTAATTGTGGGGGATTAGTTAGGATTGTGTCGAACTTATGGATTATTTTCTCATATAGATTGGATTTCTTTGTTTTGATATTCCAGAGATTGTTTAACTTAATGTTCATCCTGCTTAATTTAACAGCCCTTTCGTTTATATCTGTCATCAGAACAAATGCTGTGGGAAAAGCTTTTGCAATTGCAATGCCTATTACACCCCATCCACAACCTAAATCAAGAACTCTCCAATCAGGTTTTACAATGCAGTTTTTAATTAATAATTCTGTACCTTTATCTATCCACCCTATTGAGAAAACACCAGAACCTGTGTTAAATTTTAGATTGTTTTCTTTTAACTTTATTTCTATTTCTTTGATTCTTAATATGGATGTTTGTTTTTCAGAATAATAGTGTTCTGTCATGGCATTATACCATAAAGGTTTAGCAATAATCTGTTTGTTGACCTGACTATGTCTGGACCTATTCCCTGGACAATCAGGCAGTTATCTTTGAAGATAACTTTTGTTTTTGGCTCTTGTTTTAGGTATAGAACAGTCTTTTCTGTGTTGTCGCATGTTATTATTGGTCTATTGGCGCATGCTGTTGTTTCGTTTTTATCACAGGCTGCGATTGGGACTTTGTTGAATGCTTGTATTATACTTTGATCAAATTCTCCTACTGCTAAAGCTACATAATTCAGGTTAGAGCCTAATGGGTCAAAAGTTATGTAGATTTCTTTATTGGAATTGAATATTACAGAGTTAAATTCTCCCTCTATAGGAATATCTTTTACCTGATTTGGGCCATAATGCAAAGGGATTTCAAATATAGATGTTCCTGCTATGTTTTGGACCTGGGTGTACCATAGGCCGTTTGCAAAGACAAAAGAATAGCCTTCATAGACATATCCATCTTCTGGCTTTAGTTTTCCTTTTAGGTTTAATTCGTGTAAATCGTCTATTGTTTTTGGCGTTTCTTTTGGAATTAACTTCATGCTTATTATGACAGCTAGGATTATGACTATTGCTATGACTGCTATTATTAGGGCTTTGTCTGAGGTCTTTTTTTTGTCTAGGTCTTCTGGTTGTACTTCTTTTATCTCTTCCAATAAGCTCACCCGATTATTCCAAGAATTGAGTATAATAACCTATCTTTGATTCTTAATATGTCCATATTGTTTCTTGCTTCTGCAATTATGCAGTTGTCTTCTAATGTAATTTTTGTTTGGTTTGATTGTTTGAAATAAATAATAGGTACAGCAAAGGTAGCATCTTCGCAGGTTAATATTGGTAAATTAAATGTATTGTTTGCTGTTGATCCCTGCCTTACATAGATATTTAAGTTGTTCAATGTTAAGGCCATATTATACTGGGCCAGAGCTATTTCTTCTGCAAAGGTATCATTTAATTTAGAGGTTATGTCTATCTCTGGCTTGTTTAATAAAATAGTTGTTATGTCCTGGGTTAAATTGATTTGTTCAACCTCTGTAGGGAAATAATCAAAATATATCCTCTGGTTATTGAGATTGGTTGAAACCCAGTTATTTGCCTTTACAAATTTTAAACCATTGTATTTCATAGAAGCTGAGTTTTGGTTATAGCCTGAGAACATAATACCAAATATGGAGCCGATCATAATGATTGCTATGAAAGAGCCCAGAATAATTCCCGCTATTGGTTTTTTTTCTTTTCTTGGCATAGTTTTTAGTTTTTTTAGTTCATATATAAAGGTTTTTCTTCGCCTTTTGGTTTGTTTTTTTTGATATATATAATATTATATATAATTCTAAATATAATTAAATAGAAACATTTAAATATAACCTATATGTAAAAATAAATATAATGTCTAACAAGTCTATTCTGCAGTTTCCTAACAAGCAACAGTTTATAGTTACAGTACCTAAAGGTTTAGTACTGGCTAAGGGTTGGAAGAAAGGGGATACGCTGGAGTTTGTTATAGATAATAAAGGAGAGATAATTATGAGGAAATCGAGATGAGAGACATAATAATAAAACTAAACAATGTATGGAAGATTTATAAGATGGGGGAAGTAGAGGTTCCTGCATTAAAAGGGATAAATTTAGAGGTTAAGAAGAATGAGTTTTTGGCTGTTATGGGTCCTTCTGGTTCAGGTAAATCAACTGCTATGAATATGATTGGTGTTTTGGATATACCAACAAGGGGAAAGATATATTTGGAAGGTCAGGATATTTCAAAACTAGCTGAATCTGACCTAGCGCAGATAAGGGGCAAGAAGATTGGATTTATCTTCCAGCAGTTTAATTTGATTCCTACTTTAAGTGCATTAGAGAATGTTGCGTTGCCAATGATATTCCAGAATATAACAAAAGAAGAAAGAACAGAGAGGGCAACTAAATTATTAGATATGGTTGGTCTTGGTGAAAGGATTAAACATAAACCAAATGAGATGAGCGGTGGACAACAACAAAGAGTTGCAATAGCAAGGTCTTTGATTAATGATCCTGAGGTTGTTCTGGCAGATGAACCAACTGGAAATCTGGATTCAGAATCAGGACATAAGGTTATTGATTTTTTGAAGAATTTGCATAAAAAGGAGAAGAAAACAATTGTTATGGTCACTCATGATGAGGATTTAGCAAAGCATGCCCAAAGAACAGAGTATTTGTTTGATGGGCAGATTGTAAAAGGAAGAAGACATTTTTAGGAGGATGATGAAAATGGAAAATAAAAAAAGTAAAATAATATTCGGAGTATTTGTGTTAAGTTTGGTATTGGGTAGTGTAAGTGTTTTGGGAAGGGGAGTTATATATTTCTATGATATAGATGTAACAATGATTAATCATGATCCTGATCCGGCGGAGGCGGGAAGATATGTGACAGTGAGGTTTAAGATAGAGAATGCTGGGGGGGAGAATGCCAAGAATATAGTGGTGGAGTTATTGCCTATGTATCCTTTTTCGTTGGATCCTGGTGAGAGTGCTGTTAAGAGTATTGGTAGTGTGCAGAGCAGACAGGTGGGTGATACAGGGGTTATAGTTGACTACAGGCTTAAGGTAGATGAGGCTGCTTTAGAGGGAAATAACAAGATAGAGCTAAGGTACATGATTGATAATGAGGCATGGATAAAAGTAGAGCCATTTTATATTGAGATAAACCCTCATGACATACTGCTTAGTATAGCTAGTATTGATGCTCCAAAGATGATTAAGCCTGGAGAGATAAGTCAGGTTGATATTAATCTGGAGAATCTTGCATTGACATTTATCAAGGAAATCAAGGTGAGGTTAAATTTAGGGGGTGTTCCTCTTGCACCTATAGGTTCAACAGACAGAAAGATAATAAAACAGATGGAGGCTGATTCTAAAGCTACTGTTAGTTTTGATCTAATGGCTGAGCCTGGTGCAGAATCTAACTTATATAAGACCCATATTGAAATAGAATTTCTGGATAGGTTAGGGGTTGTTCATACTAAGAATGAGACAGTTGGATTGATAATTGGAGCAGAGCCTGATTTGAGTATTATAATAGATGATTCTCAAATCTATAGCAGTGGTGGAGCAGGTGAGGTCACTATAAAGATTACCAATAAAGGAGTTACTGACATTAAATTCATGAATATTGAATTAAGGGAGAGCAAGGATTACAAAATATTGTCTACAAAAGAGGTCTATGTTGGCAATATTGATTCTGATGACTATGAGACAGCTGATTTTGAACTTTCGCTTGGAAAGGTCAAGGGAAGGGATGTTGTGCTGCCTTTATTGATAGAGTATAAGGATGCAAATAACAATGAATACAGCTCAGATATTGAGCTTCCACTGGGGCTTTATTCTGCGTCAGAAGCTAAATCACTAGGGTTACAGAAAGGGAACAGCAAGGTTGGAATAATCATAGTACTAGTGATTGTTGGAGTAGGGTTTTTCTTTTATATGAGGTGGAGGAAGAAGAAAAAAGGGGAGAAGGTTGCTCCTATTAAGCTTCCTTTTTTCAAGAAAAAAATAAAAATTTAAAAAAATGCTGAAAGATTATTTCCTTTTTTCTTTGAATAATTTGAAAAGCAGGAAATTAAGAAGCTGGCTGACTATGTTAGGTATATTCATAGGCATTGCTTCTGTTGTTGCTTTGATTGGATTAGGTGAAGGGCTTCGTAATGCAATAAATGCGCAGTTTGGTTTTCTTGGTTCGGATATTATGAGTATTACTGCTAGTGGTGGTTTTGGTCCTCCAGGGACAGGTGTGGTGGATCCTTTGACTGATAAAGAGCTGAATGCAATAAAAAGGGTTCAAGGTGTTGAAAATTCTGCTGGAAGAATCTTAGAGTCAGGAAAACTTGCTTTTAATAATCAGGTAGGGTTTGGGTTTGCAGCTAGTATGCCTGATGGTGAGGACAGGGAGTTGATGGAGCATGTTTTTAATCTTAAGGCTGAGAGAGGAAGGGCCTTGAGGGATGGTGATAGTGGAGTTGTGTTTTTAGGATATTCTTTTTCAGAAGAGGATAATGGTTTTGGAAAGCCGATTTTACCTGGAGCAAAGGTTGAGATACTGGATAAGGAGTTTAAGGTAATTGGGATAATGGAGAAGAAAGGAAATTTCCAGTTAGATGGTATGGTACTTATGAATGATGATGACCTTAGAGAGCTTGTAGGCAGGGCTGATAATGAATATGATATAATTGCAGTAAGATTTAATGAGAATGCTGATGTCGTAAGGATAAAAGCTGATGTTGAAAAGAAACTGAGAAAGATAAGGGATGTTGATTTAGGAGAAGAGGATTTTTCTGTCCAGACTCCTGAAGCAGTATTGGAGACTGTTAATTCTACCCTGTTAGCTGTTCAGATATTTGTGTATATCATTGCTTCGATATCTCTCTTAGTTGGGGGCATAGGAATAATGAATACAATGTATACTGCTGTTATTGAAAGAACTAAAGAGATTGGCATTATGAAATCTATAGGCGCTAGAAATTCCTCTGTTTTTACTTTGTTTTTTATTGAGTCTGGGTTGTTGGGTTCAGTTGGAGGTTTGATAGGTGCTACACTTGGGTTTTTGTTGGCAAAGGGTGTTGCTTTCCTTGGAAGGCTTGCTCTTGGTTCTGATCTAATATCTGCAGATATTGGTTTTGGGCTTTTTTTTGGGGCAGTATTGTTTTCGTTTGTGATTGGTTCGTTTTTTGGTACATTACCTGCATGGCAGGCTTCAAAACTTAATCCGGTCGATGCTCTTCGGTACTCAAAATGATATTAGACTTGTTGAAATATTCAATATCGAATTTATGGAATCGGAAGCTTCGTAGTTTTCTTACTATACTTTCTATACTAATAGGGATAACTGCAATCTTTGCTTTAATAAGTTTTGGACAGGGAATCAACAAATACATGAATGATTTTGCGCAGGAGATGGGCTCAGACAAGGTAATGATGATGCCTGGGGGGGGCCTTACAAGTGCTCCTGGAGCAAGTAATATATTGTATACAGATGATGATTTAGAGTTTATCAAAAAAATTAGAGGTGTTGATGAAATAACTGCAATGATGATTACCTCAGGCAAAATAAAATTCAAGGATTTCAAAGAAAAGTATCCTTATATTATGGGTCATGCCACGGAAAGCAGTGAAAGAAAATTAATAGAAGAAATGTTTGGGGGAATAGAGATTATGGAAGGGAGAGCATTAAAAAAAGGTGATGGACTAAAAGCAAATTTAGGGTATTCTTATACTATTCCAAATAGAATGTTTAAAAAAGTAATTAAAGTGGGGGATAAAATTGAAATAAATGATATAAAGGTAGAGGTTGTAGGATTTTATGAAGAAATTGGAAATCCAGGAGATGATTCAAATGTTTATTTATCCAAAGAAGGATTCAAAGAAATATTTGAAATTGAGGATTATGAATATGTATATTTAAGAGTTTCTCCTGATCAAGATCCATCTGAGATAGCTGAAAAAATAAATGAAAAGTTCAGAAAACGCAGAGGCCAGAAAGAAGGGGAAGAAGATTTCACTGTCCAAACATTTGAAGATGTGATGGCAGTATTCACTAATATGATTACTATTTTAAATGGGGTATTGGTGCTGATTGCACTTATTTCTTTAGTTGTTGCTGCTGTTAACATAACAAATACAATGTATACCTCTGTACTTGAAAGGACTAGAGAGATTGGTATAATGAAAGCTATTGGTTCAAGAAATAAGCAGATACTTAAGATATTTGTTATTGAGTCTGGAATATTGGGGTTACTTGGAGGGGGATTTGGAGTATTGTTAGGGTATGGAATTGCCAAGATTGGGGAGTTTTTTGCTAAGAGTGCTGGGTTGTCTATGTTAAGGCCTGCTTTCCCTTGGTGGTTGATTTTTGGATGTTTGATGTTTGCTTTTTTAGTTGGAGCTGGGGCTGGAACGTTGCCTGCAATACGTGCTTCTAAGCAGAAGCCTGTTGATGCTTTACGTTACGAATGAAATGAGTAACGCTAATGCTACGAACGTAGTGAGTATGCTTTACGGTACGAGTAGATAATTTATTTGATTCCCTTACCTTTATAAAGACCCCTTAATTTCTATTAAGAATGAGTCAAAACCAAGTACTATTACATTTAGAAAATGTCTGGAAAATATATCATATGGGTGAAGTTGAAGTGCCAGCTTTACGTGGAGTCACAGTTGAGATTAAAAATGGAGACTTTGTTGCAATAATTGGGGCTTCTGGAAGCGGCAAGTCAACTATGATGAATTTAGTTGGTTGTCTGGATGCTCCTTCAAAGGGCAGGATATTTCTTAAAAATCAAGACATTACTAAATTGTCGGAATCTAATTTAGCAACACTTAGGGGAAGAACTATTGGTTTTATTTTTCAACAATATAATCTTATTCCATCAATGACTGCTTTTGAAAATGTTATGCTGCCATTAGAGTTCCTTGAATATGATGATGCAACTGCTGCCAAAAAGGCCAGAAAGATCTTAAAGATTGTGGGGTTAAGTGACAAGGCACATAATAGGCCTACACAGCTTTCTGGCGGTGAGCAGCAAAGAGTGTCTATTGCAAGGTCGCTTGTTGCAGATCCTGAGATAATCCTTGCTGATGAGCCTACAGGTAATTTAGATAGTGTAACTGGAAAAAGTATTATGGATATATTTAATAGGCTCTGGAAAGAAGAAGGAAAAACAATCATAATGGTAACTCATGATCTTAAATTAGCAAAATATGCACATACAACTATTGAATTAAAGGATGGGCAGATAATTAAGGTACATAAAAACATTAAGTGAGGTAGAGAAAATGAACAAACAGGGTTTTATAAAAATGAATATAATTTTAGTTTTGTTGTTAGTTGTTTCTGTATTTTCAGTTAATGCAGAACTAAGTGATTCCAAGGCAATAACTATAAGCCTGGTAAACCAGGACCCGGATCCATCTATTGCAGGAAATATTGTCGAAATAAGGTTAGGTGTTGAAAATATAGGGGGAAAGGCTGCAGAAAATCTGATTTTGGAGATTATTCCTGAGTATCCTTTTACTATGGTCCCTGGTGAAGAAGCTACTACGAAGATTGGAACTATGAAAGCCTATCAAACAGGATCTAACATGAAGATTGTAAAGTTTAAATTAAGAGTAGACCGGGATGCAACTGCCGGAGGGTATGAACTTAAGATAAAGGAATATGAAGAAGGGAAAGAAAGTGTAAGTGGTCAGAAGAGTATAAATATTGATGTAGAAAATAGGGAAAGCGCAGAAGTAATACATATTGATAAAACAACTCTTATTCCTGGAAAACAAAGCAGCCTAACGTTCACAGTAAATAATGTTGGTAGTGCACCACTTAGAGATTTGACATTCAATTGGGTAAATGATGAGAGTATTATTCTTCCAGTAGGTTCTGACAATACAAAATATATAAAGTATGTTGATATTGGAGAGAGCGCTGAACTTGAATATCAGGTTATAGCTGATCCCAACGCAGAGCCGGGATTATACAAACTGAATCTTTACCTAACATATGATGATCCAATTACCGGGGAAGATAAAGAGATAACAACGATTGCAGGTATAAATGTAGGAGGGGGAACTGATTTTGATGTAGCTTTCTCTGAAAGCTCAATGGGGGAGACTTCATTTAGTGTTGCAAACATTGGCAGCAATCCGGCATATTCTGTTTTAGTAATTATTCCACAACAGCAGGGTTGGAGGGTTTCTGGGTCAAATTCAATGATTATTGGCAATTTGAATAAAGGGGATTATACAGTTGCAAGTTTCAGCCTGCAGTCTGGAACTTCCAGAACTGAGCATAATACAGAGATAAACAGGGAAGAGTTAATGGCTCAAAGGGGTACATCAAGTAAGGTGGAGATTCAGATTGCATACACAGATACTATGGGGGAAAGAAAAACAGTTGAGAAAGAGGTTTCATTGAATCCTCAAAGCCTGATGACTAGTATGCCAGAAGGAATGACAGGTCGTGGATTTCAGAGGCAAAGTGGTTTTTCAAAGTATAAAGCTTGGTTGGTTACTATAGCTATTGTAGTTATTGGCTTAGTATTTTATAAGGTATATAAAAAGAGGAAATTAAAAAACTCTCGTTTTAAATTTAGGGATTTTTTTCGTAAGAAATGAAATTTAGAAAGTGCTTAAAACATGCATTTAATATGGTGTTACATAGCAAACTAAGAAGCTGGCTGACTATTATTGGCATAGTTATTGGTGTTGCAGCAGTTATCGCTATAGTCTCTATAGGGGAAGGTATGCAGCAAGCAATGAATGAGCGGTTTAGTAGTCTTGGAGGGGATATTATTACTTTGACTGCTGGATATTCAAGAGGCGGAAGTATGTTCATGAGGCATGGTGGTGGTGGAGGGGGAAGTTCTGGACAAGCAACTGAAGAAGAGATTGTTCTTGCCAGGACTGATTTACAGGCATTACGAAGTGTTCCTGATATTGCACTTATCGATACTCAGATTAGGGGAAATGTTGATGTTTCTTATCTAGGGAAGACTGGTTCTGTATCCTTAACTGGTGTTGACCAAAAGGTATGGTCTTCCATGACAACTTCAGAGGTAGCGGAAGGGAGAATGCTTGATTCTGCTGACCAGAATGTTGTTATAATTGGTGGGAGGCTTTCTTCAAGTTATTTTGAACAGCCACTAGGTATAAATAAAATGATTACAATAGAAGATAGTGCTTTTCAGGTTGTAGGAATACTTGATGATAATGGTAATAGTATAATTATGCCTATTCAAATGGCTTATCAGGTTCTGGATGATAAAGAGAATGATATTTATGATTCTATTATTATAAAAATTAAGAATGAAGATAATCTGGATATGGCAATTGAGAAAATTGAGAAGAGATTAATGACTGTTAGACATGTTTCTGAAAAAGACAGGGATTTTTCAATATCTTCAAACAAGCAGACACAAGAAGCTAGGGCTGAGATGATGTCTTCTATGAGTGCTTTTCTTGTTGCTATTGCTGCTGTTTCGTTAATTGTTGGATCTGTCGGTATTGCTAATACTATGTTTACTTCTGTTCTTGAGAAAACCAAGGAAATTGGTATAATGAAATCAATTGGTGCAAGGAATTATGATATTATGAGAATATTTTTATTAAATGCTGCACTTATTGGGTTAGTTGGAGGTCTTATTGGTGTTGTTCTTGGAACGATACTTTCTGGTGCACTCCCTATGCTTATGGGTGAAGCAGGAATGTTAAGAGGTGGAACGCTTGTTTCTATGAATTCTATAATTTTAGCATTATCTGTTTCTATAATAGTTGGGATTATTGCAGGTATTGTTCCTGCCTATCAAGCTTCTAAGTTGAAGCCTGTTGATGCCCTAAGATACGAATGAAATTCGTACTTGGGCCCAAAAAACTTTTTTAGTTTTTTAGGGCATTACGTTACGAATGAAATGAGTAACGCTAATGTCAAGGAACGAAGTGACAGACTTCCGTTATGAGTAGTTTTATAAATAGGTTTTAATTTTTTCTTACTATGAGAAAAGACCTTACTAATGGTAGTATAACTAAAACTATAATAACTACAGCCTGGCCTATGGTTTTAGCTTTACTCTTGCATACTGCTTTTAATATTGTTGATGCTATCTATGTTGGTAGGATTAGTGCAGAAGCAATTGCTGCTGTTTCTTTGGCATGGCCTATGATGTTCTTTATCTATGCTATTGGCGGAGGGATTGGTGTTGGCGCTACTTCATTAATTTCACGTTATATTGGAGGTGGGAAAGTTGATAAGGCAGATAATGTTGCAGAGCATGCTTTACTTATAGGAGTTGTAATGGGGCTTATTTTCACTTTTTTAGGGCTTGTTTTTGGTAAGGGGCTGCTCCTTATGATGGGTGCAGATTCTTTGGTTTCTTTATCACTTAATTATCTTAATGTTATTTTTCTTGGGACGCTGTTTATGATGATATTTACTATTGGGAATAATATATTAAGGGGGGAAGGAGATACAAAAACTTCAATGGTTTTCATAATGGTCGCTACCATTATAAATATTATACTTGATCCTATTTTTATCTTTGTTATGGGCATGGGTGTTAAAGGTGCTGCTATTGCAACTGTGATAGCTAATGGTGTAGGGTGTGTTACTGTTTTGTATTGGTTTTTGAAGGGTAAGTCTTCAATTAAGATCAATCCAAAACATTTCAGGTTTGATTTTTCAATTATAAAGAAGATTTTCCAGATAGGCATTCCTTCTTCTTTATCGCAAGTGAGTATGTCTGTAAGTATCTTTATTATGATGAGGATAGTCTCTTATTTTGGACCTTTGGCTATTGCTGCTTTTGGAATTATTTTCAGGTTAGAGGGTATTGCTGTGCTTCCTGCTCTGGGTTTGATGATTGCCACTATACCTATAGTTGGACAGAATGTTGGAGCTAAGAAGTTTGACAGAGCTGAGAAAACTGCTTACAAGACAGCTACAATTGCTGCTATTTTTACGGGTGTTGTGGGGTTGGTGTTTTTTGCTTTTCCTTCAATGTTTATCTCTATCTTTAATACAAATCCCGAGGTTATTAGGTATGGTTCTTCGTATCTAAGAATAGTTCCTCTTGTTTATGCTTTTATTGGGATTGGAATTGCTATTAATGGGGCATTTTTAGGTGCTGGTGATCCTATTCCTGCTTTGATTACTACACTTCTTAGAGTCATAGTGATAGTTATTCCTGTTGCTTTGATTTTGGCTTTTGTATTTGATTTAGGTTTAGTAGGTGTGTGGATAGCTGTTGCAATATCTATATTTATCTCTGGTAGTGTTTCTTTAATTTGGTTTAAGAAAGGTAATTGGAAGAAGAAGCATGTTAAAGCCGAGGTTCCTGTTATTGGTTAGAACCCATTCTTTTCAGGTATTTCTTTAAAGCTTTGTTATTTGTTTTTATTTTTGGAACTTTAGTTAGGGTGCTTTTGAATGTTGCTACTTTGTTTACTTCTGCTTCTATTGTTCTTGCATCTTTTGTGTTGAATTTTCTTATGCTTGGGAATTTTGTGATTGAGTCTGCTCCTGCTTCTAAAAGCAAAGATATCTCATCTAAATGAGTAAGCCATGAACCAACCACTATTTTCAGTTTTGGGAAGCTAGCCCTTGTTTGTTTTATCCAGGTTTCGTAATACTTACTTGTTATTGGTTCTTTGTTTTCAAATAGCGTGCCTTTTTGAGGCTTTAACCTGTAGAATGTTATCCTGTCAAGATTGTGTTTTTGTATGAAAGATTTTAAGTGCTTAAAGTCACTTATAGTTTCCCCAAGGCCCAAAATTAAAGTCATTGTTTTCTTTAGTTCTAACTTATCTGCAATTTTAAACATATCTTCTATTTCATTTAATGGCTTACTCGGGCATATTTTGTCTCTTAGATTAGGGGTGATACATTCAACTGTTCCGCAGACTCCTTCTGTGTATGGTTTGAATAATTTCATCTGCCTTTCGTTTAGAATTCCCAGATTAAGCCATTGTTTTTGTTTTGTTATTTCGTAAATAGACTTTATGATGTTCAATAGTTCTTCATCTGTATATGTGTCGCAACCACCAGAGATGAACTCTACCTTCCAGTTGCATGCTTTGCAGATAGTTGCTTCTGCTAAGATTGAATTTATTGATCTTCTGTCTTTCAAAGGGTCCTGAGGGGTTTGCCTGCTGCTTAAATAGCAGAAGGCGCAGTCTCTTTTACTGCAGTACCAACTGATGAAGATTGCTCTTTCGAAGTAGGTGGGTTTCATAAGGTTTGAGAAATAAGAAGGGTATAAAAACCTTTCTCTGTTCAATCCAGCTCAAAAGAGCCCATAAGAATAAAGGAAAAGGGGCATGAGAATATGATTAAATATACTTGTTTATAGAATTCTTAAATAAACTGATAGTAGTTTTTTAGGAAAGTTAGGGGTTTAAATAATAAGGAAAAGGTTTATAAAATCATATACCTATTGTATCTTTAATGAATAACTTCAACCTGATGCTAGCACCAATGGAGGGCCATACTAACCCAGAATTTAGAGATTTATGCTGCAAAAATGGGGCAGATTCCTCCTTTACAGAAATGGCCCGTATATCCGCATTAGCCAGAGGAAACAAAAGCACACTTGAAAAGATTAAGATTCCTAAACCGATTCCAACCTACATTCAACTGATAGGATCTAATGAAAAAGACCTAATTAAGTTTCTCCAGAACTTTAAACCATCAAATGGGTTCTTAGGATTTAATCTGAACCTTGGCTGTTCAAGTCCAAATATGCTTCAAGTTGGATTAGGCTCTGCATTGATTAAAAGAATAAGCAAAATTAAGAAACTAGTTAAAATAATTGATGACCAGGGCTACAGCACATCAATCAAATTACGGCTCGGAATGAATAAATTCGAAAAACAAAAGAAATCCTATCTTAACTTGATTAAAGGGGTAAATGCAGACTTCTTTATAGTTCATGCAAGACATGGGAAAGAGACTTTAAAAGACCCTGCAGATTTTGGTGTCTATGGAGAATGCGTTAAGACAAATAAAATTATTATAGCAAACGGCGACATCAAGACAAAAGAACAAATACAATATTTAAAGTCAATTGGGATAAAAGGTGCAATGATAGGTAGGGCTGCATTACAGGATCCTCATATCTTCAATATTCTACAGGATTAATAAGTTCCATCTTTTTGAAATGTTTTTTGTTTGCATAGAATCAATTATTAATAACTTCCCCTACATCGTGTTCTATAAAGCTCGCAAGAGCCCACAAGAACAATGGAAAAGGGGCATGTCATAAAAAATAAAAGAAAAAAGAAAAAATAAATTAACCAGGCAAGCAGGCTCCACTCTCACACGCACCATATACCAATCCATCAGGTAATAAACAGGGTGAACCAGTAAGATCATTTGCCTGGCAGTGATCTTCAGATTGCTTTTCTACGCCATTCTCAACCCACGTTAATGATGTATGGTGGGAGAATGCTGCAGGCACTGCTGCGGACGATACCCGCGCATATTCTGTGAAAGTTTCCAGGCAGCCAGGATCATCACCAAACTGTAATTCATATACGTTAGAATTATCTAATGGATATTATAGCTAAAGACATAGCTAACTTCTTAAAGAAAAATTCCAAAAAGCTCTGGGTGCTGAGTAATTGCTTCGCAATTTCTGGCACCACTCTGTGGTTTTGGAGAAAGCTTTAAAAGCAACAACAAAATAACCCTATTATTATGAATAAAAACTGGTTCGTAAGGTCTATTTTTGCGATAATAATCATATTATTCCTTTCTATATTCACTTTAGTTGGATTATACACTGATTACCTGTGGTTTGATGCTTTGGGCTTTTCACAGATTTTCCTGATAAGTCTTTTTTCTAAGATTAAATTGTTCTTTGTTGCAGCAATAATTTTCTTTTTGTTTGCAGCTGTTAATTTATGGTTATCATCAAAATTCATTGAAAAGAAGCTTGTTTCCCTTAAGATCAAATTATTGATTGCTGCTTTCCTCTCATTCATAGTTGGAAAGGCTATCTCTTTGCAATGGTTCAAGGTCCTGCAATATCTTAATCAAACATCATTTAACCTAACTGATCCAATCTTTATGAAAGATGTGTCTTTCTATGTCTTTTCATTGCCATTCTATTCGTTTGTTTTGGGTTTCTTGACGAGTTGTGTTGTTATCACAACAATCCTGGTTTTACTGGATTACCTGAAATCATATATTGGACAGCTTCTTAGGCCAGCAAAAATTATTCCGGATCCTATAAATCCTACAAAACCAGCAGCACCAATATTTGATATTAAGGTCCTACTTTCAAAAAATAAGGCAATATCTCATTTAGGAATTCTGCTTTCTTTATTTTTTGTCTTGCTTGCAGTAAAGAATTACCTTTCAAGATTTTCAATAATGTATTCAGAGAAAGGAATTGTTGTAGGTGCAGGCTATTCTGATGTTGTTGCATATCTGCCAATGATAAAGATCCTGATGGTTTTGGCAATTATCATTGCAGTACTTACATTAGTATGGGTATTTTACATTTCAAAACAGCCAAAGCTTAAGAAACGGCATATTCTTGGTTATGGATTAATTCTCTATTTCCTGTTTGGTTTTGTAGGGCCCATCATGATCCCAGCAGTAGTACAGTCTTTAAAAGTTTCACCCAACGAAATTAATCTTGAAAAGCCCTACATAGAGCATAACATAAGATTCACTCGTTTGGCTTATGGGTTAAGTGATGTTGAGGAAAAAGATTTTTCTGTTGATATGACGCTTACTTCTGAAATTTTGGATGAAGCTTCAGAAACCATAGATAATGTCCGAATCTTAGACTGGAGGCCATTAATCAAAACATACAAACAGACACAGGAGATAAGATTGTATTATAACCTTGCAGGTATTGATATTGACAGATACAACATTAACGGAAAATATACCCAGGTTATGCTGGCTCCCCGTGAACTTGAGCAGCAGCAAATAACTGAGAATGCAAAAACTTGGGTAAATCTTCACATGGTCTATACTCATGGTTTTGGAGTTGTAATGAGTCCTGTTAATAAAGTTACAAAACAAGGCCTGCCTAATTATTTTATCAAAGACATTCCACCCATTTATACAGTTGAAGAAGAGAATTTAAAAATTTCAAAACCTCAGGTATATTATGGGGAGAAGGATAATAGCTTTGTTTTGGTTAATACAAAAACAAAAGAGTTTGATTATCCAAAAGGCAATACTAATGAATATATCAGTTATGATGGTAAAGGCGGGGTAGTATTAAATTCTTTCTCTAAGAAATTATTGATGGCTATAAGGTTTATGGATATTAAGATCTTATTATCTTCAGATATTACCCCTGATAGCAAGATAATGTTTACAAGGGATATTGCCAAAAGAATATCAAAGATTACACCTTTTTTAGAGCTTGATAGTGACCCTTACTTAGTTATTAATGATGGAAGGTTAAAATGGATTGTAGATGCATACACAGTTTCAGGAAATTATCCTTATTCTGAAAAGTTTGGACGTATAAATTACATAAGAAATTCTGTAAAGATTGTAGTTGATGCTTATGATGGAGATGTTTCGTATTATGTTATTGATACATCTGACCCTTTGATAGTTACTTATGCCAAAATCTTTCCAAAGCAGTTTAAAAGTTTTGAGAATATGCCTATGAAAGACCACATCAGGTATCCTGTTGATTTGTTTAAAATCCAATCTCATATCTATAGCACTTACCATATGAATGATATTAAAGTGTTCTATAATAAAGAAGATGCATGGCAGATTCCTCATGAAGTTTATGGTGTTGGCCAGCAGGTAAAAGTAGAGCCTTACTATATAATAATTAAACTTCCTGGGGAGAGTAAGGAAGAGTTTGTCTTGATGACTTCTTTTTCACCGATTAAAAAGGATAATATGGTGGCATGGATGGCAGCAAGGTCAGATGGAGAGAATTATGGTAAATTGATATTGTATAAATTCCAAAAGGATAAGCTTATTTATGGTCCTTTGCAGATTGAAGCAAAAATAGATCAGGATTCTGAGATTTCACAGCAATTGACTTTGTGGAGTCAACAAGGTTCTAGAGTTACTCGTGGAAATTTACTGGTAATACCTATTAAGAATTCGATTCTTTATATTGAACCTCTTTATATACAAGCTGAAACTGGACAATTGCCTGAACTGAAAAGAGTTTTGGTTTCTGACGGCGAAAGGGTAGTTATGGAAGAGAATTTAGCTTTGGCTTTGGAGGAATTGTTTGGAAAAAGTAAGAGAATAAAACAAACAACAACAGTAGGTGAAGTTAAAGAAACAGGCTCAATAGAACAAGCTCAGATATACTACAACCTCATAGAAGAAGCAATGAAGCAGGGAGATTGGTCTGGAATTGGTGATAATTTAGATAGTTTAGGTAATGTTCTTGATGATTTGAGTTAGAGATGATTCTATAGTTAAGATATAGGCTGTCTTATCATTTATAATGAAATTCTACTTTGTAGATTCTGATATTTGGTTTTTTGATAATATCCAAAACCTCTGCCTCTAAATTCTGGTAATCAATTTTTTCCCCTTTTTTCATAGAATCATCACAAGCAGGCGCATATATTTTCAGACACTTGCCATCCAGGCATTCTGGCATATCCTTACCAAAATCCGGTGCCTCAGTCATACCCGCAGATAAACCCTGAACCAACACATCAAGTAGTTCACGTCCATCTATTGTTAAACCCTGAATTAATGGATCAAGTAGTTCACGTCCACCTATTTTATCTTTAATAGGTCCATCATCTGCAGGCATTATCATAAACTAGAAGAATGAATCTGTACTTAAAAAGGTATCTCAAGTGACGTGCAGGGATTGGTGTTAAGCTTTGCTTAAGGGTGTGGATGGGTTTTGGCAATACCTCAAGCAGAGATTAAGGTAAGCCTCAAACTTTTTAAGTTTGAGCAATCCCAAACGGAATGGGGAGAGAACTAATAAGAAAAAGAAAATAAATAATTTATTACTGTTTTGGGCAATTTCCTATTCTGTCAGTGATTTTTTTATAAGGAATATCGTTTTGATATGCTTTCCGTATATTCTTAATATGTTTTTCTCCAGCTTCTGCAAGGTCTGCAAAACTAGAACTATCTTGGTCCCCCCTACTCAAATGTATGCCAATAAAGTTAGAATTAACCCTTTTCTTTACCATATCATCAACTAAATGATATAGAAATAAGTGAATCCTCTCCATTTTTCCATCCTTATCAGTCTCCCATGTAGCATGGTATGCTTTGTTAGACATATTGAATCTCTCTATGCCATCTTGGCGTGCAGTATATGACCACTCCTGATATACATTCCCTTCTAACCGAGATATATTCTCTCTTAAATCAGCATGTTTTCTAGTATGTTTAGTATTATAAGCACTTGATATAACTATGTAGTCTACTTCCCTTCTTACCTTAGCATCAGCAACATCAGGAAGTAACATATTTGCAACCAATGCTGCAATCCCTGTGCTGGTAGCCCGCTTTAAAAAAGTTCTTCTGTCTAGTGATTTAGTATCTTTATCTTCTGGCATTTTATTTCCCCCTCACCCCTTTATTTAGTAGGGGGGTATGAGTTATTATTTAAACTTTACTTCTTTTGGGATTGGGGTATTTGGAGGGGTTTCAGGGGTTTATTAGGCCCACGATTTGGGACAAGGGGTGCTTGGATTCTTGGGGTAGAAGGGCTGTGTGGGGGAATAAGGTCATGGGGCCCCATCTCAGGCGGCGATGCCTTTGCCCTTCAAAGCCGGGCGGGCTTGAACTAAACTCAAACGGCGTTAGGCCTTATGACATCTCAATCGGCGATGCCTATCTCTTCCAAAGCCATGGGACAAGAACCTTTATATGTCTAAGGCTACTATTAGTATAAATGGGACAGCAAGAGGTATATGATTTCTTAAAAGAGAACAAAAGTAGTTGGTTTACTTCAAAAGATATAACAAAAAAGCTGAGTATCTCTTTGGGATCAATCACAATGAGCCTTAAAAAACTAAGGCAGACTGGACTTCTTCACCATAGATTTACTGGAGAAAGAAATTCTTACCAGTATCGCTTTAAAGGATAATACCGTGAATTTATCTATAGAACTTTACGGTGTTTTGCATGTAACTCTTTATAATACTTTTCTGCTTTTTCAATACTCATAGATTCTAATTCCTCTGTTGTGCATATTTTCATTTTTCCCCCCCTAATTACTATAGGTAATGCATCAGGGATTATTAACCTATGGGAATTGGTGGACAGTGAATCTTCGAGTCACGAATCGAGTCACGAGTTGAATGAACGGAAAGAATGAAGTGCAGGGATTGAGTGTTGCGTAGCAAGGGAGGGGGTAAGAGCTTTAGCTCTGGGTTTTGGCAATCCCAAACGGAATGGGGGTCGAGTCACGAGTTGAATGGATTGATAAGAAATGAGAAAGGGGCAAATTATAACTGCTCATCAATTATTTTTTGTATGGCCTCTTCTCTCTTGACAAGTTTGTGTAAGCTCTGAGATAAATTGATTACACGTTGTAATTCTTCAATTAGCGCCATTATTTCTGTTCTTATTTCAAGTACTTGATGTTCGTTTAAGGGATGTGTTCCCATTTCAGTTCCAACTTTTTCTATGTTTAATATATTTAACCTATCTTTAATTTCTATCAGTTTAGTTTCAACCTTGCCTTTCTTAAGTCCAAACATTCAGCATCACCGATAAACATGAAGAACAAGGTAATATAAATAATTTGCCCCTTTTAGGTTGGGGAATTTGGGGGTTTCAGGGGTTGTAATAGGATTCATTAGACCCACCATTTGGGACAGGAGGTCCTCGTATTTGAGGGTTACAAGGCTTCTAGGGGGGGAATGCCTGCATTAAAATAATAGACACAAAAAGGTTTATTGTTGAAGTAAAATGATGCTTAGAGAAGTTGAAAATAGAAAGATTTATATATTCATATAGATTTATATGAAAAAGTGTATTAAAATGTATGAAAATAAATATAAAAACATAACAGATAATGCGAGTAAAGAGCTTGAGCGCTTTTTGCAGCTTATAGCAGACCTAGATGAAGAAATTGAGCTTTTTGCTATTGGCGGAACAGCAATGGTCCTAAAAGGAATAAAAGAAGCAACCAAGGATATAGATTTCCTTACGAGCTCTAAGTATAAGACAATAAAGAAATTATTTGAAAGTGCAGGCTTAAAAGAACAAAGCACATCTAGGCTATGTAATATCTGGAAGCTTAACAAGATTAGAATTGATATATTTTATAATTCATTTATACTAGGAACAGACCTTCCTGAAGATTGGAAGGATTTATCTGAACATGTAAAAGATATAGGGAAAGTTAGGCTATTTATCCTTAACTGGCAGGATATTATAATAACCAAATTAGCAAGGTCCGAAGACAGGGATATACAAGACTGTATTTCAATAATAAAATCACAAAAGATTGACATTAGACAATTAGAAAAAAGATACTATGGCCTTGCAGAAACATCATTAATCACGGATTATGATTATAAATTCAAATATTTGAAGAGGAAGCTATGATACCAGCAAAACTAATTAAAGATTTAGAAGATAAAGGATTTAAACTTGATTTTCCTAAATATCACTCTATTGAAGAAGAGATAATTGCAATATTAAACCAGGATAATGATCGTTTGGATGCTGCTATCCCTTTGCTTTTGGAAAAGGCAGATATTGGAAAGATATCTGCTAATTTAGATAGCATTAGAAAGAAAAGATTCTCAAAGCTGATTGCCATAACAAAGAAGATATTTGAAAAAGAAGGGATTAGCCATTCTCATCTAAAGTCCAGGATAAAGGTTAAAGATATATCTTATTATTATGATATCTTTAAGCAGGCTAAAGGCGAGCAGGATAAAAGATTTAAAGGAGATATTGGAATAAGAAAGGAACTTAATACAAATAATAGCCTTGCTGTTTTATTTGCTCCTGCAAAAAGAAGGATAATGCAAAAGATATTCAGCCATGAAAAGTTAACAAACACAGAACTGAAATACTTTTATAAGGCTATAAGACCAAGGATCAATTCAATCTTAGATGAAGATATGAGGAAGTATCTAAAGATAGTTGGAGATGCAAAGAAATACCATGATGCTTAGAGAAGTTTCTTTAGAGCAAAGACCTCGTGAAAGGTTGAATTCAGTTATTTAACTTAATTATTTCTCATGCCCCTTTCTCCTTGTTCTGGTGGGCTCTGCGAGCTTGATGGAACATTGTAAACCAAAAACCTTATAAATAAGTCCGACTTAGTTAAACTAAGGTGATATAATATGGTACAAGCTCTAGTACAAATTGATGATAATACCAACAGGGTATTGAATGTAGTAAAGGCAAAGTATGATCTTAATGATAAAGGGGAGGCTATACAATTGGTTGTCAGCAAATATATTGAGGAAGAGAATGAGCCTGAATTAAGGCCTGAATTTATAGAGAAAGCTAAGAGAATAATGAAAGAAAAATCAATACATATTGGTAGTTTAGAGAATTTTAGAAAGAGATATGGGATCAAATAAAAATGTACAGTATTGACACTAGTCAAAACATTGATAAGATATTTCTTAAGTTATCAAAAAAGAATCCTAAACAGATGAAGATAATTTACAAGAAAGTAGAAGAAATTGTTGAAAATCCTCACAGGTACAAAAACCTGAGAGCACCCTTGAATGAATGGAAAAGGGTCCATATTGATAAACATTTTGTGTTAGCATTTTCTATTGATGAAGAGGCTAAAACTGTAATTTTAGAAGATTACGACCATCATGATAAGATCTATAAATTGAGGGATAGTTAATCCATCATTCTCATGCCCCTTTATTCTTAAGAAAACTTTAAATACCCTCCTCTATTAATGCTTGTAAGGGGTTTTTATGGAAATTTCTAAAATCAAGGGTTATCTTGTTTCCCAGGTAGTACTTGCCTCTCTTGGAGCATTTTTGCTTCTGTTTGAGGATTTTGCAGGTTATTATTACCGTGATTATTACAATCATATTGATGTCTGGGGTGATATCTATCTTGGCTCAGGTTTTCTTGGTAGTTTTTTAATTCTTATTGGTGCAGGAAGCCTATTATATTCTCTCTATTTTTCAGTTAAAACCTTAAGACTTAAAGAAGCTTCTTTAAGCTTAATAAAGGAAAATGTGAAAAAATCAATTAAAGGCGGTGTATTTGCAGCAGGATTAGCTGGGATAAGCGCACTTGTATTCATAATAGATAATATTGTTAGTGGAACACAGGAATGGTGGCTTGATTCAGGCTTTTACGGTGCGTTCATAGCTGGAGTATTAATTGCTTACTTTGGGAAAATGATTATTTCTGAAAGTTCTTGATTTTGAAAAAATAAATTCTTAGCCCCCAACAATAATGGCAGGCAAACACGGCTTTTTCTTCGAAAAATCCTATGCCAAAAGGAAAAATGAGAACTTCGTAACTCATTTTCCCTCTTCAGGCAGTTTGCCGCCATTGTTGGGGTTATTGAGGGGAAGGTTTAAATTATTTCATAATAACCTTTATCATTGAAGAAGGCTAGTTTTATTTTATGTTCTTTTATGTTGGTTCTTTTGCTGAGGGCTTTTCCGTAAAGTTTTAATTGATTTATTGTTTGTTTTTTATTAACTGGTTCTGGTTTGTAATCTAAGATGTACAATTTATGGTATCTTGATTGTAGAATATCTATGTGGCCTGTTAGCGGCTTATTTATTTCTGTTTCATTGGCGTACAAATAAACAGGGATTTCTGTTGCGATTGTTGCTGTGTCGTTTATTAGCATGAAGTTTTCAATGATGTTGTGTCTCTCTCTGTTGTTGGTTGTTATTGCCATTGCTAGTTTTGCTAAAATTACTGCGTAGTTTTGTTTTTGTGTTAGTATTGTTTCTTTTTCGTCTTTTGCTGTTGTTCTTGAGATTTGGGAGATACGCTCTGAATTCTGGAAGATTTGTTTTGGTAAGTTTTTGTTGATTTCTTTTAGGTATCGGGTGAGAGAAGGAAACTTCTTTGCGAACTCTAATTTTAAGCTATGGTATTGGTAGAGGAAAGGCTGGCGGTGGTGGATGAAGAGTTTCTTTTCTATTGGGTTTGTTTTTATTTTGTTTCTTAAGCGGTTGAATGGCAGTGGGAATGAGTTGAGCCAGTTGTGTATGGTGGATTTTGGTTGTGGGAGTTTTCTTATAGGGGTTCCCAGATTATATTGGGAGATTGTGTTGAGGATTGTCTTGATGGGGTAGGTCTTATGGGTTTGTTCTATGGGTTGTGTGGTGAAGTAGCGGGAGCAAGATTTACATTGATTTATCTGGATAGTTCTGTTTTTGTTTCTTCTTTGGCCTCTCTTGATGGTAGGATGAGCTAGACAGAAGGGGCACTTGGGGCTGTCTCTTTTTGGTTTTTTCATTGATTGGATGATGGGTGTTGGGGTATATTAAGGTTTCTATTAAGCGACGGATTTGGGACAGTGAGTGCTGGGATTTGTGGGGTAGAAGGGTTATGTGGGGGGATTAAGGGCATGGGGTCCCAACCTTCAAAGCCGGTTAGGCTTATACTGAACCTCAGGCGCCGGAAGGGCTTCATCGAGTTACGGGTGGGGTGGAAAGGTTTAAAAGCCTGTATTAGTTCCTAATTAAAATGGAGTATGCTAAACGATTGGATTATGAACGTAGCAGATTAAATGATAGAGCTAAGAGATGGGGTAATCGGTTGCATTCTGGACTCGGAGATTATTTAACCAAACCCGTGGGTGAAGTTTTAAAAGAAGTAGGTACCACGATTGAAAATATAATTGATACTATTAGTGCAAAAAGCAATAGAGATAAGATGATTAAGGGTCAGGGTGAAAAATATTACTATAGAAGCGTAGCAGCTTCATTTGTAAGAGGAGCAATAATTGGTGGAATTATAGGATATTGGCTTTCTCCTGACTACGGAGAACTTACTGTTCCTATATTTGCTCTACCTGGTGCGGTTGTTGACGCTGTTCAGAATAATATTAGGACATCTGTTGCTCTTTCAAAACTCCGCAAAGGTCAGAAAAGAATGCAAGAAGATCAAAGAATAAGGGGAATAATCCAAGAAGAAATAGCAAAGCCAGATAATACCCAATTAATGAAAATAATCCAAGAAGAAATAGTAAAATATCATCAGCAGAGTGAACAATAGTAAATACCTAATTCTTTTAAGATATTTTAGAATCATTCGAGTCATGAGTTGAGTGTTTTCTGGGGTTTATTAAACACACGATTTGGGACAAGCGAACCTTGAATTTGGGCAGGAGAGGGGTTGAGGAGGGTAAATCCACTCGTGGGTACCGTGTGTCGGGTCACGAGTGGAGTGCAGGGATTGAGTGTGAACTACTTGTAGTTTAGGGTGTGGGAAAAAGAGAGGAGCGAGTGGAGTGCAGGGAGAGAAGTAGTTTGCGATAACGCAGTTATGGGATGTGGGAAAAAGAGAAGCCTGCGACATCTTAGGGTTTTGGTAACTACTGAACGACTGGAATGAAACGGATAACGTGGAGAAAGGTTTTTTGTCCCAAGGTTATGACTATTCTTGCACGAAATGTTTTTATACCTCCTTTACTTTCTAATTTATATATAACCATTGGGGGTTAAAATCAAAAAAATAATAATCTTTATATTAGGAATTATATTAATTACTGCTTTAGTTATTGCTGCTGATTCTGATGGAGATGTTATTGAAGATAGTGTAGATAACTGTTATAACTATTACAATCCTGACCAGCAAGATAGTAATGATGATGGGCTAGGAGACGCTTGTGATGTTGTTGAACATACTGTTTATCTTAATAAAGGCTGGAATCTTGTATCTTTTCCGCTAAATTTTGGATTGATAACAGCAAAATCTTTGAATGAAACACTAGACGGAGCACTTCACTCAATATTCTTTTACTATCGTAATGATACTTATGATGGTTGGCATTATTTTGTTGCAGATTATTCAACAAACACATTAAATGTATTTGACCCGAGCTATGGGTTTTGGATTAAATTAAAAGGTCGAATAAACCTAACATTAAGAGCCCCAAAAATTTATAGAGCAACCCAGAAAATGTATGCTGGTTGGAATTTGATTGGTTATCCTTGGCAGACTATGCTTCTTACGGATGCCTTTGGTAGTGAGCTTAATTATCTTGATGTAATGTTTGTGCTTGATTCTTTCACGCCTGAATGGCTCTCGTGGGGATATGGCAAACCAGTTGTTTTGAACACTTATACTCAAGCAGTTCCAGGATATGGTATTTGGCTAAAAGCAAACCAAGATAGGAATTGGACTATGGAGAATGGAACTATAATCTAAATTTGGAAAAAAATTAAGTTTGAATATGAGGGTGATAAACATGAAAAATAAAATAATCTTGTTGGTTGTTGTAATGTTAGTTATCTCTAGCTATAATGTTTTTGCCTGGAACCCAAATCCAGTCTACAATCCATTCGAAACAATATGGAATGTTATAAACAATATCAACTCAAGAGAAACCCTTGATTCTTTGAGTTGTAATAATGATCAGGTACCTTTATGGAATGGCGCTTCCTGGGAATGCAGTGATTTTCCAATCCCCGGAGACAGCCTCTTTCCCAAGTTGGAAGAGTTCGGCATGTTCTCTGATGATCTTTCTTTGCTGGATTGCAGAACTAAATTTAATCCGGTGCTCACAATCCGCTCAGGCAGTGATAACCTGGGTAAGGTCCTTGGTTTTGCCGGCAGGGAGACTGTATCAGAACTCTATGAGTACTATGTACTTCTTGAAACTACACCCAATGTCCACCAGTATCTGGGAAGCATTGTGGATATCACTGTCAAAGGCCCATCACAAGATTACTATTTCAGTGGTATCATCTATGAGATTGAGTCGCTTGGGGCAAAAAACCAAATTTTAAGGATAGGCCCTGATATTGAGGTTCTCACTCTGCAGCATGGTTTCAGTGTCTATCAGAATTCCAAGTTATCAGACATCGTACAACAGGTGCTGGGAAATAATGGACTATCCGGATCAATTGCCCCCACACATATTACACATGAGCATATCCTGCAATACGATGAATCTTTACTGAATTTTATCGATAGGCATGCACGCAAAGAAGGATTCTTCTGGTATTTTGTCCATGAAAATGGGCGTACTAAATTCCACTTCATTGACCGTAATAGAGGATTTACCAATCCAAGTAGCATTATCCTCCACCCTTCTACTCTAGGGCTGAATAAGAAAAGTAAGATTGTCCATGACAAAGTAAGCTTGAGCAGTTATGATTATGTGGCTGCTTCCAACCCGCTCGGGACATACGGAAAGGGCAGCAATGAGTATATTTCGTTTATGCCTGGCATATCGCAGGGTGGATACATGGGTGACTTCAGCAGGATGAGGCTTGAAGCGTTTCAGATAGAGGGTGAGAACTACAATGGCATAGGAAGCTCTCCTACGCTTAGGGCAGGTTATGGATTCACCCTTGATACTGAGGAATACTATGCGATTTCAGTAATCCATGGGCTTATTCTAAATGATGACTGCTACTACTATGGCAATAAAGTGAAGGCAATTAATGCAAGCAAGCCCTACCGGCCGGACTATATTGGGCTTGCAGCTACAAGGATTGAAACAGCAAGAGTTGCCGATAATGTGGATCCAGATGGTTTAGGCAGGGTTAAGGTAAATTTTTACTGGAGAGAACTTGGAACCAACAACCAGTTATCATCAGCATGGATTAGGGTCGGGACACCATTTGCAGGTTCTCATGTCGGCACAAATAAGGATACCTTTTATCCATTGCCTGAGGTCGATACTGATGTAATCATAGCTTATGAATGGGGAGACCCTGACAGGCCCATCATCATAGGCACGCTGCACAATGGAGTGCAACTACCATACAATCAGAGGGACATCAGTATAAGCGGCGACCTGACATTGTTGGGTGAGCTTATCCTACCATCTACTGCGCACATTCGTGTAGGAGATTATGACCTCTCACTCAATTCAAACGCATCAACACTGACAATTAATGCTTCGAATGATCTTAAAATTGTCACTGGCCAGGATCTTTCTATCCATACTGGGCGTGACATGAATACTGAAGTAGGAAGAGATGCAGGCATTTCAGTCACTGGTGATAAAAAAGAAGATATATACGGTAGCGATACAAGCAAGGTAAGCGGCACAAAGACTGATGAAGGAGCAGGTTTGGTTAAGATTAAAGCAGGAGGCACACTTGATATTGATGCAACAACAGTAGATATTGATGCAACAGCACTGGTCGATATCGATGGCACGCTCGTCACCCTGAACTAAAATGATAAGAAAAATAATTTTCGGAATCCTGTATCTGCTGGCCCTTATTATGGTAAGTGTTAGTGTCACAGCACCAGGTGCAGTGCGCATAACTGATCGATTTATTCCTTCACCATGCATGGGTTTTGGTTGGGTTGCTATTGGTTATAGCCCTGTACAGATAAATGGGCTTTCTGCAGTTAGACTAGGGGATAGTGCAGTAGGGGGTTTTGTATTAGGTGGCAGTGTTGTCACAGGCTCCAGCACTGTTTTGATTGGAGGAAAACCTGCAGCAAGATTGAGTGACATGGTTGTTGGAATGTGTATGGGGCCCCTGCCATTTACAGGGTATTTTGTTCTTGCAAGTCCTAATGTTATTATTGGTTGAACTATGAAATATTTTTTGCAGGATTTGCAGAGGTATCTTTGATAGGTTCTTTGCTTGTTCTTTTGGAAGCCCATTTTCATTGGTTTATTAGACCCACCATTTGGGACAGCTACTCCTTGAATATCAAGGGTAGAGGGCTTCTGGGGGGGGAATTGGATGGTGGGTAGACATACACCTTTTGCTTTATAAAGCCCCTATTCAAACCTCTGAAACAGACCTTTCTGACACGAAAAAAAGGGTAATCATTTTACATTACTTTAGCAGAATCCTGCCCCTTTTAGCCAAAGAAGGGCCTTGCAGGGCAAGGTAGTGAGGGGGTGAGGGTCGAGTCACGAGTTGAATGAAAAGAATGAATGAAGTGCAGGGATTGAGTGTTGCATAGCAAGGGAGGGGGTAAGAGAAGAGCTTGTGACATCTCAGGGTTTTGGTTATCCCAAACGGAATGGACGATGAGGAGAAAAGAACTTAATTTTTGACTATGTATCAATTAACATATGGTCTCTGATTTCTTCTAACATACTTACTATACTCCTAAGTTTGACATCTGCATTCCATTTACCTATCCATTCATTAAATTTATCATAACATTTATTATAAGCTATATTTATATCGTCCCCTTTTAAAATGCTTATAGGTAATAGAGTCATAGCTTCCATGCAAGGCTGAGCATAATCATCTTTTTCTGGAAGTGTATCTTTTTTGGTAGGTACATCTAAAGGAGTATCCCATCCAATATATGATTTACATCCTTTAGTCCTAGCAGATTTACTTAATCCTTCAGCAGTATAACACGAAATAGCATATACAATTTTATCTTTTAATAGGTGGTCATCTTTGCAAAGCCTCATTACTTTTTCATCATTATGACCCAGAATATAACTAGTATTTCCATGCCCACATAGAATAACCATAAAAGGATTTTGTTCTTCGATTGTTTTTAGTAGAGTCTCCCTATTGAACTTATCATCTTTTAAATCTAAAACTGTATAACCCAACTCCTGGGCTTCATGAATCACACTCTCCATCCAATAATAAGGGTATTTAACTAGTTCATCATAACTACACCTACCTATAAGAACAACCTTATCGTTAATCTGTGGCTCTGACATCTGTACCTGCCCATAGGTGCCTTACATAGTTTAGTTCTCTCCTAGCCATTCTAGCACCTAAACCAGTTCCACTTTCAAGTTGCTTAATTAAGTCTTCTTTAGAATAAGATGTACCTAATGTAATTACCTTTAAGTCATCTGGCATTTTCTCTAGCCTTGCCTTTACCAAAATCAAATCTTCTTTTGTAAAATCAATCTTCGCTTCCATGTTTTCTCATCTCTTCAATTTCAATTAACATTTTTTCTGCTAATTGTGACTTCTTTCCAATTTCAGTTAAAACTTCTTCCCAATTATATGTTGTTTCATCTATAACTAAAGCAGGCATACTCCTCTCTGCAGCAGGAACTTGCCCTATAATCTTTTTTGCTTCTTCAAAAGTTAGGGTCATATATAAATGGTTGTTGGGCTAGTTTAAATAATTTTCTCTAATAAGAGATGAGAAAAACGAAAAGTTTATACAAAGATTAATATTCGCCATAAAGTACAAATGGCTAAAAGTTTAAAAAATGATTTAATTAAAGGTCTTGATAATATTGCAGAATTAGATAAAGCCCGGATAGCACAAAATAATCTATTTTATTCTTTTTGGGGAACTGCTTGTATAGTATTAGCTATTGCATGTTTAACATTTAGAAAAGAAATTATGGGGTTGATTATATTCCTTTTTGTTTTATTTTCTGGGTTTAAAGCTATTAGTTATTTTAGTCTCTCCTTACAATGGCAAACAAGATTTATAAAAATATTAAATGCTAAATCAATTTTAATTAATACCTCAAATGAAGAAGAAATGAAAGAGTGGTTAAACGAATTTGACAATTATTTTAAAGAACCAAATTTACCAATATCCAAATTCAATAAATTAGGAAAATGGCTAAAACCAAAAATTCTATTTGTTATTTTAGTAATAATATTTGGTTTATACCTAATAATCCAAATCTGGAAATAAGATTAATATTTAAATCTTTGTTAACAAAATGTTACAATTTATGAGAAAAGTTTTTATAGACCTATATTCCATTATAATTTAGGTGATTTTTATCAAAACCCATCTGTTCATAAATTGGTTTTAATGTTTCCATCACATTCTCTTGATGTTCTTTAACAGCTTCTTGGAATTTATACCAATGGCTACTTTCGAATCCAGTTCTAGCGAAACCTTTCAATCTTATTTTTCTCTTTTTTCTAACCAATTTATAAACTGCCTCAATAATTAGCTCATGAAGAGGAATGCGTTTAATAAGTTTATCAAAGAGTGAATATTTAATGTTAACCGCTTCCTTTAGCCATTTTTCTTTTTGGAATATTGGCATATCAGATGAAAGTAACCTATAACTAGCATTCCTGTGTTCTTTTCTTCTATTACATTCTTTTTCATCTTTACATGTATCTCCAATAGCATTTTCAAGTTTACTCTTTAAGTCTTTCCATCTTTGCTTAAATTCAGTTCCATTATACGCACAATACTGTTCAAAAATAGCTTCTGCAGCATCAATGAATCTCTGCTTATTATTGATATTGTTTCTTACTAAACGTCCATCTTCCCATTCAAGACTAGGAATATCCGGTTTATGTTCTGCCTCTGCATGTCCAATATCAGGTAAAAGATTTTTAAAATTCTTCAAGTTCATTGCACTAAAAACATGTCTAAAGCCAACAAAGTTTTGATGTGCCCATGTATCAGCGTAACAATGAGTAGCAATCCCTATTCTATATAAATTCTTACTAGAGAGAGCTTCCAGAAACATACTCTTCGCATTCTTGCTATTAGGAGTGGTATTTAATATATGCAAAGAACCATCTATCCTTCTTGCCAACACACTACCATAATCCCCTGGGAAAAAATGAAAACAAGAATATATTCTTACAAGCTTATTAATTGGTTTAAGTATATTCATAGTTTGAGAAATATAATTCTTATATTCATTATCGTCTTTTAGTTTAACTATAATTTTTTTGTTATTATCATCTGTATATTGAGACGCATACGCGATTATTTCTGAATCTTCCTCTGAAAAACCAGATTTTCTTGCTAATATATATGTTATATCATAATGAAATTCTATATCCATAAGACATCCACACCCATATACATATATAATGATTTCTCTTTTAGAATCCCAAACGGAATGAGAAACTAGAAGGAGATAATTTATAAAAAAGTAGATGGTAGGTCATATTAAAAATAAAAATACTTTAAAATATTCTTAATAATTTAAAAAATACAAGTAATAATATAGCCCACAATATCACTAACAGGAAATATACCCACCAAGGCAATTCACTTTTTTTGTTTGACATTTTTCTTTTTTTCTTTTTTTACTTTCTTTTCTTTTTTTCTAAGAGATATGAATTCCCAAATAATTCCCCCAGTTAAAAATAATACTCCAATTGTTAATCTATTCCTTATCTCTGTAGTTTCTACAGGAGTAAAAGATAATTTTATTTTACTAATATCTACTTCGTTATCAGTGGATAATATAAGATAATAATTCCTAATTATTGATGGTCCTATGAATTCACCAATTTTTTCCAGCATCGTTTTATTTTTATTTTTATATAAATCTACCTTATGTTTTTCCTTTATTCTAAAATTAACAAAACTATTACTTTGTTCTAAATTTTTTTCGTCTTTTAAATGTAAATTATAAAAATTGTAATGCATCGAAGTAGGATTTTTTGATCTATAATTGATATCTATATCCATCAAATATTTATCTTTTAGAGTTACCGAGAGTATCATCACTTTATTTGGTTGCAATGTCCAATAACAAGTATAATCCATTAAACATACTTCTGTAACCCCTGTTGGTTGGTTGGTTAGTGGACCGTAACTATAGTCTAACGGTTTTATAAGATAAACTGAAGAAAATATAATAATCAAACCCACGATTATATAAAATAAAGCAATTTTATTTAATTTTTTATTAAGTTCACCCAATTTTTGTTTTTTTTGTTTATAAATATCCTTAATCTTAGAAAAATTCTTAATTATTAAATCTGTAAACTTCCCTAAAATTAAAGCAATTACAACGATTAATATTTCTTTCAACATACTATTAAATAAGTATTATTCTTTAATATTTAAATCTTTACAAATGATGAGGAGATTAGAAAACCGAAAAGTTTATGCAGAATTCTTAATTTTCTTATTCCACTGGCTTAACGACGTGTGTACAATGGGGATGTTCGGGGATTTTTATTGATTTATCATATTGCCCTAAATCATAATTATTAATCAAATTCTGTAGCAACTCTTTAACCTTATAGTTCTGATTTTGGATAATTGCGCAGCTTGGACTTAAGTTAGATGAACTTGATGCAGGAACAAAACACTCTTCCTCGCCCTTCTCATCTAAATCCTGTAAAACTGCTTGATTATAAAATCTACTTAATTGTGTTCTCACTAATCTTTCTGCCCAGTTACTAGGAAAAACACTTTTGTTAAAAGCGTATTTTGATTTGTTTTCTGGTAGTTTTGATTCTACTTCACTAAAAGATGCTTCTAAACTGGAGATGTCTCCTTCTACTAATTTAGTTAATATTTCTCGAAATTCATTAACTCTAGAATCCTCTTCAATTGATTTCCCTAATAGAGGCTTAATTTGAATTAAAGCCAACACTTTTTGCTTTATTTCAGAGTTTTCATTAAGAGCACTTAATATTTCATTGAATTCATTTGCATATTCCATTTGTTTTCACCTTTTAATAAAAGAACATTCCTTTAACATGATTCTGAATCATTTTTCTCAAACAAACCTTGTAAGATATTTCAATCTCTTAAACCATCTTATACCCTTAGGGGAAGACTTAACAATAGTGGAGCCTACAGCAATCCTTTTTATGATTGTTGCCCCTTTTAATGATATTTTTCCCTTACTTGAAATCAGCAAGAGGTTATAAGCACTTAATTGTTTAAAATTATCTAACCTACATCCAGAATATTCAAAATCATACTGCCCTGTTTTTATATGGCAGGAATTACTTGTTCCATCAATCTGGATTGTAACTGTATCTTGGATTAAACCGTCAACAATTACTTCTCCATTTGCATTAAAACATACTTTATATTGCTCAGTACTGAATTCTTTTGGACATACATTGTCAGAACCTAATTGTGCCAACACGCCTTCTAATACTTGGTCTGTAATAGCACCAATTATAACGGATTGAATTAGAAAATATATTATTGCACCTAGGGATATACCACCAATAACTAAATGAATTGCTCCTTTCTTATTCATTTTCTAAATACATCTCCTGAAATTTCTTCGGTATGATGGGTTTTAATTTATTAAATTGCCATTTTTTTAATTGTATAAGCTGGGCTTTTTCTCTCGTCTTTCTAAAATTAACTTTGTAATTATAAACATTGTAATTTATTCCATGCTTTCCGAAAAGAGCAAATAACATCTTAGTTTGATTCAAGGAAAAACCCTGTTTTTCATCTAGCCTATCAAGAAAGCTCTGAGCATTAAATTCTTCATCATGTTTCTGTATTTCTAGTATATTGTTTATTATTTCCTTCGTTTTGTTGTTTTGTATTAATTTCCTAGCATCCTTATGAAGAATTTTTCTTTTTTCTAAAGGATTTCTTATTATACTTCCGTTATCATCTACTTCAATAAACTTAGTTACACATTCGCAACCTATGTCTAGTTTGTTATCGTTTTCTTTATTTCTTATTGTAAAAGAATATCTAATATTTAAGTGACCACATAACTGGCAGTTTGGATATACTCCCTCATTTGCTTCTCTTTCTTGCGTTTTATCTAAGAGCCGATTGTCAGCAATTTCGCCATGATAAAACCATTCAGCTCTTGCTTTATTGATATCTTTTTCTTCATTTGAATATTCAAATAAAGTTTCTTTAACTTTTCCCCAATACTTATTGTTCATTTATATCATCTGCCTTTATTTGTGTATCCTCTTGCCCTCATCCTGTTATTGATTGAGCCATGCCTATTCCCCATTTCAACAACATCCCTACCATAACTTTTGCCAACTTTTCTAACATTAACCAATCCACGACTTTGGCCACTCATGCCTGCTGCTGTTCTTGTAGCTTTTGAGCCACCGAACTGGTATTTTTCTGGTGCTCTAACTCTAGCTAATCTAAATGATGTTCCATCTGTAAAAGCTCCAGAGTCACCATCTTTCCAATGATCTATTCTTCTCTTAACCATTTTATCTTCTCCAGGAAGTCATTAAAACTACCTACTAAATAGAAGGTTAAATCTATTTATAAATCTTTCCGTTTTTTTCCGGAATACAGGTTATTAAATATTCCTATTTTTAGGAATTTTTTTTAAAATTCCAGCTAAATACAAACATTTATATATAAGTTAAATTATAATATAAAATAAAACAAAATGAAATAATAAAAAATGAAAGTTTTAATTTCTACATTGTGGGATGGTACTAGGGTGCCGTTTGTTATAAACAAAATAAATCCAGATAAAATTTATTTTATTATGGACGAACATCCTCAAAGAACAGAAGCATATAAACAAATAGAAATGGGATTTCCCCACAAAAAAATAAATAAAATAAACATAGAGGATTATGATATTTATGAAATCACAAAAAAGATTACTGAAGTAATGAAGATTGAGTTGGATAAAGGTCATGAATTGTTAATATGTGTTTCAGAAGCAATGAAACAAATGTCATTCGCGCTAACTTATGCTGCATATTTACATGCAGACCAAATTGAAGGCATTTATAATGTTATGCATGAAACAGGCGAAATAATCAAATTACCCCTACTAAATATAGATTTAAAAAATGGAAAGAAAGAAGTTCTACAAATTATAAACAGTTTATCTTCAAAAGAAGGCTTAATTAAGGGGGCAGATATTTCTAGTAAAGCCAAGTTAAAAAAAACTGCAGTCTATGAAAATCTAAAAGAATTAATTAGGGTAGGATTTATTGATAAAGAAACAAATAAACTTACTGTTTTTGGAAAAATCTGTCTTTTGAGATAGTGCCCCAATCATCACCCTCATGCCCATTTTCCGTTGTTCTGGTGGGCTCGGAGGAGTATAAGAGATAAATTATTCATTTGTAAGATTTATACATTCTAATATTATATTATTTATATCATTTTCCATCAAAATTTTTATCTCTTTAAATACATCTTCTATATAATTATTAAATTCGAATTCTTTTTCATACACTGTATAGTCATCATTACTTTTTTTGTAATGATTTTGTTCAAGAAAATTTCCAAATTTCTCTATGAATTTTTTTCTAATATTTTGACTTCTTTTTTTTGTATATAAACCCATCTGAATTAAAATTGAACTTTGATTCTTATCAAGATCATCAATATTTAAATTGATTGTTAAATAAATATCAAATCCGTCTCCATGCCAACCCCTATTTTGGATATAAATATCATTCTTAGTTGAAAAACCATATTCATTCAATTCTGAAAATTTATTCTGAATTTTCTCTTTAATTGAATGTTTAATGGTCTTTCTTTCTTCATCATAGTTACTAGTAACTTCATCAATGAAGTTTTGATATTTGTTATATAGTTTTGATTTATGGCCAAAAAGATTATGTTCGTTTGTCATTATACTCCCCTCCAGATTAACATTATAATTTTTAAGTAATACTTTTAAAACATCATCTGATGTCTTATTGATTAGTTCATTAATAGATTTATAAATATAATTATAGCCAATATAATGGACATTTTTAATATTATTCTCCCCTTGAAATGATGTAATAATTTGTTTGGGGGCCAAAAGAATCATATAATTTGGTTTAAATTCTTTAATTTCATCTTCTATTTGTTCTATTGTCGGGTAATCCCAAATTTTGTTTTCAATACAAATAATTATATCTTTTATATGAATAATAATATCTATTCTTCGACTCATATTAGTAATTTCTGTTTCAACAATAATATCATCAATAATATATTTTTCATTAAAATTAATTTTTTTAAGAATATACTGTAAAAATAAATCATTTAAACCATGATTCTCTTTCGGATTCAATAGCCATGCTAAAAAAGCGGAATGAGAAATTTCTCTTTCAGAAATACGAGTAATATCAAAAAAATTTAAGGCTCTTTTTTTATTAAATTCGGATAATTCTTTTTTTAGTTTTTCTAATCCATTTTCAAGCGATTTTATATCCATCCTTATAGAGATATAGAACTGTTTTATAAACTTTTCTTACCTTTTCGATTTTTTAAGGGCTTTGAGTCCACAACCCTAGATGGCGGCGACATATCTATTTACATGAAAAAAGACCAATATAATAAATTACTCGAATTGAATAAAAGCGACAAAGTTAGTAGCTTATTCCCTTTCTTTAATCATAACCCTCATGCCCCTTTTCTGTTTGTTCTGGTGGGCTCTGCGAGCTTGATGGAACATTATGGGTGAGTAGTTGATTTTTAAGAAATATTTAAATACTAATGACACAACCCCATACACTATTTGGGAGTTATAACAATAAACAATTCAATTGAGTAAGCATAAAATGAAACTAAAGAAGATAAACATAAAGAATTTTAGGAGCATACGTAATAAAGATATAGCGATACAGGAGTTTGGAGGGAAGTTTTGCCAGACATTCTTTGGAATCAATGAGACTGGAAAAAGTAATATCCTAAAAGCTATAAATTTATTTTCAAAGGGAGCAAAGTTTTCTTATGATTCTGACTGTGAAAAACAAGCAAAGAAGTTTGGAGAACTCGTTGAGATAATCTTCCATTTTGATATAGAAGGCAACGAATTAAAGAAAGGAATTATCGAGGCAGGCTTACCTAAAATTATAGCAATCAAGACACGGATTAAGTCATTAAGGAAATCTGTTTCTTATGATGAACAATCTCAAAGGAAGGAAACATATGATTGTGACTTCGCAAATAAAGCAAACCTAGGTGGACTTGTCTTAAAAAAAGATACTGATGAGCTAGTTTCAATTAACAAAGAAGGTCTCATCGAGACCAAAGATGGACTACAGAGTATTAAGGACGATGATAAAACTCCTTATGAGATTCTTGATGATGGGGAAATAAAGGAAATCTTACTAAAAAAGTTAAGACCCACATTCGAGAAACTTCTTCCTGAGATTATTTACTGGGAATCCTCAGATGAATATTTAATAAACCAACCAATAGATTTACATAGTTTTCAATCAAACCCAGATAGTAGTATACCACTAAGAAATATGTTTTATCTTATTAACTTAAGAAAAAGTGACTTAGTAAAAAACATAAGTAGAATAATGGGTGATACTCAAGAGAGAGAAGAGCTTGAAAAAAAACTCTCAGTTGCTACAAGTCAGCACCTAAATAAACTTTGGCCTGAACACAAAATTGATTTATCTGTTAGGATAGAGAAAGACGGAATATGTGAAGTTTCTGTTTGTGATAAGGACTGTCCATCAACAAAATTTACTATGCAACAGAGAAGTGATGGGTTTAAACAATTCGTCGCTATGCTTCTAACTCTATCAGTAGAAAACAAAAAAGAGATATTAAAAAATAAATTGATATTGTTAGATGAGCCTGAGAGGAGTCTACATCCGGGTAGTATAAGATATCTAAGGGACGAGTTATTAAATATATCCCAAAATAATGTTGTACTAATAGCATCTCACTCCATATTCTTAGTAGATAAAAAGAACTTAGCGAGACATCTCATTGTAGGAAAGAAAAATAATCAAACTTGGATACGTAGAGTTGACCCTAATAACCCTTATGAAGAGGAGGTTATCTACGAAGCATTAGGGACATCTATATATGAACTTATTGAACCTTATGTAATCATATTTGAAGGGCCACATGATAAATATTTATTTGAAATATTCACTAAGAAGTTTCAAGAGGAAATAAAACCAGAGAGAATGAAGTCAATTTTTGCTACAGGAGTAAAGGAAGTTAGAAAATATGTCAAATTTTTCAATCAAAGAACCGTAACTGGAATTGTAGTGGTTGATTCTGATAGAGATGGTAAAGCGGAGAAGAACTATATCCTGCAGAACCATCCAGAATTTGAGAATACAACATTTGAATTAAAAGATTTTTCGGAAATAAATTTAGATGATATTACTGTTGAAGATCTGCTCCCAATTGATATATTAATAGACGAAGCTAATAAACTTTATGGACATACATTCCCTAATCCAAACAATAGGCCAATATTACAACATCTGAAGACAGAAAAAGAAAGAGTAGGTATAAAAAAAGACTTTCAATTTGGTGATTTAAAGAAAATGATAAAAGAGAGGATAACAAAAGAAATAAGAGAAAAAACCAATGAAGAATTAAGCGAAATATTTCCTGAATATCTTATGTTCCTTTCAAACTTACATGACAAAATTAAGCAAATACAACAAAATTAAAGTTTAAAGGACTTCTCACGTAGTTCTACCATTCTAGAAAAATTCCAAAATGGGAAAAGAGCTTTAGCTCTGGATTTTGGAATTTTTACCCAATCAATAAACCCTTCAATAATCATCACCCTCATGCCCCTTTTCCGTGGTTCTGGTTGGCTCAGGAGAGTTTGATTGAACATAATTTGGAGTTTTGTCGGCGATCCACTGAGAAGGAAGCAATTTATAAATCAATAGTATCTATTTTTCAATCGTTTAATCCTATTATTTATTCTATTTTTGATTCTTTCAATAAACCGAAAACGACCATGACATTTTCCTTTATCTTTTGGGGGAAGTAATCCTCTAATTTTATCAACTATGTCCTCAAAAATGTCTGGTAAATACCAGGTAAGACCATTTATTTTAAGGTATGTGCCACCCTCGAGAGGCTCGAATTGGGTAGATTCTAGTTCTTCCTCATTAAGAATTGTTATTATTTCCTCTTTGGTTTTTTTATTCACCTTATGTATATCTGGAGGCATAGGATTTACATTATATTTTTCTATTTCTAATTTATAACATTTTCTTGCTTTAAATCTTTCTATTTTACGACCTCTCTCTGGTCTAGGCATTCTTTTTTTCATTTGTAATATCTTATCAAAATTATAATAATATTAAAAAATTCCAAAACTAAGCTCCCTCTAAGACAAATCCTTAATTAAGTCCCATCTTTCTTTGTGTATCCCTCTTATCCTTCAACAATTCCCAAAAAACTTCTTACAAAACCCTATGTATTGTAGTATTATCTCTTTGTCAGTCTCAAAATCCTTGCAGTCTTTTAAATACATAAATTTTCCACCTTTTTTTAGAATGGAAGCCCGCCTTATTAATATTGCTCTTGGCGTTATAAGAATAACATATGCATTGTCATAAGGGTAACCTCCCTTATCCTTATAGTGATCATTTATATCAAACTGGCCATCTGTTCTGTATTTAACTTCAATATAATTTATTTTCTTATCTGGACTTACAACAACGAAATCAGGCATTTTTCTAACTTCATTAGCTACATCTCCTTTTTTTGGAAGATGCCTGCTACCAAAACCAGGAATAGTGTTTTCCATACCAAAACGAAAAACCCTATATTTCATAGAAAGAAACATCTCTTCTACAATAGCTTCTGCTAATCTGCCTTTTATTGAGCTATCTTTGATTACCTTGGGATTCATATAACATTTCTTGCAATATTCATATTCGTTTTTCTCAGTTTCTTTTCTGCAAATTTTGCATTTAGCCATTTTATTTCTTCCCAAAAACCCCTTCCAAACAATAAACACTAAGCTTTCCAACTTTATTTGCTTCTTCACATAATTTCCCCATATCACATTTTGGGCATAATTCTTTTGTTAAATTAGCTTTATCAATATTTAAAGTGCCTTTATCCTCATGCAGTTTATACAATAATTTCAAATATTTTCCTTCTGCAATTCTGCTATGCTTATCTTTGTCTTTTAATCCTTTCCATTCGTATAATCTTTTACTCCCTTTACTTAAATTGCATTTTTCACAGGCTTTAATTGCATTATCTGGTATATCTGGACCGCCCCTGCTTTTAGGCAAAATATGTTCAGTTGTTAACTTTCCTTTATTCCCACAATAGATGCATTCATTAGGTTTCTCATGTTCTCTGAGCCATTCTCTAATTGTCGTTGACCATACTTTGCTACCACTATTTAGCTCTTTGAAATTGGATATAATAAAACCATAATTATTTTTTCCAAATTTTGCAGATTCAGAAATAATTTTAGAATATTGATAATAAATTTCTTCTTTTATTGTTTTGATGAATGGTGGTGGCATTTTTAGTTTCAATCAAAGGCTCTAAAATTTATCAAAAATAAATTACTTTCAATTCTTCTTGGCGCAGGTGATAAAAGCTTATATTTACAATTTGGTATCTCACAAAGCGAATTTATTTTTTTGCATAACTCTTCATTATTTTTTAGAATATTACTTTTAAAAAATATTTGAATCTTGTTAATTTCTTTATTAATCCTGTGCTTGGTAAATCCAGCATCTGGCACATTACTTATGCTTATAATAAAATTTTTTATAATCCCTATTATTCTGTTATAGTATATTTCTGCCATTTTCATTTCTTTGCCTCCTTCCCAATATCCTCCAAAACTTCTTCTCCTTTCTTAGTTATCTGAAAAAACTAAATGAAAATACCAAAATAATCTTGGATTAATTCTTTTGAACGAGAATCAATAGTTGAGTGATCCCAACTTCCTTTATTTATTACCTCCTTAAATAAAGGATTTGATAATTCTTTTTGTTGGTATATCTTCTTTTTTTCTTTAAAACTTCTGTTACCTGTTTCACTATTATCGGCTTTAGATAATAATGCGCAATTTCCAATTAAGTTTAGAAAATATTGATGATATATCCCTATTTTCTGAGGCATTTTAACTACAGTAGAAAATTCCTTATAAAATAATTCTTTAACATGCACATCTTTACTTACTAATTTCTTTATTTCTTTTTTCCAGGTTTTATCTAAAGTCTGAGGCATTATATGTTCTAACGACTTATCTTTATATGATTTTATATCGCCTGGTTTAAAACTTGTTATTGATTTGGCTAGCATTATACGATATAAAAAATATGTAATGTACCTCCGTTTACTAAATCTTATACTCTTTAGAGAATTAGTTACTTCTACATCATTGTACATCCCCTTTACTTCTAATTTTAATTCTGAGAATACTCTTTTTAATTGTTTTTTATTCGCTTTTGATATTAGCTTTAAAAGCATTTCATTATAATAATTTTTTACTTCTTGAGGATATTGTTGTTTTACCACTATTCTAACAAATGATACTATTTCACATAATTTGATCAATTCCTTTAAATATTGGTTTCCTGGTTTAACATCACGAATAACTTTGAGTATAAGCGGATATGGCGTTTCAAATCTCAAGTATGATAAGTATTGTAGGCTATAGTAAATATCTTTTCCTAATCTGTTGTTTGGCCAATCTTTAATCTGCGGATTAATAATTTTAAGATAATCCTTGGCACAATTATACATGTCTTTTAAAATACTTAAATGATTATTAGAACCTCTGATAGCACATTTAATCTTATGATATAATTTATAATCAGTGTAAGGTGCAGTTTTAATTTTATTCCAATCATATTTTACATTAGAGTATACCTCTAGGAAATTTATTATCTTGGAGGAATCATTGAAAAGCGTATAAAGTTTATCCCATTGCTTAATAGCTTCATTAAGCTTTTTTTGTCTTTTGGCAGTACTTAGAAAATAATTTTTTAACAGATCTACATCATTAAGAATTAACTTCTTAGCATTTATAGATTCGAATATATCTGACTCATCTGCTTCCTTAGTTAGATTAATAAAAGTAATCTCCAATTGATTCATTACAAAATCATAAATTTTTCTAATTTCTACCTTCTTTTTTTTATCCAATGATGTATCAAATATTTTTTTGCATTGTGCAACTCTTTCTATAATTTCTTTTTTAAATTTAAAGCTCTCTAAAGTAGCCTCCCCTTTTAAAATAAATTGATCAAAAAATTTCCTTCTATTTTTTTCATTAAGAGTAAAAACAGAAGTAACACCCAAACTAATTCCCATTAAGAATCTATTAAGTAAATCCTGCTCGTTAGCTTTAAGCTTCATTGTATTATATAACGCTCTTAAAAAAATTAAAAATGTAATTATCCTTTGCTGACCATCAATAACACAAAAATTATTTTTTTCCTCCCTGAATATAAATACTCCTACAAATAAATTATTCTTTTGTTGGATTGCAATTTCAATATCTTCCAAGAATTGCATTATAAGACCATCATCCCATTCATAAAACCTTTGATATTCTGGTATAACAAACTTTTTATTCATCAGGTGATTAAATAATGTGTCTTTATTAGCAATATTTAAAATTGGTTTATTTGGCATTTCGTTTTTACCTCAATCTATTTATTGTAATATTTAACCTCCGCCTCCTCATTTATCTTCCTTTGCGGCGGATTTAACCTTCTTTTAATTATCTTCAAATTCTTCTTATCTTTCTCAATCCCAATACTATTCCTCCCCAGCATCTTAGCAACAACCGAAGTTGTTCCTGAACCTAAGAATGGGTCTAAAACAGTTTCCCCAGGTTTACTACAAGCAATAATTATTCTTCGAAGTAATTCCTCTGGCTTTTGTGTTGGATGCTTACCTGCCCATTTTTCTTTTTTAGAAGTTAAAGGAATGTTCCAAACATTTCTTGTTTGTTTTCCCTTACGAGCCCAGGGGTCTTCAAAACTCTTAGTATCTTCATAATTAAAAGTCCATCTTTTTCCTTTTCCATTCTTTGAAGCCCATATTAAATGCTCTGTGCTTTCTGTAAACATTCTGCATGAGATATTTGGCTGTGCATTAGGCTTAAACCAAACTATAGAATTGTTTATTTTTACTTCTTCAATATGCTGAAGTATAAAACCAACCTGGTAGATATTATGAAACGAACCGGAAATCCACAGCGAACCACCATGTTTTAAAACTCTTAAGGCTTCTTTAAGCCATTCTTTATTAAACTTAAGATAGTCATCTTTAGAAAACATATCCCATTCTTCCTGCATTGTAATATGTTTAGAGTATTTCCATCCCAGGCCTTTTTTCTTAGACATATTATAAGGAGGATCAGCAAATATTAAGTCTATGCTTTCATCTGGCATTTTCTTTAATTCCTTAATTGCATCTCCATTTATGATTTTATGAGTTGTTTTCATTTGCACTATATACTAACTCCTTTTTCTCTTCATCATATGTTTTAGAAACAAGCTTTGTTTTAACCAGGTCTTCTAAAGCTCTGTAGGTTGTTTCTCTATTACTGTAAATTCCTTCTTTTTTAGCTGCTCTATGAACATCAGCAGATGAAGAAGGCTGTAATTTATTCAGTAACAATAATAATTTAAGCCTTTTAATATTCGATAAAATAAGAAAAGTTCTTGATACCTCTTTTAGTTTACCCCCTAAAAGCTCAAAGTTAAGCTTCATAGTAAAAATCTACCATGTTACAATATAAATATGTATGTTACGTAATTCAGTAACAAAATGTAATTGGGGGTAACATATAGTTATAATTCTCTGTATATTGACGATAGGATATGCAATGTCATATTAGGGTTGAAGAAGAAGGATCAGATAAGAAAAAAACTATAAAACTGTACTCATTCAAAGAGATCAAACTATCGGATGGTAGAACAATAGGTATATTCCAAGGAAGGAGGGGGCAAAATCCAGATTTAGATATTATAGTCAAATATCAAGATAAATATACAAAAGGAAAACGCTGTAGAACGCCCCAACATATTCATTGGGCAATTGATGTACTAATAAAAAAAGAACATAATAAAGAATTAACAAAGAAGTATATAGCTTATCTTTTGAAAACTTGGCATAATATTGAACCTTTTAAGAATAAAGAAGAACAGCAGAAATGTGAATTAAAGTACACCAATCCAGAAAACTTACAAGAGTTTGAAGAATTAAATCAATATGGAGAATACACTGTTGAGTTTATTGGACATATTCTTGAATTAATCATGATTCAAGAAAAAACAGGTTCTGCCAAAGCACATATGTTTAAAGATACTCTTGAAGCAATTCATAATGATAAAGATATTTTTTCTATAGTTTCTAAGGCCAGTTTTAAAGGTAGAGGAAAATAACGGAGATCTTAGAATATGATAAAAGGAGGAGTTGGGGGAAGTAGAACATTAACTGGTTTAAAATTTGAGAAGCGAATTTCCCTTAAAGAACTATTTAACTCCCTTCCAGATTATTCGTTTACTGATAATTCATTATATTTTAAAGGGGGGAAGGTAGCTGAATTTTTTGAGAAACACAACCTTTACAAAAAATTACTTGAACCAAAAAATATTGATTATAAAAAGATTATATCAAAGAAATTACTTCCAGATGATGCTCTTTTGGTTTTAACAAATAAAAAATTGTATATCATTGAAATTAAATTTCAGGAAGTTGCTGGCTCTGTTGATGAAAAACTACAGACATGTGATTTTAAAAAGAGACAATATCAAAAATTACTTGCTCCTTTAAAAATTGAAGTTGAATATGTTTACGTGTTAAATGAATGGTTTAAAAACCCAGGATATAAAGATGTTCTTGATTATATTAAATCAGTTGGATGTGAATATTTCTTTAATGAAATACCGTTTGAATTCTTAGGTTTACCTAAAATTGAATGAATATTGTTACGATATTTGGTAACATTTACTTAAACCCCAACAACAATAGAAAAACTAAGGAAGACGACCAAGGCATTTCAATTTTCCTGCATTTTGCTGTGCTTCTTTCAATTGTTCGTAGAATACTTTACCTGCCCCAGTTGGGAAGATTTCTTTAATGAAATCAATTTTATCATCAAATAACAGCAGAACATCTTCCTGTTTTATTGGCCCCGAGATTACTTCTTCTTCCCCCTCTAAACCCGGCTTTAAGTCATAATCAGTTACATCTATTGCCATAACTACTGGGTATCCGGTCTGTAATGGGATTTTTGGCTGCCCATCTTCTTCATCTACTGCTGACTTTCCGGCTCTTTCCATAGCATATATAATAACCCATGGCAATAAATAAGAAGTGGACGTTTCCATATCACTATAATTTCCAACATAGTACTCCTGTTTTCGCCTATATCTGAATTTGCCCTGCTCTTCGCCTCTAAATCTAATATTAGCTATTTCCTCTTCTAAAATAAATTCTGCCCCTCTTAATCTTGTACGAAATTCCTCTATGTCCATAACATAGAAGAATGAATTTCTATTTAAAAATATAACCCCAACAATGGCGGCAAACTGCCTGAAGAGGGAAAAACCATACAAAGTATGGTTTTTACCTTTTGGCATAGCATTTTACAAAGTAAAATGCGTGTTTGCCTGCCCTTGTTGTTGGGGTTGTAGAAGAAATAACCTTTTCACCATTTTTCCCTTTTTCAACAACAACCTTTAAATCCAACCAACAATTTCAACCTTTCATGCTAACCAAATCAAACTACCTAAAAGGATTACAATGCCCTAAACTACTCTGGAAAGCAAATAAAAAACTATTGCCAGAACCAGACGCTTTAACATTAGCGAAATTCCAAGCAGGTAATGAAGTAGGAGAACTAGCAAAACAATTATACCCAGAAGGAATAAACATAGAAACAGACTTCAAAACCAACCTAAAACAAACAAAAGAATTACTTTCTTCCAACAAACCTTTATTCGAAGCAGGAATATTAACGCAAAATCTTTACTCAAGAGCAGACATCCTAAAACCAAATGGTGATGGATGGGATATATTAGAAGTAAAAAGCTCAACTAAAGTTAAAGACATAAACATTGAAGATGTCTCTTTCCAGAAATATGTCTATGAATTAGCAGGATTAAAGATATACAACTCATACATAATACACATAAACAATAAATACATAAAAAAAGGAAAAATAAACCCAAAAGAATTCTTTACAGTAGAAGATATAACTAAAGAACTAAATGACAAGGTATCAGAAAATATCAAAGATATGCTAAACATACTCTCTTTAGGTAAATGCCCAGAAACAAACATAAGTAAAAACTGCAAAGACCCTTACAAATGTGACCTATATGATGAATGCTGGAAATTACCCAAAAACAACGTCTTCTGCCTATACAGGGGAGGAAAGAAATGCTTCGAACTATACAAACAAGGAATTAAAGCTATAAAAGACATCCCAAACAATATAAAACTAAATGAAAAACAAACTATACAAAAAGAAGGAAAAACACACATAAATAAGAAAGAAATAAAGAATTTCCTAAAAACTATAACTTCTCCTGTATATTACCTGGATTTCGAAACATTTTCAACTGCAATTCCAATATACAATAAAACAAAGCCATATCAACAGATTCCTTTCCAATTCTCACTGCATATAGTTAAAAACACTACAAAACATCATTCCTTTTTAGCAAAAGGAAATGACCCCAGAATTGAATTCATTAAAGAACTAAAGAAAGTATTAGGTAACGAAGGAAGCATCATAGTTTACAACAAAAGCTTCGAAATAAGAATACTAAAAGAACTAGCAGAATTCATCCCAGAAGAAAGCAAATGGATTGAATCTGTAATAGCAAGAATAATAGACTTACTTCTTCCATTCAGAAATTTCCATTACTATAACCCAAAACAGGAAGGAAGCTGCTCAATAAAGAAAGTGATGCCAGCATTAACCAATAAAGACTACAATAACTTAGAGATAAACAAAGGAGATGATGCATCTTTGGCATACATGGATATTGCTTTTGGAAATGTTTCTGAAGAAGAAAAGCAAAAAATAAGAAATAACCTGTTAGAATACTGCAAATTAGACACTGAAGGTATGATTCACATTATTGACGAATTGAAAAAATTGGTTTAACATAACCTGCCCAAAGAAGATTGCAAATATTGCAAGTGGAATTCTAAACATTTATGAAAAAACCTTACAACATAAATCTTTTTAAACTCATACTTATTCCTATCAATCCATGATAACTTACAGAGATACAAATTCTACGCCTGAACCGGTTTCTGGGAGATACTCTGTAGGGAAGATTGCTTATTACTTAGCTTCTACTTTGAGCCTTGGCCTGCCACAGACTTTAAAACACGCCAAAAGAGTCTGGGATGATATGAATCTTCATTATAGGCAGGGAAGAAGAGAAGATGAAAAGCTTGACATGGTAGATATGACAGTTACATTAACGGCAATATGTCTGCAGGCTGGTTTAGTGTATGAGACTTATAGTAGGGTTCTGGAAAAGATACTACAAAAGGTCTGAAAGGGCCTGAAGAGTGTAGGTAAATAAAGATATTATTATGAACCATACTGAGTATGTAGGCTTTTACGAGAACCAGAAGAATAATGTTTTTGCTCAATACTGTAATCCAGAGGAGCTATATAGATTAAACCTGCTTTCTTATTTCTATTCCAGGTAGGTGCAACCCCAATTTTCATATCTTCAGCAATTGTTACATCATTCTTATATCCCTGTCACAGTCTCCACCATAAACCTGTATATCCACCCAAGTATGGCTTGAATTCCAATCTACTACCAACAAATCAATAGTTCTTCCTGTAGTATGTGTAATACGTGCCCCTCCATTCCGTAAATGGTTTAATCTTAAAGGCATAATTTAACTGAAAAGAGTCCAAATTTAAAAATTTAACCTAAAAAACCTAAAGGATGTGATTATTGCAAATGGAAAGAAAACTTTAAAAGCTGAAATTCATTCTTTTTATTTATGTCAGATGAAATTACACGAAGAGTATTTCTTAAATTGGCAGCAGCTGCAACCAGTTTGACAGGACTTTTGGAAGATGCCGCTGTTGGAAGCATAGAAGAGATTATCCATAATCCTAATACTACTGACACACCTACAGACACTGATGGCCCTACTGTTATGTTGAGTACATCCCAAAAAAATCCTATTGCTGATTTTATGTATTTTATTCCGCTGATATCCCCTGTATGGGTTTATAGGGAAACCAGCGTAAATAATGAACAGCAGGTAAGTCTTATTTCGTATAAAAAGGATGAGAAGTCATTTGAGGTGGAATGTGAATTTAAGGTGACAGGAAAAGGATTTCACAATAACACATTTGACCCTAAGAAGATGATGGAATGGAATCTTGAAGATACTAAAGAAGGAAAAGCCATGACTAGTATACTTGATTATATTAAATTGGAGGATGAAGGTTTTGTCCGTATTGAAGTTAAAGGAGATAGGACTACAAAAACAGTTAATGAAGTAAACTTGTATTTCAATGTAAGAGGCCATAAAAGTCCTGTAACAATCGGGGTTTATGATGTTAAGCCTGAAGACGGAGAATATAAATACGAAAATAGATATGATAAGAAGGTTGTCAGGGTAAACAAACTTATGTTCAAGAAAAATGGAGATCACCCCAAAATGGACATAGAAGTAGCACACATCTATGATAAAACAATTATTGGGCGCATCTGGAGTTGGAGCGGGGGCCGGGTCAAGGACAAAATAGCCAATTGGTTTTTTATAGACCCATTTGAGGTTGATAAACCCGGCAATGATGCAATGCTGGACTTTGGGCTTGCACTATACAATAAACAACCTAAATATACTTTTCCGAAAGCCAGAAATTTAAGGGAAAGGTAATTGAAATTAGAATTCATTAATCATATAAATTTCTTGATTTATCCTTTTTAAAGATTTCTAAAACCTTAAAAAGAGGAGCCGACTCCTGCTGGGGATGAAACGAAAAATAAGTACAGGAAAGATAAGAACATTAGCATTAATAGCTACGGCAGCTACAGCAATAGCATTTACAAACGGAAAAAATTTAGCTAGCGCAGGAGATAGCATGGTATCTATTCCAAGTTGTTTAGCTGAAATATTATCAACAAAATGGAATAATTCTAATTTACGGGATAAGCTTTCTGAGGAGGGGTATAAAAGTGGAGTTTGCAACTTAGAGGGATTAGATATTGAACTAAATCTTAGAAATGATAAATTTTATAATATAAAAACAGTAGATAATATTGGTGATGCAGTAAAACAGCTATCTTCAAAATATGGGGTATCTTGTTTACAAAGTCCAGCTGAAAATGATTCTGGGTGGATGAGTGTAATTAAGAAAGGTCAAAATATGGTATACACAATTTTAATCGATAGCGGCCTTTCTCATTCTGACTATGTAGCAACTCTGGGTTACGAAGAAGGACGGCTTCTTAGCATGCTCATTCCTAATAAAAAAGAGCTTGCATATAATAAATTTGATAATCCTGATCTCATTAAAAGTCAGGTTAAGGATAATGAAGATTTCTATTTGTTATGTAGAGGGATTGCTTTAGTAAATGCAGAAATTGACCCTAAGTTTGTTGTTGTTCCTGGGTCTAATGCAACAAAAGAGAAGTCAAACAGGATGATAGATTTAGTTGCTGTCCATTATAAATAGGTTTGAATTCTGATAACAAGGCCTAAATAAAGGTTTTTACCTTCTGTTCCCAAACCTTCTAGGGCCTCTAGAATCCCTTCTTGGGCCTTTTCTGAAGTTTCCACCACGACCTCCACCTCTTCCAAACTGTGGTTTTTCTCTCCAGCGTATCTGGATTCTTTCAATCTGAGGAACTTCCAGTTTTTCAACCTTTACCTGATTGTCTCTTTCTACTCTTGAGAAGTTTTCATAGTCTCTTTGAGAAAGAAGGGTTACTGCTTTTCCTTCTTTGCCTGCACGGGCTGTCCTGCCTATCCTATGGATATAATCCTTGCTGTCCCTAGGCACATCATAGTTGTAGATATGTGAGACTCCTTTAATGTCTAAACCTCTGGCAGCAACATCTGTACAAACTAAAACATGAGCTTTTGCTGAATGGAATCTTTCCATTGTTCTTTCACGTTTGCCTTGCGTAAAGCCTCCGTGGATTGCCTGGGCTTCTATTCTAGCATATGTTAGGTTTTTAGAAACAAAATCTGCTGTTTTTCTTGAATTGCAGAAGACCATTACTAATCCTGTATGCTCACTCTTTAGAAGATGAACCAATAAAGAGAATTTCATATTGTCAGGTGTGTCGTAAAAAACCTGTTTCAGTTTAGAAGGATCAACTTGGTTTTTGGCAGAGATTTTAATTGGCTCTGTCATGTATTTCCTGGAAATATCAGCTATATCGTTTGTGATTGTTGCTGAAAAGAGTAAGGTCTGCCTTTTCTCTGGACATTGCCTTATTATCATCTCAACATCATCCTGGAAACCCATATCCAGCATACGGTCTGCTTCATCCAGAACAAGTATATTTACTCCAGAAAGATTTATTGTCTGCCTTTGGATATGGTCTGTCATTCTTCCTGGTGTGCCTACAACAATATCTGCTATCTTTAATCCATCTATTTGGGGGTTAATTGAGACTCCACCATAGACAGAAACAACATGTAGATGCTTGTACTTGGAGTATTTCACTAATTCTTTTGTAATCTGAACAGTCAGTTCTCTTGTTGGTGTTAAAATTAAAGCCTGAATCCCATTTCCTTTTACAGAATGCTGGATTATGCCTGCAGCAAATGCTAAGGTCTTTCCAGAGCCTGTTGCAGAGCCGGCTATAACATCTTTTCCTTCAATTATTGGAGGGATTGACTTTACTTGTATCTCTGAAGGTTCTTCAAATCCTTCTTCTTCTATTACTTTCGCTATAGGCTCTATTATGCCTAGTTTTCTAAACAACAGAAATCCATTCGTGGATTTCTGAGCATCAAAAACCTTTTCTTCTTTTTCTGTTTCTGTACTTTTTCCCCTATTTATAGGAGATTTTTGATATTTCATATTATTTTACCTCATTAAACTAATTTACTCGAAACAAAATAATTTTATTTTGTGTTAAGAAAAAGTGTTATTCTTTGTGAATATGCTTTTTCTTTTTGGTCGTTAGTTTATTCTTAAAGTAAGGAAAGTAGGTTTCTTTTTATAAAGGTATGGGTTTTTATGGAAGGACGGTATTGAATAGTAATTTATCTTTTAATACCTTTAATCTGGACTTCTGTATTGAGAATATGTCCGCTGACAGTTACCCTAGGATTAAATTTTTTAATTCGTTCATTTATGGATAAAATATGCTCTAAGGTTTCTTTTCTTGAAACCTGGCAGAAATTATCAAAATAATCTTCAGACATTTCAAAAGTATCTAAAGGTATTTGTTTTTCTTTGTATTTTCTTCTTATTTTAGGGAGGGCCATTAAATCATGATAAGCTCTTGAGCCTGTGGTTATGATTAATGGTGAAATCAAAAATTGATCTATAGCTTCACCATATTCTTTGAAAATAAAATCAATCCATTCTGTGTTTTCTTCTAAAGTGTCTTTTGTTTCTCCAGGAATCCCTAAAACCATGCTTAAAGAAATAGGAATTCTTTTGTCTCTGAGTTGCTGTAAGGCCCTTAGATGATCTAATACTTTTGTTTTTCCTTTTCCAACTTTCTCCATTAATGCGAAGTTTTCCAGCCCTATTGCTGCTATTGCATTTATTTTTTTAAGATATGTTGCACTTTCTTCATTTACATCTGTTGCATTTATGAAGGTCTTATGTTTATCGAGCCTTAATTGAATAGGCTTTGTTTTTGCAAGTTCTCCTAGCTTCTCCATATCTACTGCAATGTTATCCATTGTGTGGTTGAAGGTTGCAATTCCTAATTCATATAAGCCTAATACTTCGTTCCAGAAAACATCAGGATCCCTAAAACCAGTCCCGAAAGATTGTCTACCGCAGAAATAGCATCTTTTTTTGACATGTTGGCAATCATTTCCATAAAGAACAGAAACTCCACCATGACCCTTTAAGTCGTATAATAGGTTATAGTCTACCTTTATATTTTCAAAATCAAGTCCAAATTTGTAAATAGGCGATGATTGAATTTCCTTATCATATGATAGCCATGCAGTTCCAGCCAAACAATCAGCTCTATTCCCTGATAGAATTCCTGCCATACGATTTTCGCCAGCACCAAATATGGCTGCTTTGATGTATTCCCTACCTTCTAAGATATCTTCTCCGCACATTGTAGTTTCTGTTCCACCGATAAATACGTCTGCACCATATTTATGAGCTTTTTCAGCTATTTCAAAACCGTCTTCTGTATTTCCTGCTGTAAGTGTAATTCCGACAGCAACTTTCTTTTTGGCTTTAACCTCATCGTTTATTCGATTTAGAATTACTTTCTTGCTTGTTCGCATCCCATTGTAAACAACAGCATCTAATCCTTTTACTCTTTCTTTGGCGAAAGAAGCTATTACTAACTGGCCTAAAGGACAGCTGATTCTATCTGATTGGATGGTAGCAAAATTGCTATCTGGCAGGATTCCGATGTAGGAATTATATGCAGCATTCATTTTTAATCACTATGATGGGATAAATGTTAGAAATATAAAACTTTGTTGTCTTTTAAATAACAACAAGATTTATAAAGAGGATTAGATTATTAGGAGTTATGGAAACGAAATTCCTAAAGGATATTGGTTTGACGGATAATGAGATATGGATTTATATGGAGCTATTGAGATTAGGAGAAGCCTTAGCTAGTGAACTTTCAGATAGAACTAATGTTAATAGGACTTTAACGTATCAGATACTGAATAATTTACTGAAAAGAGGGTTGATTAGTTATGTAATTAAAAATAATATTAAATATTTCAAAGCAAGCCATCCTTCTAAATTAGTTGATTTTCTTAAGGAGAAGGAGCAGAATATTCAGAAATTGGTTCCTGAACTGATGAAGCTATCTAAGCCAAAAGAAAAGAGCTATTCAGTTGAACTATATGAAGGAAAAGAAGGATTAAAGACTGTCCTTAATGATGTAGTAAGAAGTAAACCAAAAGAGTTTTTGGATATGACTTCTGGGATGACAACTGTAGTATTGCATGAACATTATATGGATAATTGGGAGGTTAAAAGGATAAAAGCAGGCATTTATGCAAGATTTCTTTTCAATGATACTAAGATAGGTAAGGACAGGGGCAAACAGGTTGGAAAATTACGAAAAACAGGAGTCAGGTATTTACCAAAAGGCCTTATGTCTCCTTCACACATCTATGTTTATGGAAACAAGGTAGCTATTGGCCTATGGGAAAAGGAATTTCCTTTTGCTATTTTGATAAAAAGCAAAGAGATAGCTGCTAGATTTAAAGAATTCTTTGAGTGGTTTTGGAGATTGAGTAAATAAGCCTCCGGGGAGAGTTGCACTCCCGACCTGCTGATTACGAGTCAGCCGCAATAGCTACTATGCTACGGAGGCATTAAAAACTAAGTTTTTAATGTGCTCAGAAATCTAAAAATTCGAAGAATTTTTAGGTCATAAAAATCTAAAAGATTTTTATAAATCTATGATTTCCGACACATAATTAAAAAGAAACAATGGAGCTATTTAACTTTTGCTAAAAGCTCTTCTTTCGTCGTGTGTTTTTTCTGGCAATCCGGGCATACTGGTTTCTTGCCTATGTAGGTGCCTAGTATTTTTCCTAAAAAGGTCTTTTCTATCTTGTTAGAGCATATTGCGCATTTCATATGACGATGTTAATACTGATTTATTTATTAATTTAATGGAAATAAGCAGCACTGTCCCGGGTCTGGTGTTTAAAAAACCCCACAAAAGATACCAAAACTTTATAAATGTAGATTCAATCTCCTACTGGTATGAATAACCCAAGAATGAATAATAGAAGACCGGTTTTAGTCGTTGGGTGTGGAAACAGAAAACCGTCTGGTCTGGAAGGTCCGCTTGAAAAAATAGTTGTTACAGGTAAGGCTCTTAGCTTTTGGGACTGGGACGCGACATATCCAGATGCTGTAAAAAAACTAAAAGCAGCAGCAGCCGCTAGAGGATGTGATGTTGCTGTCATAACCCATCACTCTTATCCTGCCAAAATCGATCCTTTTCATGTTTATGAACGCCTACATGCGGATCTCTACAGAAGAAAGCCAGTTGAACAAGAAAGGCCCGCTATATCAGAGTTCGTAGTATCATATTAACTACCTCACCCTATTTTCTGAGTACAAACCTGGAAATAAGCATAATATTTATTAATAGAAGTTGAACTTTATAGGGTATATGGTAAGAATAGCTATAATACAGAAAGAGAAATGCAACCCTGTTGGATGCGGGGGGTATCTTTGTATTAGGGTGTGCCCTGTAAATAAGATGGATGAGGAGTGTATTGTTGAGGGAGATGATAATAAGGCTTTGATAAATGAAGAATTATGCACAGGGTGCGGGATTTGCCCTAATAGGTGTCCTTTTGATGCTATATCTATTATTAATCTACCAGAAGAATTAGATAAGCCACCTATACATCAGTATGGTATTAATGGTTTTCACCTTTATAGCTTGCCTACACCGATATTTGGCAAGGTTGTAGGGATTGTAGGGGTTAATGGAATTGGAAAATCTACTGCTATCCAGATATTAGCAGGTGTACTTGAGCCTAATTTAGGTGACTTGGAGAGTAAGAAGGTAGATTATAAAGAATTGATTAAATATTTTAAAGGAACTGAGGCGCAGGTATTCTTTGAAAAGGTAAAGGATGAGAAAATAAAGATTAGTTATAAGCCGCAGCATGTTGATTTAATTCCTAAGAATGCGAAGGGAAAAGTTAAGGATTTACTTAAGAAAGTTGATGAGAAAAAGAAGTTAAAAGAAATAACAAAAGAACTGCAGATAGAAAATATTCTGGATAATGATATTAAGAATATATCTGGGGGAGAGTTGCAGAGGGTTGCTATTGCTGCTACAGTTCTTAAGAAAGCTAATTTGTATATATTTGATGAACCTAGTTCTTATCTGGATATTAAGCAAAGACTTCGAATTGCTAAATTTATTAAGAATTTATCTGATGAGAAGACTTCTGTTATTGTTATTGAGCACGATTTGATTGTTATGGATTATATGGCTGATTTAGTGCATATAATGTATGGTAAGGAAGGTTGTTATGGCATAGTTTCACAGTTAAAGGCTGCAAAGGCTGGTATAAACGCTTATCTTGAGGGTTTTATAAAAGAGGACAATATTAGATTCAGGGACCATAAGATTAAGTTTGAGGTTAAGGCAATTGAGAAGAAAGGAAAAGAGCATATTTTAACGGAGTGGCCTGCTATGGAAAAGAAACTGGGCAGGTTTAAGCTAGAAGTTATGGAAGGGAGCATAAACAGACATGAGATTACTGGAATAATTGGAGAGAATGGAATCGGTAAAACAAGTTTTGTTAAACTTTTAGCTGGTGTTGAAAAACCGGATAAGGGTAAGATTGAAAGTAAAGTTGTTGTTTCATATAAGCCGCAAAAGTTAGAAGCAGATTCTTCAGAACTGGTTGTTAATGTTTTACATGATGCAATCAAAAAACATACTAAAGATATAATCAATCCTTTGAATATTAAGGCTTTGTATATGAAAAAGTTAAGTGAATTAAGTGGAGGGGAGCTGCAGAAAGTTTCTATAGCTCTTGCTTTATCTAAGAAATGTAATTTGTGTTTACTGGATGAACCTTCTGCTTATCTGGATGTTGAGCAGAGATTGAATGTTTCTAAAATCATTAAGAATGTTGCAGAGCATACTGGAATGAGTGTTATGGTTGTTGACCATGATTTATTGTTTATTGATTATCTATCTGATAGATTGATTGTTTTTGAGGGTGAGCCTGCCATTAAGGGTATTGAGAAGGGACCTTTTAGTATGGAAGAAGGAATGAATTCTTTGTTGAAGGATGTTGAGATTTCTCTTAGAAGGGATGATGTTTCAGGGAGACCTAGGATTAATAAGCCAGGTAGTGTAAAGGATAGAGAGCAGAAATCTAAAGGTAAATTTTATTATTCTTAAGCTTTTCCTTTACTTTCTCCAGTAACTACGCCGCCAGCAATTAAATGAGCTACCCTTATAGGTTCTGGGATTAAAGAACGTGTACAGGTTAATTTAAGAATCTCTTTTGCTTTTTTTAAGGTGATACCTTTCCTTTGGATGTAGATTTTTCCTATTTGCTCTACAGGGCCTGCTTTCTCGATTATTTTGTACTTCTTTTGCTTGTTTATTCTCTTTAATGTTTCTTCTATTTTCTTGAAGTCAGGATATTTTCTGATTACAACAATAACTGGAATCTTTGTTTTTTGGTTTAGTTCTTTAATGTCAATAACATTAAAGCCTGCTAGAGCGATTCCGTTAATTAAAATACATCTTAATTGAGACTTGAATTTTGACTTATTTATCATATGTATTAGGTTTTTTGTTGAGTTAGTTCCATCTATGCTTACTTTTGTTGTTAGGAGTCCGTCTAATAGTGTTCCACCTCTGAAGATTGTTCCAACAACTAAGATATTGCCTTTTTTGAATTTCTTAAAAGGTGAATCATCGATTCCTAAAGTGCGAATTTCTTTTTTGTACATTTTTAATGCAATCTGTAAAGACCTTCTGCAAGCATTAAAGCAGAGGTTATTAGTGGAATTGTTGAAGCAACTGCTTCTGGAAGGTTTTGTCTAATAAAATAAGCTCCAGCAATAATCATAAATATTAAAGGGACACCTAAACCAATTATTTTATTGGTGCCGCCCATTAAATTCCTAATAAGGGCGTATGCTTCATGCACTATGAAAAGTATAATTCCAATTTTGATAAAATCATATCCCAGAATAGTAGATGGGATTATATTAAAATAGTTTAGACCAATAAGTGCTCCAAAAAGTATGATTACAATTCCTGTTATTCTGGCGAAGACCATTTCGAGCTGTATTTTTAATCCATAACTCTTAAATATACATTATTTACCCTCATATATAAAATGTGTGGAATTGTTGGATACGTAGGGGGTAGGAAAGCAGCACCTATATTACTTAAGGGGCTGAAGAATTTAGAGTACAGAGGTTATGATTCTGCTGGGATTTGTACTGTAGATAATAATAAGACTGTTTGTGTAAAGAAGGATATTGGAAAGATAGAAGAGATTAATAATAAGATTAATTTAGCTGAGCTAGAAGGTAATATTGGGATTTCACATTGCAGGTGGGCCACTCATGGTAAGGTAAGCAAGGAAAATGCTCATCCCCATACAGATTGCAGTGGTAAGATTTCTATAGTTCATAATGGAATTATTGAGAATTATAATGAGTTAAAAAAAGAGTTAGAGGATAAAGGACATAAGTTCAGTTCTGAAACAGATACAGAGGTAATTGTACATTTGATTGAAGATAATTATAATGGTGAGCTAAAAGAAGCTGTACTGAAGGCTTTGAAGAAATTAGATGGTTCTTATGCTTTGGGGATTGTTCATTCTGATTTTAATGGGGTAATAGCAGCAAGGAATGAAAGCCCTTTGATTATTGGTATGGGTGATATGGAGAATTTTATTGCTTCTGATGTGCCCGCTATCTTAGAATATACAAAGAATATTGTTTACCTCGATAATAAAGAAATTGCGGTTTTAACTAAGGATAAGGTTGAGGTTTTTGATCTAGAGGGTAATGAAAAAGAAAAGAGAGTTGAGAAGATAGAATGGAATAATGAGCAGGCAAAAAAACAAGGATTTAAGCATTTTATGTTAAAGGAGATATTTGAACAGCCACAGGCTGTAACTGAAACCATAAATGGAAGATTAGAGGATTCTGATGTTTTAATTAAGGATGAGATTGATTTAAGTGAAGAGGAGATTAAGAATATTAAAAGAATAATAATTGTTGCCTGTGGAACTAGCTGGCATGCTGGTTTAATTGGCGAGTTTATGCTTGAAGAGTTAGTAGATATACCTGTTGAAGTGGAGTATGCTTCTGAATTTAGGTATAGGGATCCTATTGTTGACAAGAATACTTTAGTGATTGCGATTTCACAAAGTGGAGAGACAGCAGATACTTTGGCTGCTATTAGGGAAGCAAAGAAGAAAGGAGCTAAAATAGTTTCTATTGTTAATGTCAAAGGTTCGTCTATTGAGAGAGAATCTGATAGTGTTATCTATACTCATGCTGGTCCTGAAATAGGTGTTGCTTCAACTAAAGCATTTACTTCGCAGCTTGTTGTTCTTTATTTAATTACAATCTATTTTGGAAAAGTTAAGGGTTTGTTGCCTAAGGAACAAATTGCTAATAGGGTAAGGGATTTAAGGAAGCTGCCTTTACAGATGCAATCTGTTCTGGATGATAAAGATTACATTAAATTACATGCTGAGAAGTTTTTTGAAAAGAAAAATGCTCTGTATTTAGGAAGAGGCATTAATTTTCCAATCGCTTTAGAGGGCGCTTTGAAGCTAAAAGAAGTTAGTTATATTCATGCTGAGGGTTATCCTGCTGCCGAGATGAAGCATGGCCCTATTGCTTTAATTGATAAGGAAATGCCTGTTGTGTTTATCGCTACTAAGGACAACAAAACATATAAAAAAATAATAAGCAATATACAGGAGGTTAAATCGAGAGGTGGTGAGGTAATAGCAATTGAAACAAAAGGAGATGAAGACGTTAAAAAGATAGTTGACCATAATTTGTATATACCTGAAAATTCTTATATCTTAACTCCTTTATTGGCTGTAATTCCATTACAATTACTGGCTTATTATATTGCTGATTTACGTGGGTGTGATATAGATAAGCCTCGTAATTTAGCTAAATCGGTGACTGTAGAATGAAATTCAGAAAAGCCAGTGCAAAGGATGCTGTTGGTATAGCAACTGTGCTGAAGGAATGCTATAATATTGATTCTATCAAAGAAGGTGTTAATGTTTTTACTTCTGAGGTTGCTAAGAAGTATAATTATATTGTTGCAGATGATGATGGAAGAATTGCAGGATTAACAACATGGCAGATGCATGGATTGCCTAAGCATCAGTTATGTGAACTGGATAGGATAGCTGTTTTGAAAGAGTATAGAGATAAAGGTTTAGGGAAGGCTTTATTCAGAGAATTAGTTAAATCTGCCAATTCTGAATATAAGAAAAAGGGTTTTAAGTTGAGGAAATTGTATATATTAACGCATGCTGACAATAAAAAGGCTCAGATATTTTATAAGAAAATGGGCTGCAAGCATGAAACTACTCTAAAGAATCATTATTATAAAGGAAAGGATGAGTTTGTTTTCAGTAAACTATTTTAATAGCATTACCAACAAGCCTTCTAAAGAAGTTCATTATTTTTTGGATAAGGCTTGGGCTTACACATTGGTCATTAACGCATAGATTACTTGTACATTCATAGTTGTTATTGCAGGGTTCTTCTTTACCTTTTTGAGTATAGACTTCTTTGTCAATATCGCAATACTCATCAAATACTCTAATGCCAATAGGGATGCATTTTCTATTGTAGTTGCAGCCTATACTTATTTCTGTGTTTGAGCATTTTTTTGGTATTCCTGAGCATGAATCTGTGGTGCATGCGTTATTATCTTCACAATCTTGATTTGAAGTACATTCGTCTTTTGGAGGAGGTGGTGCTATTTCAACTGCTTTTGGTTCCTCTTCTTCCTCTTCTTCTTCAATAATTGCATTTGGGAAAAGATATCTTAAATCATTAAATTTAACTTCTCTACTTGATCTTGTTTTCACTTTTATATCTTTTTCATCCTCTAAGAAGTCTTCAATTACTTTTGCTAATGTATTATATGAACTAGGTGAATTCTTACCTTTAATTATTACTGCCCCTCCAAGATATATGAAGGTTGTTACTCTATTATGTAACATGTTTGTTGTGACTTCGCTGTTTAGTTTTGATGGTGCCATATCATAACCAAGGTACTTTAAATGAACTCCAAGTTCGGTTAGTATTATGACATCAGATGAAGGCGCTTTGTTGTCTACGACTAATAAATGGCCAGTGATGTCCTCATCGATTTCTTCATCTGGTTCTTCTTCCTGTGTTTGTTCTTCTCCATTAAACACAAACTCCACAAGATCCTGAGTAATATCACCTGCACTGTTGGGTATAATTTCTATTACCTTAATTTCGTTTCCATCCGATATTGTCGCAGAATCTCCTTCTTTCAAAGACTTCACTGATTCTCCATTGATGTTGAATTTTACATAACGCGTGCCTGTATCTGTAATTGCAGTTACAGTTATCTCGTAATCCTCTGCCCCAAGAGTATATGTCTTTGTTTCTCCTTCTGTCAAAGTATCTTTGATACTATAAGAAACAGTATCAGTTGGAGTCTTTTCTACGCCATCTATTGTAAGTTCCATACCTTTGAGGTTATAATCTTTATAATTGACTAAAATTGTAGATGCTTGTTTTACCTTGTCTGTGGTATCGCCAGTTATGATCAAAACATAATAATTGCCGTTTTTAATTAACTTAATCAAACCCCCACTTGGACTACCTGAATAAAACTCGTCTATAAACGGATTCCCATAAGAAGCGTCTCTTTTTTGCATTCCAATAAGAATTAGGTTTTGGGCATTTGGATTACTAATTTCAGAAGCTAATCTAGTAGCTCCAACATCTATCTTATTAATTGTGATGCCTGCAGATGTTGTTTCTCCCCTATATTGAAGAGACATAGCTATATTAGAGATACCAATAACATCATCTGCTGGGGCCGTGTCTCCAATAACAAGTATGCCATTAAACTTATCATTTTCTATAAACATATCCGGGTAATCACTTAAATCTAAGGCGCTGACTAAACTTACTAACAAAAAAGGTATTATCAATAAAACTAGTTTTTTGTTCATTTTTATTTACCTCCAAAAATTCTTTTAAACCAAGTCATTATTTTTTGAATAAAACCTTGACTTATACATTTATCGTTAATGCATATATTGGTTGAACATTCAAAATTGTTATTGCAAACATCATCTTCTGATTTTTGTTCCTTAAGTTTTGAATCTATATCACAATAGTACATTTTTCCTTCTTGCTTTAATCTTATTCCCATTGGGATGCAGTTATTCTCGCTGGTTATACAACCAGAACAGGCAGGTATTGGTTCTTCTTCTGGGATTGGTGTTGCTGGTTCTTCCTCTTCTTCGGGGAAGGGTGTTACTGGTTCTTCTGGTTCTTCTTCGTCTTCTGGAATAGGCATTGTTGGTTCTTCTGGAATGGGTATTGTTGGTTCTTCCCCTAAACAAGCACCATCTTTGCAGCCGTTTGGACAATTGTAGGATTCGTGAACAACCCATTTGTCCTCACAAAATGTTTCTTTTAATTGAGTACTTTCACTAACACATTTCCCATCACTTATTCTTCTACAACAATCTTCCCAAACTACTAATTCTGCTGGAGCATTAGAATAACCTCTTGTACTTCCTTTAACATAATAATTTTTACCACTATCAGAATCTGTGCAGCTTTCTTCTTCTTCTTTCACACAAGCGCCATCTTTGCAGCCATTAGGACATGCATAATAATCATATGTTGTTTGCCCATCTTCACAATAGAATTCGGTTAAAGCGTTATTTGGACCATAACAATTATCAGTTAGGTCTTTGTTATCATAGATTGGATTACTGTTAGAGCCAAATGCTGTTCCTTTTTCATAATAATCTATTCCTCCATCGGAATCCTCGCATACGTCATAATCACAAGGAGTATCTACTTTGTATGTGTAAAGACCACACATGCCCTGTGCCTCATTACACTTACTCTCACAGGCTTCTTTACCATACTGTAACCACATATCTACAGATTTACATGCAGACGAACTAGTTTCCTCTCCTTTGGAGCCATCCCTACATTCCCAAGTAGAATATTCATAACCTATACTATCTCTAGATAAAATGTCGCTGGGATATTTATTGAGGTATGCTTGAGTTACTTCATTAGAATTTGATCCACCGACTTCGATTATTAAATTTTCATAGGTCCATTGGTAAGTCTGATATCCTCCCCTTATAATTTTATAAATCGTTTGACTTTCGTGTTCAACCCTCCCGCCTCCATAAAAATCCAAGTTATAATGCATATTTGTTGAAGAATCTTCCTTTGTATCAAATACTTTCACAATAGCCACAATTTCTTGCTGAAAATCACCTCCTTCAGGAATATATCTCGCAAGATAACTTGTGCTTACTGAACTCTTACTATCATAAAATTCTGTGAGTTTGAATGATCCTATGTCATTATTTATAGTATAATCCGTGCTTGCTGCATTAACAAAGCTAACTAACAAAAAAGGAATTATCAATAAAGTTAGTTTTTTATTATTCATTTTGTTATATTCACCTTATATTGGTTGTATTTAAATATTTTTTGTAGAATCTTTATATTTTTCTGATAAAACTCAAAAAACCAGTATGTACTGTCTGGGTTGTCTTTGGCCTTACTTTTCTATCTTGTATTTCCCATTCCCTTAGAATTAACTCAACTGTTTTTATGTGTTGAAAACCTTTATCTTTATCAATAGCACTTACAAAATCCATTACCTGAGGTATTGTTGGTGAGTATGAAACTAAGAAGCCTCCTGCTTTTAATGCCTTTTTTGCTGAGTTAATAGCTTCCCATGGCTCTGGCAAGTCTAAGGTTACTAAATCAATGTTTTTTTCAGTAATTCCTTTGTAGATGTCTTTGTTTTTGATTTTTAGATTTTTTAGTTCTAAAAATTCTTTGTTTTTTTCTGCTATTTTAGTGAAATCTTTTCTTATTTCGTATGTTGTTACTTCTTTGCAGATGTTTGCTAAAAAACAAGCTAATGCTCCTGAGCCTGCACCTGCGTCTACTACTTTTGAGTCTTTATTAATGCCTGTTTCTGCTATTATCATTGCTGCGTCTTTTCTTGTAATAATCTGTGGTCCTCGTTTTATTCTTTTATAAGAGTCTATGAAAGATGGAGTGAATATGATCAATTCTTTTTTGGTGTTTGTTTTTATTACTGAGCCGTCTTTTTTCTTTAGGTCTGCTTTTTTGACAAAACCAAACTGGCAGTGAAAATCCTTAGAGGTATCTTTAATGTAGAATGTTTTTCCTTCTTTGGTTGTTAGGATTTTTTGGATTTGGGGCATATTATCTTGAAAACAAGATAACTTATTTAAACCTTATGGAAAGATTTAAAAATGAAGAAGAGACTACAGTGAAGTATGGGCGTGTAGCTCAGCTTGGATAGAGCGGTAGACAATAAGACCGAACCTTCTATACAATTGCTGAAGCCAGCTAAAAATCTTAAGTTAAATCTTAAGATTAGTTTGAGGTCGGGGGTTCGAATCCTCTCACGCCCATTTTTTTATTTATAGAAAGAATAAGGGTCTAATTCTCCAGCTAATATTTGCTTTCTTTGTTCTAAAGTTGTGTATGGTGGGCAAAAACCAAATTTCTTCCATATAAGATATTTAGTATAATGCCTAGGGTTATTGAAACCTATTAGAGACATCCATTTTTCTAAGTTCTTTTCTCCTAATATTTGTATAACCTCTCCCTTAAGGGTCTTTTTGAATCTTTTATCATAGTATGTTGTATCTGTGACTGAAAGTCTAAAATTCAGTGATTTTAACATATCTGCTAATTGTTGCACTAGGTATGGACTTCTAAATTTACCTTTAATAGCAGGATATGTGTGTAAATTCTTTCTCCCCTTTTTTAAAGTCAGACAAAAATCTGTATCGCTAACACCCCTAATGAATGCTGTTTTCTCCTTTACAGATGAATTTAGAATTGCTTTAGGAATCTGAACTATATCTGACTTTTTTCTGATGGGAATCTCAAATAGCTTATTTAAATAGTAAACTATTGCTTTTGAATCCCTAACTGCATTGAAATAATTATTCTGTTCATACTTAAGTATATTAAGTTTTATATTAAAATTGGAGAAAAATAATGGATTAACTGTTTTATGAAAATAGTCCATATCTTCAGTTAAGCTACCTGTAACAAAGATTTGATAGTGAGTATATTTTCGTTTGGCATTCTCCTTATTCTTTTGAATAGTTATATGACCGTCGCCAATAATAATACCTACTAATTCAGCAAGCTGTTCACTTAGTTTTGTTGGCAATTTAATATTTCTTTCTTTATCTTGCCTACTAAATTCAATTTCATTGATTTTTGTTGAATTAATTTTAAATCACCAATTTATTTGGATTTCAAATTAATGAAAACAAAAATGTTGAAGAAGTCTTGTTTTAAATACTCTACGCGTGGTTGGCAAGTGACAAGTGAACATTCAAAAACGGCTGTAATGGCAAAATTTTAAGGGTAGAAGCCTTCTTGCACTTGCCAAAAAAGTGGCAAGTGAACATACTTAATTAAACAAAAGTTATTAATTTAGAAGCTTTATAAAACTTACTGCAAAGGCATCATCTGCTCTGCATTTTCTACTTTCTGTGTGCAGTGTTTTTTCTCTTCCCAATAGACCCAGCATTTATTTTTGAACTGTTCCCATTTCAGGCAGTCTTCACAACATTTAGGTATTGCCATTCTGAAAAGTATATAAGGAAGGTAGTATAAATAATTTTTGGAAATAGAATTTATGGCAGCCAGGTTTTTTGGTTCTTAAGTTTATCTGGAAGGTATTTTTCTATAACAAAGTTTAATCTATGGGCAGAAAATGCCTGTTGTTCTACACGAACTCCCATTTTTAACATTTGCCGCAAGGCTTTCTGCCACTCCTTATGATGTTGACAGAATGGATCGTTTTTTAGGACATCCTTAATTTTTTTAATATCTACGTCTTTTAAGGGATGAGTTGGAAGTTTATAATCGATTATATCCTGAGGTGTTACACCAATGTATCTTGCCCTAGGTACACAGAAAAACTCATTAATATGGGCTGCGTTTCCTGAACCAACCTTAAGTGTTCGAAATATTGAAAAGTAACCATATGGGTCGCCGTCTGTAAATACATAAACAGGAAGGTTCTTAGCATCACTAAGCCTTCTAATAAATCTTCTGCAAGCTCTTGTAGGAACACCCCCCATTGAAACTAATATGCAGTTTGCTTTTTTCCAGTATTTGTGCTTAACTAATCTCTGGAACATACCTGCTGTTTCTATTGCCAGGATGAACTTTGCTTTTGTCTCGAACTTTAAGTGTTCTACTGAGATAGGAATGGAATATGCGCCAGAACCGAATTTTGTGCAGTCTATTTTCAGTTCTTTCTTTGTTTCTGTATCTCTATCAATTACAACTAATTGGCCTGCTATCTCTCCTCCTTTCTCTTCTGGAATAAATCCTAGTTGCTCCCTATTTACCATTAACATTGCTTCAACATCATCCATTACAGTATCTGATTCTGGCTGTGCCTTGAACATTGCTTCTTTCCAGTTTTTTGAGATATAGTAAGCTTCTCTTTTTGAGGCTATATCATCCTGTTCTATTAACTCCTTAGACAAACCCATCATCCTTAATGTCTGTGCAAATGTTTTAATTGTGCCCACTGTTAATGTTCTTTCTTTTTTCTTTCCTAGAATTTCAAAGTAGCCGTCTTTTTCATTATATTTGACGTTGGATAATGATCTTAGAGGTAAGTCTAGTTCAGGAGCTTTTTTCTTTAGTATTTTCTTATAGATGTTATTTGCTTTTTCATTTATCCCTTCTAGTGCTTTACTTTTCACTTTTTCTTTACCTCATTTAAGGTTGCTTGTTTCTCTTTTTCTTCTTTCTTTTCTTCTTTTCCTATCTTAGCTAATTCTTCATCATAATCAGGATTATCAATCTTGATATTTTCTAATTTGCCCCTTGTTCTTTCCAGAATTTGTTTTAATAGCTTTTTTACCTTTTCTTCATCGCCCTTATTATACCCAATTAAATCTTTTAATGCTTCTGCAACATGCGGGATATATGTTTCTATATAGCTTCTTTTTGCCCCTTCAATCTGGATTTTTCTTTTTTTATGGATAAATATTGATAGTTTTCTTCCACATTCCTGCAAAGCCAGTTTTATTTCCTTGATAATTTCAGGGTAATGGGCTATTGCTTCTTTGCTTTCTGATGTAAATGGGACCCATACTGAATTTATTGAAATTACGACTGTTGCAGGGCCAATTGGTAATGCTCCTCTGCTTTGGCTAAGGCCATAGTTTCTCCAGGCTGTGTTTATGGTTGATTTTGTTATTGCGCATGCTCCCTGTTGGTAAAGTAATGGAACTCTGTTTGCGTATCTTAATGTTCTTATTGAACCTTCTGCATCCTGTTCTCCACCATATGCGATGCCTGCTTCAACAACAAAAGGATTACCACGGTAAACTGCCGGAGGCCTTGTTGCTGCACAATAGAATTCTGCATTTATTTCTTTTCTCAGGCCTTTTTCTAATAGTTCTTCCCCTATTGGTGAGATACAGTTAGTGGGGGGAGCGATAATCTTTGTCTTTTTTATTCCTTCTAATAGTTTTTCTGCCATTTCCCTGTTAACATTTCTGGGCTTGGTACTGGGCAGCAAGGCAGCATTCTCACAAATATCTTTTGCTGTTCCTGGACCTACTCTTGAAAATTCATTCATTAAAAAAGATTGTAATGTTCTTGATTCTGTAATCTTAAGCATGCTCATCAATACACCCAGCTCAACACCATAAGGGTGGGGCTTAATCTCAACAGGCTTGTGTGGGAGTTTATCTGTTGCTCTTGCAAAGATTAACTGCTCTGCTTTAGGGTTTGTGTAGATTATTGTAACATGCGGGTTAACAATAGCTGTTTGTTTTAAGTATTGATCAATAGATTGTGAGCCTCCTTGATAACTCCCTTCAAGTTCTAATTCAACTCTTGTCCCATGTTCTTTTTTCCATTCTACTACTTCTTCTTTTATTATATGAGGTTTATTATTTTGAGTGTCTATCTTTAGCTCATAATAATGCGCATCGTGCTTTCCTGAAATTCTTGAGATGATTTTTGTAGGCTTACCTGTTGTTAATTGTGAATAAAGAACCGAAGCAGAGATTCCTATGCCCTGCTGCCCACGGGATTGGGATAATTTAAAGAATTTTGAACCATAAAGTAACCTTGCAAAGATATGGGGGATCTGTTTTTTAACAATTCCAGGACCATTATCTTCAACTATAACTCTAAATCTATCATTTTGCATGTCAATAACTTCAACAGAAATCTCTGGAAGGATATTTCCTTCTTCACATGCATCTAAAGAATTATCAACTGCTTCCTTGATTGTAGTCATCAGTGCTTTTCTTTTATTATCAAAGCCTAAAAGGTGCCTATTACGGGCAAAGAATTCAGCTACGCCTATTTCACGCTGCTTTTTTGCTAATTCCAAAGCAATTGGTATTTCTTCTGTCATTTTTTTAATTTATTTGAAAATGTAGTGGTTATTAAAGGTTTTGTTTATTTAAAATCTCCACCCATCAATCTATCCCGTTTCATAGTTCTTCTTTTTTTCTCTAAAAATCTGTAAACAGTAGAGTGAGGTGAGCCTTTTAATAATTTTTCAATAGCTTCTCTTGCCATAGGAGCAGATTCAGGCAATCCTATAATGCCTATTGTTTTCCCATACACACAAATATGGGCTCCTGTTAATTCCTCTATTAATCTTCTTGATTTGCCTTCTGAGCCGATGATTCTTCCTTTTATTCTTAATAATGCATCTTTGGATTTTCCGGCATATTCCTTTAGATCTATAATTTCAAAACAATAGTCTGCTTTTAATAGTAATAAAGCAAGGTCGGGGTTAAATCCTCTGCCTATAGCACGAATAACTTCTCTGCATGAGTATAATCCTAAAGCATCTTCACCAGAAATAAAGACATCTCCTTCCTTAGAGTCTACCTTAATCTTTGTTTTGGTTTCTGATTCTATATCTTTCTTAACTTTTCCTTCTTTTCCTATAAGAACAGCAATCCTGTCCTTAGGTATTTTTAGTTCGTATAGATATTCCATTTTGGAGGTGATTTTTTAATTTTGCGATTCTTTAAAAATTTTTCAAATTTTTTAACCCTTTTTCACTTCGTTCAAAAGTATTAGGATTTCTCTATTGTTTTTAAAACTTTCTCTTGGTCTGGCTTTAAGCCTTGTTTTTTGAAGTAAGTGCAAATATTCTTAATGTCTCTTTTTAGGTATTCCTGTGCCCTTGAATCATTTAATGTTGTTGTCTGTGAAAAGTCAATAAAGACTGGCTCCTGGTTATGGTTTAGTATATTGAAAGGTGATAGGTCTGCATGGACTAGTCCTACTTTATAGAGTTTTTTTATGTTTTCTATTATCTTGTTGAAGAATTTCTTTGGGTCTTTTGGTGGTTCTACACTTAACCTGTTAGAGATTGAATCTCCTTTTCCGATAAACTCCAGTACCATGGTGTTGTTTTTGAAGGTTAAAGGTGTTGGGACATTAACACCTGCTTCTCTTGCTTTTAAGAGATTTCTGTATTCCCTTTGAACCCAGTAGAATATTATCTTTCTTCTTTTTCCCCTTATATCTGCGTATCTTGGGTCTTCTTTTATGTAATCAAACATTTTATTGAAGTCACATGCCTCTAGCCTATATATCTTAACCATAACTCTGGAGCCATCTTTTCTCTTTGCAGAGAAGATGTTTGCTTCTTTTCCTATTGAAATTGGGGATTCCAGGCCTTCAAAGTAACCTTCTGAGATAAGCTTAAAGATAGTCCTGTTTGTAAATTCATCAAATACGTTATGTGCTGTTTTGAATTTTTCCCTTGCTTTTGTTGGCATAATTGTTTATAATTCAAGCACCTATTTAAATATTGATATTTGGTATATACTACTCTAAAATAGTCACAAAAGCAAAACATTTAAATACTAGGGCTACTATTGAATAGTAACAAGAAGAGGGGTGGTAGAATCCTCTTAAATTTGTGTTTTTAGACAAGATTATGATATTATTGTCCTTAAACACCTCTTTTACCCTGCAAATGCCCCTAAAAGGTGTTTGTAAAGGGTTTAAGAGGCAAATAAAGCTTATAATCACCTCTTTTTCCCTAGCAAGAGTTTCGCAAGAGATTCTTGTTAGGGTTTTATAATTACATAAGTTTTAGCAACAAAGTTGCTAAACCAATTAGGAAATTTACGATTTCCTAAAGGTTTAAATATTAGTTAAGCATTACAATCATTATAGCTTTAATCAAGCTATAAGAGCCCGTCACGAGAGTACTCAATGGAGCTTACGCTAAATGCAAGCAATGAGCTTGGGAGTTAGTGTCACGGGCTACAATTATATTTATAAGCTTAATAAGGTTAAATAAGTAAAAATAGAGCAAGTTTGGGCTTAATATTCATTTATTCCGTTTATTTCACGTTAAAAAGGAAGAAAAGAGCTTAATTAAAGCTAAACTTGTTCTGTTTAAGATAATTAAGATATAAAATAGATGGAAGGAGTTAGATTAAAATCATTATCATCACTTCAATCAATTGTGGAAGTTTGATAGTAGATAACTCCTTCTAAAATTAAACAATCAAAGGTGGTAAAAAATGGGAAAAATAAGTCCAGTTTCATCAAAATATATAGTAAATGCAACTATAGACATCGAAGGTATAGTAGACAGACCTGATGTTATAGGAGCTATATTCGGTCAGACAGAAGGTTTGCTGGGAGCAGATCTGGAATTAAGAGAGCTGCAAAGAAGTGGAAGGATTGGAAGGATAGAGGTCAATGTCGATACAAGAAGCGGTAAGACAGCTGGTACAATTAACATACCTTCAAGCTTAGATAAGGCTGAAACTTCTATTGTTGCTGCTGCTCTTGAGATAATCCAGAGGATAGGCCCTTGTAATGCTAAGATAAGAGTTCAAGGTATAGAAGATGTTAGGATAACAAAGAGAATTTTTGTGATAGAGAGAGCAAAGGAATTGTTAAAGGCAATGATGGATGGAGTAATTCCTGATTCACAGGAATTAGCTGATGAAGTTGCATATTCAGTTAGAGTAATGGAAATACAGGAATATGGCAAGGATAGATTACCAGCAGGCCCTGCAGTAGATGAGAGCGATGATATTATTGTGGTAGAGGGAAGAGCTGATGTGTTGAATCTATTGAAACATGGATTTAAGAATGTCATATCTATGAATGGAACTTCTGTTCCACAAACAATTATAGAATTAAGCAAGAAAAAAGAGATAACTGCGTTTGTTGATGGTGATAGAGGTGGAAGATTAATTATAAAAGAGTTAACTGGTGTTTCAGATATAGACTATGTTTCTATGGCTCCAGATGGCAAAGAAGTAGAAGAAATAACAAAGAAAGAGATTCATAAAGCTCTAAGAGGTAGAATTTCTGTTGAGCAGGTAAAATTAGAGCTTGGAAAAGAAGTAGATAGAATAGAAAGGCCACCAATAAATGCACCAAGAAGCCCTCAACCAAGCTATAACAGGCAACCAAGAACATTTTCTCCAAGAACTGCTGCTCCACCAAGAGCTGCTCCTGTAAAAAAGGATGCAACTCCGGAGGAGAAGAAGGTCTTTAAAGAGATGTTAGAGAATCTTGTAGGAACAAGGGGGGCACATATATTGGATGATAAACTGAACATCCTTGGGAAAGTCCCTATATCTGAGCTGCAAACAACAATAAAAAGCCTAAGTTCAGGCGTTTATGCTATTGTTTTTGATGGCAGCATTGATAGAGACCTTGTAAAAACAGCAGAGCGAGCAAACATAACTTTCTTGATTGGAATGGACTTAAAGATTAAGCCAAACGAAACAAGAATTAAGATGTTAGGTGTGGGAGATTTATAATTTTTATTTTTTCTTTTTTATATTTTTGACAGTTCCTGACTGCACTCTTCAAAATCATTAATCTGGCAGATCTTTTCTTTAATTGTATCTGCAGGGAGAATTCCCCTGAATTTTATCTGGTTATTAAGCAGGAATGTAGGGTATGTGTTTATTGCTAATTCTTTTTCTAAGAATCCTTTTTCTCTTTCGGTTACTATCTTTTTGGTGAATTGTATCTTATCTTTAAAAAGGTCCATAACTTCCTGCATAGAAGATTCTATTTTCTCGTTTGTTTCTGAAAGGTATAAATCCAGTCTGTTTTCTATTAATGGCCTTTTGAAATAATAATTGGAGCCTGAGGCTGTATTGGTTATTATATAGTTGTTTTCCTCTTTTATTAAAGCGGTCTTGAAATCATTGAAGTTTATTGCCTCGCTGACATCTGAATCAAATATGTATGCTGGCAGGGCGTTGATGCCTAGTTTATTGAGCAGTTCTTTTGCTTCTTCTGTTTCATAATCTATGTCTGTTATTTTTACATTTGGGAATATTTCTTTTACAATAGTCTTGGTTCTTGAGGAATCACATAATTTACAATCTTTATCGTTTATTACCATAAGATTTGTACTTATGTCTTCTTTAAATTCACATGTTGCTTCTTTTGTGTCTGGGTTTAGGCATATGCCTATCATGCCTTGTTTTTTACAATCAGAATCTGAAGAACATTCTGGTGTGAACTCTTCTATTTCTCCTATAAGCTCCCCTTCTATTGGCTCTTCTATTGTGTTTTCATCTGATCTAGTCCAACTTCTTATGGAGAAGAATAGAATTGCTATAATAATTAAGATTGCTATGCCATATATCCATTTTTTAGAAATAACTATCTCTTCTTCTGGTTCGCTTTGAGACTTCGTCTCTAACCCCTCAGAAATCTTCGATTTCTGAGATTCTTCTGGTTTCTTTTCTTCAATTGTTGGTTCTTCTACTTTAGGTTCTTCTTTTTCCTGTGGTTTTCCTTCTTCAGCGCCTATTATTTTTGTTGGTTCTTCTTTGATTTCTTTTATTTCTATCTTGGGCTCTTCCTTAATCTCTTCCTTTTCTTCTACTTTCTCTTCTTGCTTTTCGCTTTGGAACTTCGTTCCTAACCCCTCAGAAATCGAAGATTTCTGAGATTCTGGTTCAATTGCCTCTACTTGGGGCTTTTCTTCTGTTTCCTTAATTTCTCCTGGTTCTTCGCTTTGAGACTTCGTCTCTAACCCCTCAGAAATCTCCGATTTCTGAGATAACTCTTTTAGTTTTCTTTCTATTCTTTCCTTGCCTCTCTCATACTCGTCTCTAGAAATAACGTCGGCTTCCAGGCTTTCTTTTAAGAAGGTTAATTCCTGTTTTAATCTTTCTTCTTGTTCGTTATTCATTTTAAGCTAGCAATTTGTCAAAAACCCCTCCTCTTTGAGGGGTGGTTTTTTTCCAGATTAGTTATCCCTTAGTCTTCGACTATTAGGATAATAATCTTTCAATGGCTCTCTTGAATTCTGCTTTTTCTTCCCCTAATGTTTGATAAGCATTTCCAATTCTTACATATTTACAACCCAACACATAGGTTGGAATTTTGTTTTCTGAGCTATATTTTTGGAATATTTCTACTTCTTCCTTGGGTATTCCTTTTTCCTGTATATCTGTTAATGTGTTATCTCCTGTGTCTAATTGCCAATGATACATTATTATATCATCTTCATATTCTTTTGTCACTTCATCAAATGTTTGAGAAATCCATTTTGATGCTGAGTTTTTGGTAGTTGAGAACAACCTTATGATTACTTTATCGTCTTCTTTGCATATATTATCCTCTGTTTTTGTGAATGTTTCTATCTTTGTTGTTATTTTAACGCCTTCTTTAATTATAGTAGAGTCTGACCTAAGCTGGTTTATGTAGATTCCGATTGCATTATTAGACAGTTCATCTGACAATATCTGTCTGATCTGCTCTTCTGCTTCATTATAAGATACTTCCCCTTCAAAAAATTCTTTATTATTGTCGTAATATTCTTCTATTTTTGAATCGGTAATCTTTATCTTAGAAGTAACAGTTTCGTTCAGTAGTTTGTTGATTGTTAATTGCTCAGAAAGCTGCTTTTTGAACTCTGGAAGTTCTATATTACTCTGACCTAATAATTCCTCGAATGCCTCTTCTGTTGGTGCTTGTTTCTTTATATCTGTCAGTTCTGCTTCTATTTCCTCTTCACTGATTACAATTCCTTGTTTTTCAGCTTCCTGCAATAGTAGCTCTACATTTATCATCTGGTCCAGAAATGCATCCTCTGTTAGAAAAAGCTTGTATTGGTCAGGTAATTGAGAGTATTGGTCCTCTAATTGCTGTTTTGTGATTATTTCACCATTAACCTCTGCAATTGTTTGTTCTGGCTTTAGTGTCTTGAATGCAAAATACAAAACTACGGCCAAGATAGCAATTAAAACAACTACAGCAGATATCTTTTTAATTGTGCTTTTCTTTATTTTCCTTGATTTCTTCTTTTTGACTTTTTGGTTGGAATTTTTCTGATCTTTTTTAACATCTTTTCCATTATTTTTTGGCATTTTGAAACCCCCTAACTATTGGATATATGATTAAAGTAATCTATAGAACCTCTTTTTATTATATGAAATAACCCCTTTATTTAAACCTTTTGATTTAATATTTAATTTGGAGTTTGAAAGTTCACCACCTGCTAGTTTTGATAAACATTTATATTAATTCCTGAGTATTTTCTGATTAATGTATGATATTATAGTTGGAAGGAGTGAAAAAGATAAAGAGAAGTATGGAACAGAGGGAACTATTTTTCTAGGCAAGCATTATGTTAAGATGGGGCAGACAACTTCTCTATCTAATAAGATATACATGGATGTTACACGAAGCCATGTTGTTTTTGTTTGTGGAAAACGAGGTTCAGGAAAATCCTATACAATGGGTGTTGTAGCAGAGGGGATGAGTGATTTGCCTGAAGAGATTAAAAAGAATTTAGCCATAGTTATGCTCGATACAATGGGCATATACTGGACAATGAAATATAAAAATGATAAGGAAACTGAACTACTGAAAGAATGGGGATTAGAGGCTAAGGAACTTGATGTTAAGATCTATACTCCTGTAGGATATTATGAGAAATATAAGGAGCAGGGGGTGCCTACAGATGAGCCTTTTTCTATAAAGCCCTCTGAGCTTGACCCTTCTGACTGGTGTATGACATTTAATATAGACATTACAAGTGCAGAGGGTGTTTTGATTGAAAGGATGATTAATGAGCTAAAAGAAAAAGGGAAGGATTATGGTATTGATGATATTGCAAATGTTGTTCAAAAAGACGATAGAAGCAAGCAAGAGGTAAGGGATGCTGTTGAAAACAGATTTATAGACAGCAAGAGATGGGGGATATTCAGCAAAGAAGGGACTCCTTTGAGTGAGCTGGTTAAAGGTGGGCAGGTTACAATTCTGGATGTTGGGTGTTATGCAACAACGCCCGGAACACAAGGGTTAAGAGCTTTGGTTATTGGTTTAGTTGCTGAAAAATTATTTGTGCATAGGATGGTTGCCAGAAAAAATGAGGAGTTAAAATCTATAAAGGAAACAACACATTTTATGGGCGAGCAAGCAGATATAAAACAGAAAGAACCTTTGGTATGGCTGGTTATAGATGAAGCGCATGAATTTCTTCCAAATAAGGGAGAGACGGTGGCTACGCACCCTTTAATTATTATATTAAGAGAAGGAAGGCAGCCAGGGATTTCTTTAATCTTAGCTTCGCAGCAGCCTGGAAGGATCCATACAGATGTTATGACTCAAAGTGATATTGTAATTGCACATAGAATAACAGCTAAGGTCGATATAGATGCTTTAGGGATGTTAATGCAAAGTTATATGAGGGAAGGATTGGATAAGAAGCTGAATGTGCTGCCAAGATTAAAAGGTTCGGCGATTATATTTGATGATACTAATGAGAGGATGTATTCAATGAGAGTAAGGCCAAGATTTACATGGCATGGGGGAGGGGCTCCCACTGCTATGCATAAGGTTAAGAAGGTATTTGATTTTTGAATGTTGTTGATTTTTCCTAGAAAATTATTTAAACCACCAGATTTTGCTTATCTCTGGAGGTGGTGTTAATGGGTTTTTCTAAATCGTTTCCAAGGACAATAGAAGGAAGTGCATATCCTAAATGGGAAGAGGTTTCTTTAACAGATGAAGAGGAAAGAGAGATTGAGCAGAGAGCAAGAGAAGAGAATATTAAGATAATGCAGGAATGCATAGATGACGCTAAGATGCTGATTGAAGAGAAAGGATTCAAGGGATTTAAAGAGGATATACTAAAAGCAGCAATTCCTTTGTTTGAGAAAAGGGCCTCTCATAGTGTCTATTGGAAAGAAAGCAAATGTAAAGAGAAGTTTGATGCTGTGAAGTAATTTATTTTTTATTTTGTTTTCTTATCTAATTCTGGCATTATCGGAGCAGAGGTCATGGATATTATTGATGCTATAAACATTAGTGCGAAAAAGAGCATAAATGTGAAGCCCCATGTTTTGTTGCCTAACTGCCTGTAGATGTATAATGTAGAGATTATAAATCCAACAATAGCTGTAACCATAAAAGAACCATGTAATGGAACTACTTTTGATAACATATTAATCACCTCTTCTGTTTTACTTAAGATACAACTATTTAAATTTTGTTATTTGAAACTTATGAAATTTAATTGTTTAATATTCTTTTTTGCTTTTTCTATGTTTTTTGTTAGCTCATTCATGAACTTAGTCATTAATTTAGCGCAATTCTGTTTGTCTTCCCCGCATAATAGTTTTCCTTTTTTGCAGTTTTTGTATATTTTATTTAGTTCTTTATCGTCTTCTATCAGATGCTGTTTGTATAGTTCAAAAATAATGCATTTTTCCGGCTCTCCGCCTAGTTTCCTTTGCTCTTCTGTTGTTTTTCTTCCACCGGTTTTTGCCCGCATTATTTTCTTTGCTACCGTTTTAGGGTCTTCTGGCAGGTCTATGCAGGATTGTGGCTTTGATTTTGACATCTTTATTTCTCCGTCCAAGGATGGAGTGAATTTATGATATAATCCTGATGGTAGGAAGAATTTCCTGTCTTTCATTCTTCTTGCTGCGTCTCTTGTAAGCCTTATGTGGGGGTCCTGGTCAGGGCCTACTGGGATTACACCTGGCATTCTTTCTTTTAATTGTGGGTAGAGAATGTCTCCAATCTGGGTTAAGGCTGAAACAATTCTTGAAGGGTCTGCGCTTCCATATACTGCCCTAAATTCGTTTAAGGTAATCCTGTTTGAGGCTTCGTAAGCAAGCTTTATTACATCTTTGTTTTCTGACTGAAAATAGAATATTGTTTTTTTTGGGTCTAATCCTAATGCTATATAAGCAGGGATTTGAAACTCCAGAGCGTTTTTTCTTGCTTCTTCTAATGGGATACCTCTTGCTGCTGCTGCTTCTAAATCTGCTACTAAACAGAATGTTTTTGCACCTTGTTTTTGGAAATAAACTATGTTTTCTACAACCATCTTTGTTCCGAAGTGAACTTTTTGAGCAGTAGGCATTATCCCTGACAAAACATAGAATGGCTTTTTTTCTTTCATTGCTTTAAGAACAAGTTTCATGTCGCGCTCTGCAAAGACTACTCTTCTTCTCATTAGTTTGTTAGGATGGGGGTAATTTTTAGGATTGAAACTATCTAAACCGAAGTCTTTGATTATTTTTGTATAATCTTCGACTAATTCAGAGCCATATGGATCTATTATTTTGGTCATAGTATTGAGAACTGAGGGATTAGTATATAAATGTTACTTGCCGAATAGTCCTTTAAACCAATTGGTTATGCTCTTAAAGAAGCCATCTCCTTTGCAGATATTTTTTATGCATTGGTTGCTCAGGCATTCATAGTTATTATCACAGTATTCTTTCTTTTCCCTTAATTGTTGCATAGTATTGTCTGTATGGCAAAAGTGAGTTTCTATTCTTTTTCCAGTTAACATACAGGTTTCATTAAAGTTGCACCCATCGGCTTTATCATAAGAACATTTTTTTGGTTCCCCTAAGCAATTATCAGCTGTACAAAAATTGCTGTCATCACAATCTTCATTAACTGTGCATTCTGCAACGATAATGGTGTCTTCTGTTGAGGATTGGTTAGTGATGGAGCCATTAATAGATTCATTTGTTGTTATATTACCAGTAATATTAACAGGTGTGCCTGCTGCTTTACAATCATTATCTTTCTCTGGAGTGCATCTTGATTCCGGGCAGCAACCATCATCATCTCTGCACCAAAGAATTAATGTACGGTGGCATCTTAAGGGGTCTCCTTCACATTCGTTTATTGTACATGGATTACTGTCATCACATTCTGTATCCATGGAGCAGGTGCCCTTACCATAGCCTATTAAACCAGCAGCGAAACATATTTGAGCAGAGGTGTTTCCTGATACTGTTATGCTTTGTATTGTTATTTTTGATACATCATCAAAAGAATACTCATCGCCTTGTTCCAGGTCAGATGTGGACATACCATTAACATTAAATTTAACAGAAATATCCCCTGATTCGTTTTTTAAAGAAACAAATTTTATATTATAATCCTTACCATTTATGCTGGAATTTATTGAATAACCTTTATTAACTGTGCCTGTAAAGTCACAAGCGGCATAGGCAGTAGTAGCAAGAAGTAGTGTAATTAAGATTAAAGTTACCTCTTTTTTTACCATATTAATGTTTGGTTGCTTGTTTTAAGGATGCTATATAGTTTTCTATCTTTCTTAGCATTTGTTTTTTGTTCTTTAAATTCTTTTCTATTAATTTGACAATAGCAGAGCCAACTATGGCGCCATCTGCCCCTGCTTTGCAGATTTCTTTGACATGTTCTGGTTTACTTATACCAAAACCTACACATAAAGGCAGTTTTGTTTTTGATTTTATTCTTTTAATCAGTTTTAAGGTGCTTTCTTTTATGTCTTGTCTTGCTCCTGTTACGCCTAATCTTGAAACAATGTAAACAAATCCTTTGCATTTCTTTAGTATTGAGCTTAATCTTTTGTTGTCTGTTAGGGGGCTTACTATGAAAACAGTGTCTATTTTGTGTTTTCTTGCTGCACTTACTATATCGTCTGCTTCTTCAATTGGGACGTCTGCTGCTAAAACACTCGTTACACCTGCTAGTTTGCAGTCATAAAAGAATTTCTTTGTTCCTCTTTGGTAGATTAGATTGTAGTAGACTAGCAGTCCGATTGGAATTTGGGTGTGTTTTCTTATCTCTTTTATGAACTTAAAACATTTATCTGTGTTTATTAATTTTTTTAATGCCCTTACATCTGCTGATTGTATTGTCGGGCCGTCTGCGATTGGATCTGAGAAAGGAAAGCCTAGTTCGAGGATGTCTGCGCCTGCTTCTATTATTGTTTGGACTATCTTTAAGCTTGTGTTAAAGTCTGGGTCTCCGATTACTACAAATGGAACTAATGCTTTCTCTTTATTTTTCTTTAGTTTGTTGAATGTTTTTTTGTAGGTGTTCATTTTATAATTTTTTTAACATGATTTTATGGTTTTCTTTAAAACCCATTTTTTTCCAAGCTGTAACTGTTTTTTTATTTTTGGCGTATGTTCGTAGTTCTATGAATTTGACTTTTTTAATTTTAAACCATCCAATCAGCTCTTTTTCTAGCTTTCTACCCACGCCTTTGCCCTGATATTTTTTTGTAACGACTGCTCCTTCGATAAAACCATTTTTTTCTATCTTGTAGCAAGTGGACCTTTTTTGAATGCTCCCACATATATAACCAATAATCTGGTTGTTATCCTTAGCAATAAAACCAATTGAATTTTTTCCTGATATGGTTTTTCTTATCCATTTACGCCCGCTTTGTACGGCTTGCTTATTCATCCCATAATAAAAGGGGTCCAACTTAACGTGGTGATTCATCAACTCTAACCACATATCAACCATATTTGGTACGTCTTTTAAAGTTGCTTTTCTTATCTCCATAAAAATAAACCTTTAATTATTCATTCTAATTTCTTTATTAAATTCTTTAGGAATTCATCATATTCTAATTCCAATTTTACATCAAATATTGATTTATCTATTATTTTGTCTTCTTGTTTTTCAAATCCATCCAGTTCTTTTTTTACCAATGATTTCAATAGTTTTTTTTCGTTTGTATCTAACATAATATCACCTCAAAATTTTAATTCCTTTGCAATCGTTTCCATGTCTTTATCTCCTCTTCCTGAGAGGTTTATGATTAATATGTCATCCTTTTTTAGCTTCTTTGCTAGTTTTACTGCATGGGCAACTGCATGTGCTGATTCTAATGCTGGAATAATGCCTTCTTCTTCGCTTAATAGTTTTAGGGCTTCTATTGTTTCTTTGTCTGTTGCAAATTCGTATTCTGCTCTTTTTAGTTCTCTTAACATTGAATGTTCTGGACCGACTGCGCTATAATCTAAACCTGCTGATATTGAATGTGTGTTGTATATTTGTCCAAATTTATCCTGAAGCACATATGTCATAGTACCGTGTAATATTCCTAACCTTCCTAGTTTTTTATCTGCAAATCTTGCTGCATGTTTTCCTGTTTTTATTCCTAGGCCGCCTGCCTCTACACCTACCAAATTGACTTCTTTGTTGTTTAGGAATTCCCTGAAGATTCCTATAGCATTACTTCCTCCTCCGACACAAGCTACAATTGCTTTTGGTAGTTTTTTCTCTACTTTAAGGAGCTGTTTTTTGGTTTCTTTTCCTATTATTGATTGAAAGTATGCAACCATCTCTGGATAAGGATGTGGGCCTAATACGCTGCCTAGCAAGTAATGTGTTGTCTGCACGTTTGCAGTCCAGTCTCTTAAGGCGTCGTTAATAGCGTCTTTTAGTGTTTTACCTCCTGTAGAGACTGGGTTAACTTTTGCTCCCAGAAGTTTCATCTTGTGAACATTTAGTTTTTGCCTTTCAATGTCTACAGTGCCCATGAAAATTTCACATTCCATACCTAGTTTTGCAGCTGCTGTTGCAGTAGCTACTCCGTGCTGGCCTGCTCCTGTTTCTGCTATTATTCTTGTTTTCCCCATATATTTTGCCAGTAAGGCCTGACCTAATGCATTATTTATTTTATGGGCGCCAGTATGAGCCAGGTCTTCTCTTTTTAGGTATATCTTACAGCCTAGTTTTTTAGATAGGTTATTGCAAAATGTCAGTGGTGTGGGTCTGCCAGCATAGTTTTTTAGAAGATCGTTTAGTTCTTTGTTGAATTTTTTATTATTCTTGTATCTATTGAAAGCTTTTTCAAGTTCCTCACATGCAGGCATTAATGTTTCAGGAACATACATGCCGCCGTATTTTCCAAAACGTCCTTTTGATTTCATTTTGCTTCCTTAATAAACAATTCCAGCTTTTTATAATCCTTTTTAGCTGCTTTTGATTTAACTCCACTGTTAGTGTCAACTGCGTATGGTTTTACTTTTTTAATTGATTCTTCTACGTTATCTGGATTTAAGCCACCAGCTAAAAATACTTTATTTTTTACTGATTTAACTATTTTTCTGCTTATTTCCCAGTTGTGAGTTTTTCCTGTTCCGCCTTTTCTTTTTCCTGACTTTGTGTCTAAAAGGATGAAATCAACATAGTTTTGGTATTTTTTTGCTTGCTCTATTGAGCTTTCGTTGGTTACTGAGATTGTTTTTGTTATTTTTATTCTTGGTAATTGACTTCTGATTTTTCCTATTTCTTCTAATGAAATGTCGTTGTGTAATTGGATGATGCTTGGTTTAATTTCTTTTGCTATATCTATTATTGGCTTTGCTTTTTGAAGATAGGTAACGAAGACAGGTGTTACTTCGAGCGGGAGTTTTTTGATTATGTTTTTTGCTTTTTCCCTTGTGATTTTATCTTCTGAAAAACTTATTTCTACCAGGAAACCCAAGTAGTCAGCTCCTAAAATTGATGCTTTTAATGCATCTTCTTCATTTGTTATTCCACAGATTTTTACTTTGGTCATTTTGCTTTGCTAAATGACCTAGGAAAAAATCTTTGATTTTTTCTGTTTGTCATTTTAGTAAATTATTTATTTTTTGATTTATGTCTTTTGATTGCAGGATTGATGTTCCTATTAAAACTGCATTTACTTTTGTTTTTACTTTGCTTATTTCTTTGTTTGAATGATAGCCTGATTCTGTTACTATAATTTTGTTGCTTTGGAAATTCTTAGAATTTCCTAACCCTTTAGAAATCTTCGATTTCGAAAGTTTTGGTATGTTGTTTATTAGGTTTAATGTTGTGTTTAGGTCTGTTTTTAGTGTGTCTAAATTTCTATTGTTTATTCCCACTATTTCTACATTGTCTGGAAGTTTTTTTAATTCTTTTTCATTATGTATTTCTACTAAGCAGTCCATGTTGTATTTTTTGGCTATGTTTATGAAATTTTTTATTTGGTTTTTTGTTAAGAGCCTTGCTATTAATAATATAGCGTCTGCCCCGTATAATCTTGATTCATAGATTTGATAAGGATCTATTATGAAATCTTTTCTTAGTATAGGTTTTTTTGTTAGTTTTCTTACTTCTTTCAGGCATGTCAGGGCCATGAAGAAGAATTTATAGTCAGTTAATACTGATACTGCTTTTACATGCTTGTTTTTTTGGTATATCTCTGCTGTTTCTTCAAGACTGAAGTTTTTATTGATGATCCCTTTTGATGGTGAGGCTTTTTTAATCTCTGCAATAAGGCTGAATCCTTTGCTTATTGCTTTTTTGAAGTTTCTGTCTGAAGGTTTTAGATTAGATTTGAAGCTATTCAAAGGAAGGCTTTTTTTGCTTTTTTTAACTTCTTCTTGTTTTTTCTTTATAATTTCATCTAGTATCATTTTTCTAATCCTCAGAATAGTACTGGGACTTATTTATTTGTCCAGTTCTTTAAGTTATTAAGCTTTTCTAAAGCTTTGCCAGAATCAATAGAATCTTTTGCTATATCAATGCCGTCCTGTATACTTGCTGCTTTGCCTGCTACGTAGATAGCTGCTCCTGCGTTTAACAGGACAATGTCCCTTTTTGGTCCTTTTTCTTTTCCGCTTAGTATGTCTAGGGTGATTTTGGCGTTTTCTTCTGGTGTTCCGCCTTGTATTTCTTTTAATTTTGCTAATTTAATTCCAAAGTCTGTTGGCTTTATTTCGTATGTGGTAACATGACCGTCTTTGTATTCTGCTACTTTTGTTTGCGCTTCTAAGGATATTTCATCTAAACCATTGCCATGGATGACCATAGCGTGTTTGCAGCCTAGTTTTCCTAAGACTTCTGCTAATGGCTCGACTAATTCTTCATCGAAAACACCCATCAGTTCGTAAGGAGCTTCTGCTGGGTTTGTTAGTGGGCCTAAAATATTAAAGATTGTTCTTACTGCCAGTTCTTTTCTTGGGCCAATAGCATATTTCATTGCTGAATGGAATTTAGGAGCAAACATATAGCCTATGCCTACTTCGTTAATGCATTGTTCTACTTGTTTTGGTTCTAGGTTGATATTTATTCCTAAAGCTGTTAGGACATCTGCAGAGCCAGACTTGCTTGATACCCCTTTGTTGCCGTGCTTTGCAACTGGGATTCCTGCTCCTGCTGTTACAAAGGCTGCTGTTGTTGATATATTGAATGTACCTGACTTGTCTCCGCCTGTTCCTACGACATCTATGAGAGCTTCTTGTTCTTTTGGTTTTATTCTGGAAGCTTTTTCTCTCATAACTTTGGCGCATGCTGTTATTTCATCTATTGTCTCTCCTTTTAATCTTAAGGCTACCAGGAAGCCTGCTATTTGTGCATCTGTTGCAATACCTGACATTATTTCGTCCATTACAGCTACTGCTTCTTCCATTGTTAGGTCTTGTTTTTCAATTAATTTAGAAATAGCTTCCTTTATCATCTTACTTACCTACTATATTCATTATATTCTCTATTATCTGGCCTCCAACTGGAGTTAATATTGATTCAGGATGAAACTGTACACCAATAACTGGAAATTCTTTATGCCTTACAGCCATGACTAGTTCTCTGTTTACTGTTCTTGCTGAGATTTCTAAGCAGTAAGGAATATCGTAACCAACTAAGCTATGGTATCTGCCAGCCTGGAAAGGGTTTTCTATGTTTTTGAATATTCCCACACTGTCATGGGTAATTTTAGAAGGTTTTCCATGGATTGTCTCTACTGCTTTATCAATTCTGCCTTCAAAGACTTCTATAATACATTGGTGGCCCAGGCAGACTCCAAAGATGGGTATTTTTTCATGATATGTTTGGATTATTTCTTTTGATATTCCTGCTTTTTTTGGTGTTCCAGGCCCTGGTGAGATTACAATCAGATTAGGCTTGAATTTTTTTACTGCAGCACCTATTATTTCCATGTCTATGTTGTTTCTGTATACGAGAACTTCGCAGTCTCTTTTTTCAAATTCATCTACTAAATTATAGGTAAATGAATCAAAGTTGTCTATGAATAGGACTCTCACTTTAGACCACCTGCTAACTTGATTGCTGTTAGGCATGCTTTTGCCTTTTTTTCTGTCTCTAAGAATTCGTTTTTTGGAATTGAATCATAAACTATGCCTGCACCTGCCCTTACATGTGCTTTATTGTTTTTTAGGAACATGCTCCTGATTACAATTGTTGTGTCCATGTCTCCATTAGGAGTTATATAGCCTACTGCTCCGCCATAGAAGCCCCTTTTGGTTTTTTCATGGGTTCTTATTAGTTTCATTGCTTCTACTTTTGGTGCTCCTGTCAATGTTCCCATGTTCATTGTTGCTAAGTAAGCATGTAATGCATCTAAATCTTTTTTTAGTGTTCCATTAACATTAGAGACTAAATGCTGGACATGTGAGTATTTTTCTACTATGAATGGTTCGTTGCAATATCTGGTGCCTGTCTCAGAAACCTTAGCAACATCGTTTCTTGCTAAGTCAATCAGCATTGTGTGCTCTGCAAGTTCTTTTTCATCTATTTTTAGTTCTGTTTCGTATCTTGAGTCAAGATCTGGGTCAATGGTTTCGTTAATTATGCCTCTTGGCTTGGTGCCTGCTATTGGCCTGATTTCTACTGTCTTTTTTTCTTCTCCCTCTACTCTTAGGGACATCTCTGGTGAGGCCCCTAATAAGATGCCGTTTGTTTGATTCATGAAGAACATATAGGGGGAAGGATTAAGCTCCCTTAATTGCTGATAAATATCGAGAGGCTCTGCATTATAATCAGCAGTTATTGTTCTTGAAGGAACTACCTGAAATATATCTCCTTGAAGGATATGGGTTTTCATTGTGCTTACTATATCTTCATATTCTTCTTTTGTTGTGTCTGTTTCTATTACCTGCTTTTTGGGCTTGAATTTTTTTGTTTTTGGTAGTTTTTTTTCTAATGCTTTTTCATATACTGTTATTTTTTTGATGCATTCCTTGTATATTTCGTTTCTATTGTTATCTGTTATTAGTGCGTTTGCTATCAGGTATGTTTTTCCTTTTTTATGGTCTGTTAAGAATAAATTATCCAGGAAGTATAACTCGTAGTCTGGGTTTTGCAATGGGTCTTCTTTGCTTTCCGGAAGATCTTCAAACTGGTCAATGAAATCATAAGATATAGCTCCGAAAAGGCCGCAGTAAGGGATGAATGGCTTTTCTGTTGGCTGGAATTTAAATGTGATTGTTCTTATAATATCCATATGGGTTTTAAGCTTTAATCTTTCATCTTCTGAAACACTCTTTCTTTTAGGAGAGAGTTTTCCTTTTATTGTATCCTGCTTATAGGTTATTTTATCACAGAAGCTTAGGTCTTTTTTTATTAATTTTAGGATCTTTTTCCCTAATAGGTTAAAGGCTTTTATTTCAAAATCCTCTTTAGAGCCTGTTACTTTTAGGCATGGAGAAGCAGAACCTAGGCTTAGTTCTCCGTATTTAGGCACAATATCTGCTGATTCCAGTAAAATAGAGTGTTTTTTTCTTCCATAGTCTGAAAGCTTAGCAAAGAACTCGATAGAGTTTATAGGGCCATCTATTACTTTGTAGACAGGTATAATCTGGCCTAATTTCGCTTTTTTTATCTTATCAAGGTATTGTTCCAATTAATACACCCCACGTTTTAACTTTTTGGGATAGGAGATATTATATAAACTTTTTTCTTTAGTTAGAGGGAGTGAAAAGTGAATAAGGTTGATTAGAGCTTTAAATAGGTTTTTATTGTGTTTTAGAGCTTGTTTCTTGCAGAGAATTGTTATTTGTGGTTTTCTAACTAAATAGAACTCAAATCTTTCTTTTTCCGTGCCACGGATAATCACTTTTCATTTTTTATTGTAGTTTTTATGATAATCTGGTGGTATTTAATGGTTTGTGTTTAAATGTGTGTTATTTTGATACATAAGATATATGTAGATGTTTTTTGGTATTCTGTTCTTAAAACGGAAGATTTATATAGATGTTATACATTAAATATGTGTATTGGTAAAAGGAAACAGAAAAAAGGAAGGTAAGATATTAATTTCTCCTAAATTGTTAAGCCTGATGTCTTCTGTTAAGATTCCTCTGCATATTTTTCACGACGATAAGTTAACGCCAATGGAGGCTATTATTGTATTTCTGAAAGAAGAGCATAATCTTACTTATCGTGATATTTCAGTTTTGATCAACAGGGATGAGAGGAATGTCTGGACAATCTATCATAATGCTAAGAAGAAAAATAAAAATTTACAGGTGGTGAGAAAATGAGAGAAAAGAGTTTGAAGGTGAGAAGAAAATGAAAACAAGGAAGCATATGGGAAACTTAGTTAGTTTGGTTTTTCATGTCTTCTCTTTAAAGTTTAACCTAGCGGCAGCTCTAAAGTCCAGGAAGGCTGGTGCAAAGATATTTGCTTTGATTGGTTTGTTTTTGGTTTTAATTGGGGGGTTGGTGATAGCAGGGAATATTATAGTTAAGGATGGGGCTTTGAATGCCTCTGGAACTGGTGATACTATTTTTGGGGGTAATGTTGGGATTGGGACTACGAGCCCTGTAGCAAAACTAGAGGTAGATGGCGGGGTTAAGATAGGCGTAGATGCAGTATGTGATGCATCCAAAGGAGGTACTCTTAGGTATAATACAGGCAGTCTTGAGTTATGCGATGGTGCAACTTGGGTTTCAGTTGGAAGTGGAGGGATGGAGTTTGGTGTTTGGAATGATCCAGCTGCGATTAGTGGAGGTTATAGTTCATTAGATTTTGGAACAGAATATACTGCTTTAAGTGATTTAATAGTTACTGCATCTTGTTTAAACGGCGGGCATAAATTATATGGATATACTCCAACTGGCACCTATAGGGTCTCTCATACTGAAGGGCAGGGCACTCCAGGAATAACTATGCCTGTTAAAAAAGGAGATACTTTTCAAATTGATGATATTCAAGGAGTCTGTACTATTAGCCCAACCTATAATTGGCTTTCAATCATCAGTTCAGGAGGTTCTGGTGTAGATTCAGACTGGATAATAGATGGGAATAATATGTCCAGTGGGGTTAGTGGTAATGTTGGGATTGGGACTGCAACACCGATGGGAAAACTTGATGTTTCAGCTACTGGCAATGATGCATATATAGTTTTGCGTGACGCTGATAGTCTAAAGAATGAAACAGAATATTTTTCTTTTTTCAAAGGTGTAGATAAAGATAATGAGACAGTATGGTTTATCGGTGATACCCATGTATCTGATCACACTTTAATTATTGGCAACTATCAGAATGGAAGTATTCTTTTCAAGATAAATGATACTTCTGGTGAGAAGATGAGAATAACTCCAGAAGGTAATGTTGGGATTGGGACGACAGCTCCAGACTATGCCTTTGAAATTGATCGTGCTTCTGCTACAGAAATGCGTTTGACTAGCCAAGCTACAACAAATTCATATTCTAGAATATGGTATCGCCTTGGAGACGGGTCAGCAGCTGGTCAAAAATGGAACGTGGGACTTCGACATATTGATGGAGTTTTGGATAATGCTTTTGTATTTGAAACGAATACTGGTCCAGGAAGCTATACTAGGCCTATGTTAATAACAAAAGAAGGTAAAGTTGGGATTGGGACGGCTACTCCTGACAGTAAGTTAACTGTTGCTGGTAATATAAATGCTACTGGAATAATATGTGATAGTACTGGGTGTATTGGTGGTGGGGGTTCTGGTGGAGGAATGAGTTTTGGTGTTTGGAATGACCTGGATGAGGATGGGATTGCAGACAGTGTTGTTATGAATCCTTCTAGTGCATATTTTGCAGAAACTGATGGAATTGTGGTTGCTTATGGTCTTGCTTTTGGTAGTGGTGATAATGCAGCAGTATTTGGATATACTGATGGAAATCCAGATCCTTCATCAACACTTGTTGCCAAGTTTAATTCCAATAGTGGAAATTGGGATTCTTCAACTATGACTTTTCCAGTTAAAAAAGGAGATTATTGGAAGGTAGAAAGTACATCTTCGATTACTGTAAGATGGATTCCCATTATTAGTTCTGGAGGTTCTGGAACAGATTCAGACTGGATAATAGACGGCAATAATATGTCAAGCGGGGTTAGTGGTAATGTTGGGATTGGTACAGTAACACCAGGAGAGAAATTATATGTTGTTGGGAATATAAATGCTACTGGGCTAATATGTGATAGTAATGGGTGTATTGGAAGTGGTGGGAGTGGTGGAGGATTTGGAGATTGGCAGACTGATGATTCTGGACAAGTAGGAGGTAGTGGATCTGATTTTGCAAATATTCAGAATTATCAGACAGTAACAGATGGGTTTGTTCTTGCGTATAAGGATCAAAATGCAAATCATTTAGAAGGGTCTACTGGAAAGAGTGGGGATCTTAAGATGG